>Ga0207677_10000004_pt1 | contig 299062 bp, 300 predicted proteins | sample KBSMisM42_FD_184311 | JGI IMG/M metagenome (GOLD analysis project Ga0207677, IMG submission 184311) | Miscanthus rhizosphere microbial communities from Kellogg Biological Station, Michigan, USA - KBS Miscanthus M4-2 (SPAdes) (version 2) | ecosystem: Host-associated > Plants > Roots >...
GCACACCGAGAGCAAGGCGTGCGGCGTCTGGCTGCTCGACGAAGACGGCTCGCGCTGCAATCTCTGGATGGCGTACATCGGCGACCGCTTCTATTCGAAGGATTCGGAGGATTGGCACACCCTCGCGCTGGCGCGGCAGGACATGACCGCGCACCTGATGCAGTACGCGCAGGGTTGGTCGGACACGATCGACTACGATGGCGACGATGCGCGTTTGCCGGAATCGGTGCGCGAGTTCAACGGCGAGATCGGCCTGAGCAGCCTGGCCATCGTTCCGCTCATCCTTCCGACGCGCAATCTCGGCTGGATGGCGTTGTCGCTGGGCGACGATCCGGCGGAGTACGCGCCGTGGCGCAGGGCGACGCTGGAAGCGATCGCGCTGCAGGTGGCGCTCGCGCTGCACCAGAACCGGCTGCGCGAGCAGAGCCTGGACGAGGCGCGGCGGCAGGCGGTGCTCGAAGAGCGGAACCGGATCGCGCGCGACATTCACGACACGCTGGCGCAGGGCTTCGCCGGGATTCTCATGCAACTGCAGTCCATCAACCGCGCGGAAGTCGCGGGAAAGACCGCGAAAAGCATCGATACGGCGATCGATCTCGCGCGCACGCACATGATCGACGCGCGTCGCTCGGTCGGCGCGCTGCATCCGCAGGACGCGGAGCCGGGTGACGTCGTCGCCGCGCTCGAACGTGCCGCGGAGCTGGCGCGCCGCACCACCGACGTCCCCATCGAGCTGGTCATCGAAGACCTCCCGCCGCTCGGACCGGGCATCGAACGGGAGATCGCCGGCATCGCCCAGGAAGCGCTGACCAACGCCGTCCGCCACGCCCGGGCGCGCACCATCCGCGTCCACGCCGCCGCCACCCGTTCCGTCGGCCTGCGGCTCTCCGTCGCCGACGACGGCCGCGGCATCGCCCGCGAACGCTTCGGCGCCGGCTTCGGCCTGACCAGCATGCAGGAGCGGGCGGAGAGGATCGGCGGCTCGCTGACCATCGTCACCGCGCCGCGCGCCGGCACGGAGGTCGTGCTGGCGTGGGAGCCGCCGCCGTTCACCATCGCCGAGCTATGACCGCGCCCCATCGTGTGCTCGTCGTCGACGATCATTCCGTGCTCCGCGCGGGAGTGGTCAACATCATCAGTCACGAGAGCGATCTACAGGTCGTGGCGGAAGCGGCCGACGGCGCGGAAGCGGTGGCCGCGTTCGAGCAGCATCGCCCCGACGTCACGCTGATGGATCTGCGCATGCCGGTGCTGGAAGGTGTTGAGGCGGTGCGCCGCATCCGCCAGCTCGACGGCGACGCGAAGATCATCGTCCTCACCACCTACGACTCGGATGAAGACATCACCCGCGCCCTCAAGGCGGGAGCGAAGGCGTATGTGCTGAAGGACATCACGGCGGACAACCTGATCGCCTGCATCCGCACGGTGCTGGATGGGAAGACGTATCTCGCGCCTGCCGCCGCGGCGAAGCTGGCCGAGGGGGTGGCGCGCGTGCAGGTGACGCCGCGCGAGCTCTCCACGCTGCAGTTGATGGCGGACGGCAAGGCGAACAAGGAAATCGGCGCCGCCCTCGGCATCAGCGAACGGACGGTGAAGACGCACCTCGGCCACCTGTTCGAAAAGCTCGGCGTCACCAGCCGCACCGAGGCCGTGAAGGTGGCGGTCCGCCGCGGCCTGGTTCGGATGGAGTGAAGACATGCCTCACGTCGTGCAGCTCCCTGAACACGACGAGATCGGCCGGCGCGCCGCGCTCGAGTCGCGATTCCGTCAGCGATGCGAGGATGTCCCGGAAGCTCATGCCGGCGTCGGACATCAATTGATATTCGAGCGCTGGATCGGGATCGACGGCGCCGAGGTCGGTGCCGAAGAGGACTTTGCCGCCGGCGCGGATCCAGTGGCGTAACTGCGCGAGCTCGTTGGCGACAAGCTCCTCCTGCTTCGAGATCCGGTCGTGGCGCGAGAAGACGTGGCGCAGCGCGAGCGTCGGGGTCAGCGCTACTTCTCTTTCGATCGCGAATTCCCACGGTGCCGAGTGCGGCGTCGTGTGCGCGATCACGTCGACGCCGTTGCGCAGCGCGTGCAGCACGTCGTCGGTGCTGTTCGGATGCATGAAGACTCGCTTGCCCGCGGCGTGCGCCACCTCGACGGCCGCCTTGATCGCCTCCTCGGATAACGCGAAGAGCTTGATCGCATCGACGCCTTCGTCGATCAGCGCACGCGCGGCGTTGGCCGCATCGTCCTCGGTGGCAATCTCCGGGAAAGCGAATTTCATGACGCCCATCAGGTTCAGCACGACGTCGGGCGGCATCATGCCGCGCGGGACGAGTCCCGCTCCGGTCGAGCGGATGCGCGGACCGGCCGCTTCGCCCGACTCGATCCGGTCGCGGATGATCCGCGTGTTCGGCCAGGGGGAGCCGAGGTCTTGGACCGAGGTGAAGCCGTAACGGGTGAACGTCTCGTGGAGCTGGCGCGTCAGCTCGGCGGCCGGAATCGACGCCGCATCGGCCCATTTTCTCTCGAAAAAATGGACGTGATGGTTCGTGAAGCCGGGAGCAATCGTCAGTCCCGAACAGTCAAGCGTTTCTACCGATGGTGGGATCGCGACGTTGCCGATCTCGACGATTTTTCCGCCGTCGATCAGCACCACGGAGTCGCGGAGTGGCTCCTCGTGCGCACTCGGGTAGATCGTGCCGCCGGCGAGCGCGAGTCGCATTTCGCGATGGTATCGTACGGCGTCATGCCGCCGACTTTTGGGAACGGAAAGATCTGCTACCTCGACATCCCGGCCACCGACATCGCCCGCTCGTCCGACTTCTACGTGCAGGTCTTCGGCTGGAGCGTCCGCCGCCGCAATGACGGCAGCATCGCCTTCGACGACGGAGTCGGCCAGGTGAGCGGCACCTGGACCACCGGCCGCCCTCCTTCCGCCGATCCCGGCTTCCTGCTCTACGTCATGGTGGACAGCGTCGCCGCGACGTGCGAACTGGTCACGGCGAACGGCGGCGCGATCGTGCAGCCGGTCGACCCCGCCGCGCGCGAGATCACCGCGCTCTTCCGCGATCCCGCCGGCAACGTGATGGGCCTCTACCAGCAACCCGCATGAAGACACTCAAGCAACTCTTCGACAAAAACAAAGTGTGGGCCGCCGACGTCAAGCGGCACGATCCCGACTTCTTCACCCGCCTCTCCGCGCAGCAGGCGCCGCGCTACTTGTGGATCGGCTGCTCCGACAGCCGCGTCCCGGCGAACCAGATCGTCGGCCTGCTGCCGGGAGAGATGTTCGTCCATCGCAACGTGGCGAACATCGTCGTGCACACCGACCTCAACTGCCTCTCCGCGATTCAGTTCGCGGTCGAGGTGCTGCGCGTGGAGCACATCATCGTCTGCGGCCACTACGGCTGCGGCGGCGTGCTCGCGGCGCTGCGCGACGAGCGGATGGGCCTCATCGACAACTGGCTGCGGCACGTGCAGGACGTCGCGGAGGCGCACCGCGAGGAGCTCGAGGCGCTGCCGGACGAGAACGCGCGGCATCGCCGTCTCTGCGAGCTGAACGTGCTCGCGCAGGTGGTCAACGTCAGCAACACGACCATCGTCCGCCAGGCGTGGTCGCGCGGGCAGACGCTGGCCGTCCACGCCTGGGTCTACGACCTCGCGGACGGACTTTTGCGCGATCTGCACAGCTGACTGTATTTTTTCCCGCGTCCCGGTGGACTCCTCAACAGAAAAGGAGATTCACCGACATGAACAAGCACCTCATCCTCGCAGCAGTCGTTCTCACCTTCGTCGTTGCTTCCACCGCGTCCGCCGACACCTCGAGCGGCACGCTCACCGTCACCGGAACCGTCGAGAGCTCGATCAGCCTGACCGTCGAATCGGCCGGCGGCACGACCAGCGGCACCGGCACCGCCGCCGCGACCTCCGCCCTCGGCAGCATCAGCAAGTACGGCTCGGCCCCGACCGGCTTCACGCTGGCGCGCGGCGCCTCGAACTGGACGATCTCCTCGACCGTCGGCGTGCAGGTCGACAAGGCAAACCTGACCAGCACCGACTACACGCTCACCGCGCAGCTCGGCTCCGCGCCGGCCAGCGGCGTGGCGTGGAAGCTCAACGGCTCGACGCTGAGCGACTCCGCCGCGACGACGCTCACCAGCACCGGCACCTACGGCTCGACCGGCTCCTATTCGTGGGACATCGTCGTCGCCGACAGCGCCGCTGCGGCCGCGATCGACAACGCCATCAACTTCACCGCCACCTCCAACTAGGCGCACGAAAATGCGTCCCTTCCTGCCCATCGCCCTTCTTCTCATCCTCAGCACGTCCGCAGTCGCAGGAGGTCGTCGCCGCACGGCGGCGGCCTCCCCCGCACCGGACGCGCTGGCGATCGTGTTCGTCGGGATGAACGGCAGCGCGAGCGACGCCTTCTTCGACGCCGGAGCGGCGACGAGCGGTACGACATTGAAGACCTTCGGAATTCGACTCGACGCCACGGCGGGCAGGACCGGGACCGCGGTGCTGCGCGCGTGGCTCGAGTCGAATGATGGACGGACGGCGATCCGCATCGACGGCAAGCCGCTCGGCCCCCTCCCGCAGGTCATCGACGCTCACGCCTCCCTCGGCCGCGTCACGACGCACCGCATCGAGATCGTGGTGCCGGCGGATGTGAACGAAGGGGCGTTCGGCAGCGCAATCAGATGGGATGTAACGACTAACTCGGAGAACCCATGACCCGTCGTCTCATGCAAATCCTCATGCTCGTCTGTGCTCCGGCGGCCTTCGCCGGAGATGGTTCGGTCGCACTCTCGCCCGCGGTCGTGATGCTGCGCGGCAACGCGGGAGAAAGCTCCTCGCAAACGCTGGTGATGCGCAACGGCACCTCGCGCCCGATGTCGTTCGATGTCGTCGCGCAGGACGTCGTGGTCCGTGACGGCAAGCGCGTGATGACGCCGGCCGGCGCGATCGCCGGCAGCATCGCGGCGACGGCGGTCTTCTCCACGCGTCACATCACCGTCCCGTCGAACGCCAGCGCTTCCGTGACGATGACGGTGACGGTGCCGCCGGACGCCTCGCCGCGCGCGGTCGTCGCCCTCTTCCGCGGCACCGACAAGATCATGCGCGGCAAGATGTCGAGCTACGCCTCCCTCGGCGCACTGCTGACGTTCGCGCTGTCGAACGACGTCGCGCTGACGCCGCGGCCGCTCGTGGTCACGCCGCAGAGCGCGACGTCGAACCTCAGCGTGGTGCAGACCATGGTCAACTCGGGACGCGAGCCGCTCCTCGCGCGCGGCATGCTGGCCATCATCGGCGCCGACGGCCGCGTCGCCGGCAAGGCGCCGCTCGCGGCGCGCCGCATGCTGCCGGGCGAGCGCGCGGAGCTCGGCGCCGAGTACGCGGGCGAGATCGCGCCCGGCCACTACCGCGTGCTCGTCACCTACGACTACGAGGGGCGCAATCTCACGCAGTCGGCCGAGGTCGACATCAGGTGAAGTGGCTGTTCGTGCTCCTGTTCGCGACGAATGTCGCGGCCGAGACGATCACCGTCAGGGTGCACGAAACCGCCGTCGTGAAGTTCGCGCGCGCCACCGCCGCGTACGCGATCGAGCCGTCGATCGCCGACGCCGTCGCCACCAACGGCGAGGTCTCGGTCTTCGGCAGGAGCGCGGGCGAGACGCAGCTCGTCATCGTCGTCGGCGGCAGCCAGTTGATCATGGACGTGAAGGTCGTCGCTCCTGCCGTCACGCCGCAACGCCAGAAGCGCGGAGGGACGGAAGGGCGGATCGAGGTGCGCTACGGAACGGCGGAACGGCAGACGCACGCCGCCGTCGACATCGCGCGCGACGAGGGGCCGCGCCGCACGGAGCTGCACGTCGAGTCGGTGCACTACGGCCAGAAGGCGGGCTATCGCGCCGAGACGACGCTGCCGTCGGTCTCGTACCGGATCTTCACGCCGGGCCGCGAGCTGACGCTGTTCGATCGCCTCACCGACGAATCGCCGCTGACGATCACGAACACGACGATCCGCGGCGTGCACTTCCTCAGCGATCGCTGGCATGTCCACGCCGGCGCCACCGCGTTCACCGCGTATCAGTCGTTCCTCCTGCCGGCGGAGCACCGCAACCTGCTCGACGCGGCGTTCAGGATGTCGCCGCATTTCACGGCGAACGCGCTGGTGACGTCGAAGGGGAGCGTCGCCTCGATGCTGTACGACTACCGCCGCGGCGACGAGCTCTTCGCGCGCGGCGAGCTCGCGGTCGGCCATGGCATCGGCGCCGCGGCGCAGTTCGGACTCGATCGCAACGCCGACCGCGTGCGCATCGACCTCCGCTATCGGCCGCGCGATTTCGTGACCATCTCGGCCGGCGAGCCGCGCGGCTTCTTCGCCGACTCGTCGTGGTCGCACACGCTCGGCCGCGGCTCGACGATCGATTCGTCGTTCTCCGCGCAGCAGCGGACGGTCGCCGCCTCCTCGAACGCGCACCTCCGTCTCACCGATTCGCTCTCGCTCCTCGGCGGCGCGAGCTACGGCTCGTTCAGCGGCGTGCGCAGCATCAGCGTGCCGCTCGGCGTGCAGTACGACCACCGCCGCTTCGGCGCCAGCGCGCTGGCCCGCTGGACCAACGGCGCGCCCGGCTTCCGCGTCGCCGCGCGCACGACCCTCGGCCGCGTCTATGCCAGCGCGTATGTCGATTACCAGCAGCAGGCGCCGACGCTCGCGCTGATCTATCGCGAAGAGCCGGGCCTCGCGCTCGCGCTCGAGCAGCTCGGCATCTCCGCGACGTCGGTCTCCGACATCGCCCGCGCGCTGCGCGACAACGCCGCGCTGATCGAGCTCGGCTACATCCAGGGCGTCACGGTCGATCTGACTCCGACGCGCACGCAGGCCGGCGTCGAGGTGGCGTGGCTCGGCCCGCGGATGCAGCTCCGCGCGAAGCTGCTGGCGAACCGCTACGAAAGCGTGTCGCGGCGCAGCGACACGATCATCGCCACGCTGCAGGCCTCGCGTGGCAATCTGTTCGCCTCGGTGACGTATTGGGAGACCGACGGCGTGCGGCGGCCGCAGGCCGAGGTCGGCTACCGGCGCAATTTCGATGAGCTGCCGTCGTTCGCGCGCGGCACGATCTCCGGCCGCGTCAACTCGCCCGTGCCGGTGGAGGTCGAGCTCGACGGCGCGCAGCGCGTGACGACCTCGGGCGCGTTCGCGTTCGACCACGTCAGCAACGGCTCGCATCGCGTCGTCGCGCGCCTGGTCAACGCGCCCGATGCCTACTTCACGACGCCGTCGCGCGTCGAGGCGATTGCAGGCGACGTGCTCACGTTCGCGGTCGAGACCTCGCCCGCGCACCTCTTCGGCCGCATCGCCAGCGATGCCGGCGATGGGATCGGCGCGGTCAGAATCGCGTTGACGCGCGGCACCGATCGCGTCGAGGCGTCCTCCGCATCCGACGGCACGTTCGCCGTGAACATGGCGCCCGGCGAGTGGGAGCTGGCGGTCGACACGATGTCGCTCCCGCCCGGCTTCTCGTCCGGCGATGCGACAAGGTCCGTGATGCTCGTCGCCGCGCAGCCGGCGAACGTGAATCTCACGTTGCGCGCAAATCGCAGCATCAGCGGCCACGCACCCGCCGGCGTGAAGTCGATCGCGATCGACTCGCTCCACCTGCAGGTGCCGGTCGGCGCCGACGGCCATTTCACCATCCGCTCGCTCCCCCCCGGCCCCCTCACCCTCCGCGCCGGCATGCGCACAAAACAGGTGACGCTCCCCCGCGAGCCGGCGACGTTAACCGTCGCGTTTTAAGTTAAAAAATTGGGGTCGTATCTGGAAATTTAACTTAACGGCCCCTGTCATTCCGAGCCGCGGCAGCGGAGCGGAGGACGGTCGAGGAATCCCCTGCCGAGGCACGATGATCGCTCCGTCGGAAGGAGATCCCTCGACTACGCTCGGGATGACACATCGTCCAACCGCTTAAGTTAAATTTCCAGATCCGACCCCAATTTTTTAACTTAACAGGCCGGCTTCGAGCGCCTTGAGCACCGCGCGCGTACGGTCGCGTGCGCCGAGCTTCGACAAAATGTTCGACACGTGATTCTTCACCGTTCCCTCGGCGGCGCCGAGGGCGTGGGCGATCTCGCTGTTCGAATAGCCGCCGGCCATCAGGCGCACCACCTCGACCTCGCGCGACGTCAGGCGCTCGACGAGCTCCGTCGTCCTCTTCGTCTGTTCGAGCAGGCGATGCGTCAGCGCGGGCTGGAACATCGTCGCGCCGGAGGAGATCGCGCGAATCGCGCCGATCAGCTGCTGGAACGAGACGTCCTTCAGCATGAAGCCGCGCGCGCCGGCGCGGATCGCTTCGAGCGCCACGTCGGCATCGTCGAACGTCGTCAGGATCAGCGCCGGCGGCATCGACGCGCCGAGCTCGCGCAACACGTCGAGCCCGCTCTTGCGCGGCATGCGGACGTCGAGCAGCACGACGTCGATCTGCAGCGCGCGGATCCGCTCGATCGCCTCCACGCCGTCGCCCGCCTCGCCCGCGATCTCGATCTCCGACTCGACCTCCAGCAACGCGCGCAGCCCCTGCCGCACCACCACCTGATCGTCCGCGATGAAGACGCGGATCACGACTTCACCGGCACGAGCGCGGTGACGTCGAAGCCGTGTCCCGCGCCGCTGGCGATCCGCAGCTCGCCGCCGGCGTCCTCGACGCGGCTGCGCATCGACCGCAGTCCGAAGCCGGCCGCCACTTCGTCGCTGCCACGCCCGTCGTCGTGCGCGCGAATGCGGACCGCGCCGTCCTCGACGTCGATGACGATCCAGAGGTGCTCCGCGCCGGAGTGCCGCGCCGCGTTCGTGATGATCTCCTGCGTGCAGCGGATGATCGTCCGCGCGCGCTCGGGGTGATCGACGCGCACGTCGTCCGCGATTTTCAGCTCGATCCGAGGACACGGCACCTCGGCGGCGAGCATCCGGATTTCCCGCGCGAGGTCGACGCCACGCTCGCTCTCCATCGACGCGACGATCTCGCGGACGTCGCCGAGCAGCGAGCGCGCGAGCGATTGCGCGACCTCGATCTTCTCGTGCGCGTCGCCGCTCGTCCGCTGCAGCGCGGCCTCGAGGTTCAGCGACAGCGCGGTGAGGTGATGGCCGATCGTGTCGTGCAGGTCGCGCGAGATGCGGAGGCGTTCCGCCATCCGGCTGCTCCGGTCGATCGACTCGATGGTCAGGAACGCGAGCAGTTGAAAACCGAGGTAGGGCGGCGTGAGGAGGAGCGCGGAGCGCGGCGTCCAGTGGATGCCGACGGCGATCGCCAGCAGCAGCGTCTGCACGCCGATCCAGACGAACGCGCGGCGGCGCGGCATCACGAGCTGCATCGCCACGATCACCAGCAGCGTCCCTTCGAAGCCGTCGCACATCGTCAGCACCATGCCGATGACGGCCGCCACTTCGACGACGAGCCAGTTGCGCTGCAGCGCGATTCCGAACGCCAGCCACGAAACTGCCCACAACCCGAGGCGGGGGAGCGAGTGCGACGACTCGATGATCAGCGGCACCGCGACCGCGAGCCAGGTCAGCGTCCCGCCGATGCGGATCAGCCGCGCGCGTTCCATGCGGATGATGGTCACACAAACGGCCGGTGCGCGATATAGGTCGACCGGCACATGCGCGTCGCCGCGCGCGGCCGCAAGTTTCACGGCATGAACATCATGCTGATTGCACTCCTCTTCTTTTTCGCCGCGCCCGATGATCCGGCCGCGGACCACAAAGCCGTCACGAAAGCGCTCTTCAAGTTGATCAACAAGGAGTCGTTCCTGTTGCCGCGCGACAATCCCGATCTGCAGGCGGTCCTGGCCCGGCATCCGGCGCTCGATCTCTGGCAGACGGCGGCCCTCGGCACGCCCGAGGAGCTGACGAAGATGCTCAAGCCGGAGTCGGTGAATGCGCTCAACGAATTCGGCTGGGCGCCGCTGCACATGGCGGCGTTCGCGGGCAACGTTCCGAACGCGAAGCTGCTGCTCGATCGCGGCGCCGACATGCGGCTGCGGGCGAAGACGAAGTTCCGCAATTCACCGTTTCTCGTCGCGATGCTGACGCGCGAGCCGGAGATGGTGAAGCTCTTCCTCGATCGCGGCGCCGATGTGCTGGAGCGTCAGGCGGAAGGCGACACGGCGCTGCACGAGGCGGCCGCGAGCGGCGATTTTCCGCTGGTGAAGCTGCTGGTCGAGCATGGCTCCGACCTCGGCGCGAAAGACGACGACGGCAAGACGCCGCTCGACTATGCGGTCGAGAAAAAGCACGCCGAGGTGGCGGAGTTCCTCCGCGCGAAAGGTGTGCGATGATCGGCGCATGCTCAGACGTCTCGCCAACCTCGTTCGCGGCTTCTTCAGCCTGTTCATTCGCGGTATCGAGCGGCAGAACCCCGAGGCGTTGCTGGAAGTCGAGAAAGAGAACCTGCGCAAGCAGATCGCGAACTACAACCAGGGGCTCGCCGCGCACGCCGGCCTCTGCGAGCGGCTGATGACGCAGGTGCGGAAGCTCGAGCAGGAGGAGCGCGAGCTGCGCGCGAAGACGGCGGCGAACCTGCGCGCCGGCAACAACGAGCTGGCCGGCCAGCAGGCGCTGCGCCTGCAGACCGTGCAGCGCGAGCTGGTCGAGAACCGCACGCAGCTCGTGCAGGCGGAGACGACGTACAAGGAGCTGCTGCGCGCGCGCGACGTGTCGGTGAAGGCGGCGCAGGTGAAGCTCGAGGCGCTGAAGAACAGCCTCGACGACCTGAAGATCAAGCGCGCGACCGCGGAGCTGAACGAGATGGCCGCCGGCCTGATCTCGCACATCGGCGGCTCGGGCGATACGCTCGATCGGCTGCACGAGATGGTGGAAGAGGAGCGCGAGATCGCCGCGGGACGCGCGCGTGTGGCGCGCGATTCGCTGCCGAGCGCCGACTTCGAGATGAAGGAAGCGGAGCAGCGCGCGCTCGCCGATCAGGCACTGGCCGATTTCGCGGCGAAGGAAGGGATCGAATCGGGCCAGATCCCGCCCGCCCGCCGCCTCGGACCGCAGTCCGAAAAGCCGTAACTCCTCTTGCCGCTTCCCCAGGTCCTTCCGCCGCAGGAGCTCAACGACGATCTCGGCTGCTTCGTGTTCCTCGCGATCTTCGCCGCGTTCGCCGTTATCGTCGTCGCGCTGACCGGCGTGATGTGGCTGATCGTCCCGGTAGTGACGATCGCGCTGGCCCTCGCGGTGTACATCGGCAAGCAGAAGATCGGCATCCAACTCGGCCTCCGCGAGCTCGAAGAGCGCGAGCTGGCCGGCCTGCTGGTCTACTCCGACTCGCCGCTCTGGCGCACCCGCATCGAATCCGAATGGCTCCCGCGCCTCGGCGACCGCGTGGCGATCCTCAACTGGTCCGACCGCCGCAGCTGGGACGCCGACGATCCGCTCGTCCGTCTCTACCGCGGCTGCGCCACCCGCCCGCCCGTGCTGATCGCGCTGCGCAAGGAGCGGCGCCCGCTCGTGTTCGCGTTCGCGCCCGCATTCCGCAACGCGAAACATGGGAGCGGGGAGGAGCTCGAGGGGTTGGAGAAGAAGATGTTCGGGATGATAGACACAGCGTAGCGGGTGCCGCCCTACTCCACCTTCTCCGCGCTTAAATCCGGCTGCGGATACTTCATCCCGAGGTTCTCCATCGCCTCCACGATTTTCTTTCCCACCACGTAATTGCGATACCACTTGTGGTCCGCGGGGACGACGGTCCACGGCGCGTACTCCGTCGACGTCTCGTCGAGCGCTTCCTCGTAGGCGTGCATGTACTCCTTCCACAACTTCCGTTCGTCGAGGTCGCCGTGCTGGTATTTCCAGCGTTTCGTCGGGTCGTCGATCCGTTTCTGCAGGCGCTCGCGTTGTTCGTCGCGGCTGATGTGGAGGAAGAACTTGAGGATCGTCGTGCCGGTCTCGGCGAGCATCCGCTCGAAGTCGTTGATCTGGCGGAAGCGCTTTTTCCAATGCCCATCGCCGCGGTCGCTGTGCACGCGCACCACCAGCACGTCCTCGTAATGACTGCGGTTGAACACCGCGATCTCGCCGGACCCCGGCACCTGCGCGTGCACGCGCCAGAGGTAATCGTGATCGAGCTCCATCTGCGTCGGCTTCTTGAACGACACGACGCGCACGCCCTGCAGGCTGCAGTCGCCGAGGACGTGGCGCACCGTGCCGTCCTTGCCGGACGTGTCCATGCCCTGCAGGATGATCAGCAGCCGCTGCTCGTGCTCCGCGTAGAGCAGCTCCTGCAGCTCGCCGATCCGTTCCTGCGTTTTGATGCAGCTCTTCGCGACCTCGGATTTATCGAGCCCGGACGTTTCGGACGGATCGTAATCATCGAGGCGAATGCGTTTCATGGCCTAATGATGCACGAAGGGAGGGTCGCGGCATGATCCTCGAGGTCCTTTTGTCGCTGAGCAAGCTCCTCGCGCCCGGCGACGACGGCTCACTCCAGCAGGCGTTGACGCTCGCCGTGAACGAGCCGGCGGCGTATCTGCGCACGCATCCCGAGACCGCGGAGCGCGGCTTCGTCGAAGCGGACACGCCGTCGCTGCCGTGGCTCGCGCTCGTCGACGGACTCCTCGCGCGCGGCCACGCGATGGAGGTCGACCACCGCACCGACATGGAAGAGGTGCAGTGGAACCTCTCGAAGGTCAAGAACTACAGCCGCTTCTCGCCGAAGACGCGGGCGTGGATGGAATCGGTCAGCAAGATGGAAGGCGGCGGCGAGTGCCTTCGCGCGCTGGCGCCGCACGCCGCCGCGGACGGTCTCGTCATCGCGGTGATGGACATCGATTCCGATTCCTACGTGACGCTGATCCTCGGCAGGGACGACTATACGAAGGCCACCGCGCTCGCGGCGAAAGCGGGCTACATCCTGAAAGACATCCGCGAGCACGATCCGAACGACTGACGCGACCCGTGCCGAAAGTCATGCTTCGGCCGTCCCACTTCCCGCACATGTGCCGTTCTCTCCCGATGCGTAGATTGAGCATCGAAGGAGACGGACATGACTTCCAACCATGTGATCGCCGTGACCGGCGTGAACAAAACCTACCCCCTCGGGCGGATCCGCGTGCAGGCGCTGCGCGACGTCGAGCTGACGATCGGCCGCGGCGACTTCATCGCGCTGGCCGGCCCGTCGGGCAGCGGCAAGACGACGCTGCTGAACCTGATCGGCTGCATCGACAAGCCGGACGCCGGGCGCATCGTCATCGATGACGTCGACGTCACACGCATCCCGCTGCACCGCCTTTCCACGCTCCGCCGCGACACCCTCGGCTTCATCTTCCAGACGTTCAACCTGATCCCGGTCCTCACCGCGTACGAGAACGTCGAGTACCCGCTGCTGTTGCAGAACGTGCCGCGCCGCGACCGCGACGCGCGCGTGCGCCGCTGGCTGGCCGAGGTCGGGCTGACCGAGCAGGCGAAGCAGCGGCCGGATCAGCTGTCCGGCGGACAACGCCAGCGCGTCGCGATCGCCCGCGCGATGGTCACCGAGCCGAAGCTCGTGCTCGCCGACGAGCCGACCGCGAACCTCGACTCCGAGACCGCCGCGCGCATCCTCGACCTGCTCGCCGAGATCAACACGCGGACGAACTGCACGTTCGTCTTTTCCACCCACGATTCGTCGCTGATCGCCCGCGCCGAGCGCGTCGTGCGCATTCGCGATGGACGCATTGCGGCCGATACATCGGCCGTCCAGGAGGTCGCATGATTTTCAAACTCGCACTCCGCAACATCCTCCGCAACGGCCGCCGCTCCGCGATCACGCTCACCGTCATCGTCTTCGGCGCGGTCGGCCTGATCCTCTTCGGCGGCTACAAGGCGCGCACGTTTTACGCCCTGCGCGAGAGCACGATCCGCGGCCGCGTCGGCCATCTGCAGATTTTCAAGGAGGGCTACTCGAAGTCGCAGTCGCAGAAGCCGCTCGATCATGCGCTCGACGACGCGAACGCGATCCGCAACGTCATCGAGCGCGATCCGCGCGTGAAGATGACGGCCGCGCAGATCACGCTGATGGGCCTCATCTCGAACGGTGACAAGTCGGAGACGTTCATCGCCACCGCCGTCGAGCCGGCGAAAGAACGGCTGATGGACAGCATCCGCATCACCGCCGGCAAGGCGCTGCCCGATTCCGAATCGGACGCGGTGATGATCGGCCGCGGCCTCGCCGATTCGATGCACGCGAAGCCGGGCGACTACCTCACGATCATGACCACGACCACCGCCGGCTCGCTCAACGCGATGGACGTGCGCGTGGCCGGCATCTTCATGACCGGCGTCAAGGAGTACGACGAGCGCGCGGTGAAGATGCCGATCGCCGGCGCGCAGCAGCTGCTGCAGACGAAGAAGATCGAGAAGCTGCTGGTCTTTCTGAAGAACACCGACGACACCGCGGCGGTGCATTCCGCGATCACAGCGCGCGTACACGGCATCGAGATCAAGGAGTGGTCGGAGCTCGCGCCGTTCTACCACCAGGTCGTCGCGCTCTACAACGGCATCTTCGGATTCCTCGGCATCGTCGTCTTCGCCATCGTGGTCTTCAGCGTGGCCAACACGATCCTGATGTCGGTGTTCGAGCGGACGCGCGAGATCGGCACGCTGATGGCGATGGGCACCACGCGCGGACGCCTGCGCGCGATGTTCGTCGCCGAAGGCGTCGGCATCGGCGTGATCGGCGGCATCCTCGGGCTGCTCATCGGCGCGTCGCTGGCGATGCTGATCAATCGCGGCCACGTGATGCTGCCGCCGCCGCCCGGCTACACGGTCGGCTATCGACTGCAGATCATGCTGCAGCCGCCGGTGCTGATCACCGCGTTCCTCGTTTCGTTCATCACGGCGACGATCTCCTCGATCGTGCCGGCACTGAAAGCGTCGCGTATGAAGATCGTCGACGCACTGGGGCACATATGAAATCAGTTGGCAGATGGCAGTTGGCAGTGGGCAGAGCGGTGCTTGCGCTATTCGTTGCACTGCCGTTGTTCGCCGAGGATGGGGCGGCGATCCTGGCGAAGGTCGATGCGGCGCGGAATCCGAATCCGAGCTTCGCGGTCGACGTCTCGCTCACCTCCATCAGCGGCAGGAGCACCGAATCGTCGAAGTTCCGCGTGTACGGCAAGGGCTCGGATCGCAGCGTCGTCGAGTTCGTGGCGCCGGCGACGGAGAAGGGGAAGTACCTCCTCATGCTGCGCGATGCCATGTGGATCTACATGCCGTCCGCGAGCCGGCCGATCCGCATCTCGCCGTTGCAGCGCCTGATGGGGCAGGCGTCGAACGGCGACGTCGCGCGGACGAACTTCACCGTCGATTACAACCCGACGAAGGTCGAGAGCGAGAACGACGCGTGGGTGCTCGACCTCGCGGCGAAGGACCCGGCGATCGCGTACGCGCGCATCCGGCTGTGGGTCGACAAGAAGAGCGGCGAGCCGTCGCGCGCCGATTTCTATGTCGTCAGCGGAAAACTGATCAAGCGCGCGACGTACGGCGAGCACGGCCAGCGGATCGAGATCGAAGACCTGCTGCGGCCGGGCAACCGGACGGTGATGCAGTACGCGAACCTCGCGCCGCACGACAATCCCGACAAGATGTTCACGAAGGACGCGCTGGGCAAATGGTGACTCCGTGTCATCCCGAGCGTAGTCGAGGGATCTCCTCCCGACGGAGCGATGATCGTGCCTCGGCAGGGGATTCCTCGACCGTCCTCCGCTCCGCTGCGGCGGCTCGGAATGACATGCGTCGGGCCGCATGCGCTCTGCTGGTCCTGCTGGCGCTGCCCGTGTCCGCCGCGACGTTGCGCATCTTCGGCTCGGCCGGCGCGGAGTCGCAGTTCACGCCCGCGAACGGCGGCTCGCCGCTGAATCCGAACAACGTCGCGCGGATCCCGCGTACGACGAACGTCGCCGATGCGACGGCCTTCTTCGACGCGACGTCGGCCGACCGCTCGTGGAAGCTGCACCTGAAGCTGCGCGCCGATTCGTCGGATCGCGCGGCGGATCGCGTGCGCGCCGGCGAGGCGTATCTGCAGATCAATCCCCGGCCGTGGCTCGACGTCACGGCCGGGCGGATCATCGAGAAGTGGGGGACCGGCTATGCCTGGAACCCGACCGGCTTCATCAGCCCGGCGAAGAATCCGACCGATCCGAACGACCGCCGCTCGGCGTATCGCGGCGTCGATGCGCTCAAGGCCGACATCTTCGTCCGCGGCACCAGCGTGTCGCTCTACGCGATGCAGCACCGGACGTTCGCCGCGCGCGTCTATCGGCTCGTGGCGAACACCGACGTCTCGCTGCACATTTATCGCAGTAGGGAAGGGACGTGGCAGGGGATCAGCGCGGCGCGCGTATTCGGCGACGCGCTGGAGGTGCACGGCGAGATCGCGCGCCGGCGCGTCGTCCTCGGCGCGCAGTACACGTTTCCGCGCAACGTCAACGTCGTCGCCGAGCTGTATCGCAGCGGCGACGGCCTGACCTCGAAGCAGTGGGATGCGGTGCGGCAGCTCGCCGCGTTCGATCTGCGCGGCGCGAATCGCGAATACGCGCCGCTGCGGATGGGACGCAATTACTCGTTCGTGCGCGTCGACGTGCCGTTTTCGAAGAGCGACGTCGAGCTGATCGCGATCACGAATCTGCGCGACGGCTCGTCGATCGTTCGCGCGACGTTCACGCGCAAGCTGGCGGCGAACGTCAGCGCGTACCTGATCGACACCGAGTTCGCCGGCGCGCGCGCCAGCGAGCTGTCGTACATGCAGGTGCGGCGCGTGACGGCGGCAGGCGCGCGCGTTTACTTCTAGAATCGTGGAATCGATGGAACTCCGCGCCATCAACTTCGTCGCCTGGCTCACCTGGCTGATGGTGGGCATTCCCAGCGTGTCGTGGGAGCTGCAGCATCACACTCTCGGCACGCCGCGGGCGCTGGAGTGGCTCGCGGCGTACGTCCTCTTCATCATTTTTTATGCGCTGCACGACCGCCACCGCGTCTGGAGCGTCGCCGCGCAGACGGTCGTCGCGCTGGGCTGCTGTTTCCTGCAGCCGATCGGTTTCCAGCCGATCCTCCTCGTCATCATCGCTGGGCAGCTCGGGCGGCTGCCGGTTCCCGTGGCGTTGCCGTGGATCATCGCGCAGACGATCGTGATGTCGTTCTCGCTGAACAAAGGGAGCGAGACACTCGCCGTCGTCATCGCCTTCTTCGCCTTTCAGATCTTCGGTCTCCTGATGGCGCGCATCGCAAGCAAGGAAGCGGTGGCGCGGCAGCAGCTCGCCGAGGCGAACGCGGAGCTGCGCGTGGCGACGGAGCTGCTCGACATGAACAGCCGCACCGCGGAGCGCCTCCGCATCGCGCGCGACCTCCACGACCTCCTCGGGCATCACCTCGCCGCGCTCAGCATCAACCTCGAGGTGGCGCGGCATCTGACGGAGGGCGAGGCGCGCGAGCAGGTGGAGAAGAGCCAGGCGGTGACGCGGCTGCTGCTCAGCGACGTGCGCGACGTGGTCAGCCGGATGCGCGAGGACGAACCGGTCGATCTCACGGCGGCTGTGCAGTCGCTGAGCGACGTGATCAAGCAGCCGGCACTGCACTTCGAGCTCTCGCCCGGTCTCGCATTGAAGGACGCGGCCGTGGCCCAGATCGCGCTGCGCGCGGTGCAGGAGATCGTCACGAACTCGGTGCGCCACTCCGGCGCGCGCAACCTCTGGCTGAAGCTGGCGTCGGTCGACAACATGTTGACCATCGACTCGCGCGACGACGGCTGCGGCACCGACGCAGTGCGCTTCGGCAACGGCCTGCGCGGCATGCGCGAGCGGGTGGAGGAGGCGCGCGGCTCGATCGAGGTGTCGTCGATGCGCGGCAACGGCTTCAACGTCGCGGTGAGGTTGCCGCTGTGATCCGCGTCGCGCTGGTCGAGGACCAGACCATCGTCCGCCAGGGCCTTCGCTCGCTCCTCGGGCTCAATCCCGACATCGCCATCGTCGCCGAAGCGGCGGACGGCGAAGAAGCGGTGGAGGTCATCGAGCGCGAGCAGCCCGATGTCGTCCTGCTCGATCTCCGCATGCCGCGCCTCGATGGATTGGGCGTGCTGCAACGTCTCCGCGAGCGCGGCACCTCGCGCCCGACGCTGATCCTCACGACGTTCGACGACGACACCATGCTCTTCGAAGCCGTCCGCGCCGGCGCGAAGGGGTGGCTGCTGAAGGACGTCAGCCTGGAACGCCTGACCGACGCCATCCGCACGGTCGCCGCCGGCGGCACCTGCATCGAGCCGGTGATCACCGAGCGCATCATGCGCGCGCTCGAGCGGAGCAACGTGTCGTTCGAATCAGCCGATCTGCCCGAGCCGCTGACCGATCGCGAAAAAACCATCCTCCGCCTCCTCGCCGGCGGCTACTCCAACCGCGAGATCTCCCAACTCCTCGCCATCAACGAAGGAACGGTGAAGAACCACATCTCGAACGTGCTGTCGAAGCTCGGCGTGCGCGATCGCACGCGCGCGGTGCTCAAGGCGATCGATCACGGGTTCATTTGACGGGTAGGGAAGCGCCGACCCGGCGGCACTCCTAGTCGGGAGGTTCCTTCAAATGATGGAGATCAAGCTGCCGGTCCTTCCCGGCGAAACCTCGCTTCGCTCAGCGATGGCGGTACTGCACGCCGTCCAGACCTCGGGGCTCGTCACGCTGCGCAACGGCGACCCTGTGTTGATCAAGGCGTCGGCGATCGTGCATGCCGCGAATCACGGCTGCGGTACTCTGGCCGACGTCGACGGCGTGCCGGTGACGACCGATGTTGCTCCGCTGCAACAGATCGACCGCTGGACACGATCCGCGACCGTGCGGGAATCCGCCCGCGACTTCGACCTCGGCTCCGACACCGAGGTCTTCGGCGGCGTCTTCGCCACGAACGAGAGCAGCGATTTCGTGCTCTCGTCGCTCGACGCGGGCCGCGCGCTCGTGGTCACGCGGCACGAGGGGCTCGGCATGCCGCTCGCTGCCGCACCGCAGGACTGTTACTGCACGAACGACGAGAGCCATCGAATCGACGGTGGTCCGCCGCCGAGCTGCGCTATGTGCAGCAACCACGTCGAGTGCATCTGAGGACCGCATGTCCGCATTCATCGACAAGATTCGCGACCTCTTTTCGGCGGAGTTCGTCATCGCCAGCTTTCTGCCGGCCTTCGTGGCGATCTTCGTCAACGCGTCGATTGCGTTCGCCACCGTGCCGGCGTTCCACGACTTCGTGATCGCGCAGAAGCCGGAACGGAACGTCGCCACGTTGATCACGGCCGGCGGCGCGCTCTTCGCCATCGGCGTGCTGGCATTTCTCCTCTCCACGCTCACCACGTTTCAGCGCGAGCTGCTGGAGGGGAAGCACTGGATCGTGGAAAAACTGGAGCGGCTCTTCGTGTCGATGCAGGAAGCGGAGCGCGCGAAAGTCGAGGATCGGCTGCAGGCCATTCGCCGCGAGCGGCGGGCGGTGAAGCGCAACGGCGAACCGGCGCAGCGCGCGCTGAAGGCGGCGCGGACGGCAGGCGCGTCGTCGACGGACGTCTACGATCCCGCTCCGATCGACAAGCTGCTCGGACCGGCGAAGGAGAAGAGCGAACACGTCGAGATGGCCGAGCTGCAGGTGATCTACGCGGAGCTGGAGGCGGCGCTCAAGACGCACAACGCGAACACGCAGCACGCGCTCGACGATCAGCAGAGGGACTTCCTCGAGCTCGTCGAGCAGAAGCGGCTCTACGTCGAACAGCAATACATCGATGCGTTCAACGCGATGCAGTACTCGTTCGGCAGCGGACGCAAGACGGCGGCGACGGCGATCGGCAACGTCGCGGGGGCGCTGGCCGCATATCCGCTCGGCCGCTACGGCATGTCAATGGACCTGTTCTGGACGCGCCTGCAGCACGCGGCGCATGGCGACGAATATTTCGCCGTGGTGAAGAGCGCGAAGGCGCAGCTCGACGCATTGATCACGTTGTTCTGGCTGCTCGCCATCACGTTTTCGGTCTGGTCGATCTGGCTCGCCGTCTTCAGCGCCGCGTTCTGGTGGTTCGTCGGCGTTGCGCTGCTCGGGCCGTTGATCTGCCGCTCCGTCTACTTCCTCGCGTTGAACAGCTACCGCGGGTTCGCCGAGGTGGTGAGGTCGGTGATCGATCTGTACCGGTTCAAGGTGCTGGGCAACCTGCACATCCCGCTGCCGCTCGACGTGAAAGCGGAGCGCGAGTTGTGGGACAAGCTCGATGGCTTCATCGGCTACGCGAACGACAGTCAGATCGCGTACCGGCACGAGGCGTCTTCATGACGGATCTCGAGCGGAAAATCCGGAAGAAGACGGTCGTCCGCAACACGATCATCGCGCTCTGGCTCGTGGCGACGATCATCGGCGGCGTCTGCGTGAGGCAGCGCTGGCGCGTCATGCACCGGCATCGTAATTACGTCGCATCGCATGCGATGGCGAAGAACCATCGGCTGAGCGAACGTGATCTGGCGGAGCCGCGCATCGGCGGGAGCGCCATCCGGCTCTACCTGCCGCCGCGCGACAAGCTCACCTCGAAGTATCTGCTGCATGCCGTGGCGAAGGGCGATGCGGTGCGGGTGAAGGACGTGGCCGATCATCCGGTCGTCGCGGCGATCACCTGCAACGGCTGCGAGCGGCCGGTGTTCGTGCCCGTCTCGAATGGCGACGCGGATGCGATCAACGCCGGATCGGTGGTCGATTACGTCGGTGACAAGCAGCCGGCGCTCAACAAACGCGTCGCGGCCGTGGCGGTCGTCGACAAGAAGCCGTACGCGGTCGTGATGATGAACGATGCTGAAAAAGCGGGAGCGGGCGACGGCGCGAAGATCGCGCTGCGTTCCGCATGGAGTGATCCAATGCAGGAGCTGACCTGGACCGAGGTGAAGGAGATTGACGTGCCGGCGCGGCCGGCGGGCATCTGGACGATGGCGCTGCCGTATGTCCCGCCCGGGACGAAACTGAAGATCGAGAGCCACGGCACCTGGAAGTACGACGCGAACACGCCGTGCGGACCGGACGGCGACATCACCCGGCCGAACACGGGAGCGCTCTACGACAAGGCGCCGATCGGCGCGCTGATCGGAAAGCTTGGCGGCAGTTCCGCGGGACTCAGCGACACGACGAACGTGTTCGCCGCAGGCAGTTTCGCGATCTACGACACGGGGCAGAATGCCGGGCCGCTGTTTTTCACGATCAACGTGCCGCCGGCGAAGTTCCCGCCGCCGAGCACGGACAACATCAAGGTGACGATCTCGGAAGCGAAGTGAGGGACTACGGAGTGGCCAGCCGGTCGAGCAGGAACTTGCTCGCCTTCGCTTCGGGATTCAGCATGTCGAGATCGAACGTCTGCTTGTCTGGCGGGCAGTCGAGCTTGAACTGCCAGATGAGAACCGGGAACGCCAGCGGCACATCGGGAGTGAGAAACGCCGTCTCGAACGTGGCGGGATTCGGCGCCGCGCAGAGATGGCCGCGCGCCACCCACGCGCCGTTGCATGGTTCGGCGCCATTCGCGACCGCGTTGGCGATCGCGGTCCAGGTGTCGTCGTCCTTCGTTCTGCCGTAGACCGCCGGCAGAATCGTGAATCGATCGCCGCTCGATTTGCGGCTCTCGGCGACCAGCGCGCCGGCCCAACCCTTGTAGTAGTCCGGGGAGAGGGAAGGATTCTCTTCCGTCCCTTCGACGTCGAGAAACATCAGGAATTCCTTCCCCTGTCCGGCGAGGTGGTCTGCGCCGACAGCGCCGATGAATGCCTCGACGTTCGCCTTCGCGTCCTTCGCGCCGAGCTTCGCGTCACCCGCGACATTCTTCGTCTGCCGCGCGATCGGCAGTAGCGCGATGGCGTTGTCGCGCAACAGCGGCGCCTCACTCTTCGGTTTGTAAACGCCGTCGCCCGGCTTCTTGAAGTAGCGCCCCCAGAAGCGGGGCTTGGCGCCGAGCAACTGCTGGCCCTGGGTGAGCAGTTTCTTCGTGACCGAATCGAGAGTGTCGACGCCCGTGATGACGCTCATGTGCAGTCCCTCTGTTGCTTTAGAAGGACGCTTTGAACGTTTTCACCTGAAAAAAAGGGGCTCGCATTGCGCGAGCCCCGGTCGGAGAAGCGAGTTACTGCGTGATCCGGAGGAACACGCCGATCCTTCGCGCGTCGAAGTCGAACGTCGTGTTCTCGTCGTATTTGTCCTGCGCGTATTCGAGGGCGACGCCGTAGCGGCCTTTGATGGGGACGACCGCGCGGGCGGAGTAGCGGTTGATTTTGAACGGGGTCGAGCCGGAGTTGCGGAAAGTGGTGAACGCCGCGTCGAGGGAGACGCGCTTGAGGTTCAACGTTACGCCGCCTTCGCGGGAGTTGCCGTTCTCGGTGTGGACCGACGTGTTCACGGCGAACGTTTCGGGGCGGCGGTAGAGGATCGTGCTGTCGGCGGCGAAGTGGGAGGCCGACGCGCGGAGGGTGAGGAACGAGAGCGGGGTCACGTCGACGTCGCCGGCGTATTGCGTGATGTGGCCGTGGAAGTTGGTCGAGGCGTCGTCGTTCGACATGTTCGTCCGTTCCGCGACGGCGCCGAGGCGCACCCACTTCGGGGCGGCCCACTGCGCGCGGAGGCGGTAGCGGTCGCGGTCGTCGAAATCGGTGCGGAAGATCGGCGTGTCGCCGTGATCGCTGCGCCAGGCGGCGCCGATGAGGAGGCCGCCCGCGGAGTAGCTGGCGTTCGTGTCGATGGTGCTGACCTTGCGCTGGAATGAGCCGCTCTGCGATCCCGGGACGACGATCTCCGACAGATCCGGCGCCACGTCCACATCCATCTTCGACTGCCGCGCCTCGGCGCGGAACGAGAACGGTCCGAGCTTGCGCGCGTTCACGCCGGCGCTGATGACGTCCTCGTCGCGATTGATGGAGCTCTTCGCATTCAGGATGGCCTGGAAGTCGCGCTGGTCGACGCCGCCGAACGTGATCGATTGCAGATACAGCGTGTTGATCAACGCCGCGCCGTCGAGGTCGCGATGCTCGCGCTGGAAGCCGGCCGTGAGGTCGATGCCGTCCTTCACCGCGTATTCGGCGCGCGCGCCGCCGCGCCAGGTCGTGTTCTTCGCGTTCGACGTCGCGGTCTCGGTTGCGCCGGTGAAGAAGCGGCTGATGGCGAATGAAGCGAAGTTGCCGTACGCCGCCTCGTCTTCATTGCCCTTCGAGTCGGCGGAGAAGCGGACGTAGTTGCCGATGACTCTCAGGTGCTGCAGCACGTCGCCGGTGATGTAGAAGTTCGTGAACGGCGTCCGCACGCGCGTCGTGTCATGGCGCGAGATCGTGGTTGCGTTCTGCTGCTGGCCGAGGATCGGGTCGGCGTTGTTGCCGGCGCCTGCGCCGGGGAAGAGCGAGAAATCGCTGTTGCCGTTGAAGTGCCGCCAGCCCTGCGTGAAGCTGCCGTAGACGCGGCTGAACTTGAACGTGGCGCCGCCGCGCAGTTCCTGCTCGACGTCCTTCTGCTTCTGCTGCAGGAGGAATTCGTCCTGGCCGAAGTGATAGGTCGTCTCGCCCGGTCCGGCGAAGCGGTTGAACGAGTAGCCGATGAACGGCGCGATGCGCTGCTCGGGAAAGAGCTCGAGGTCGGCGTCGAGCGTGCGGCGCGTCCGGTTATGAAAATGCTGCGAGGGGAAGATGTTGTATTGATCGGCCGTGCGATAGCCGAGGGTGAAGCGATAGACGTCGCGGCGATCGGCCTCGAGGCGGATCGCGCCGGCGGGCGAGGTGCCGAAATCGCTCGCGCTGATGCGGATGCGATCGGCGTACGGGCCGGTGGCGGTGGTCAGCGAGAACGCGCGGACGAGGAAGCCTTCCTGCTCGTCGATCTGCGTGCGGTACATGCCGCCGTTGCCTTTGAGATCGAGGAAGCGATAGCCGGCCTCGAGGTCGAACGTCTGCGCCTGCGCGGCCGCGGCGGTGGTGAAGAGGAGGAGCGCGAAGAGTCTCTTGATGGTCATCGGCGTCTCCTCACTTCATCAACTGCGGATCACGGTTGGAGCCGTGCACGGCCACGTGGCACGTGGTGCAGTTCTGGTAACGGGGGAGCGAGAGGTTGTGGAACGACGGCGGCTGCGATCCGAGGCCGTGGCTGCTGCCTGCTGAAGTAATCGGCGAGTGGCACTCGAGGCAGAGCTGGCCGATGTTCGAGCGGATCAGGCGATTGCGATTCGACGAGCCGTGCGGTTCGTGGCAGGTCAGGCAGTCACCGATGGCGAGTGATCCGTGCTGGAAGACGAACGGCCCCCGCTGCTGCTTGTGGCAGCCGGCGCACGGCAGCTCGCCGGCGTTGGTCTGCCGCAGCATCTCGCGTCCGGCGCGGCCGTGCGGCTCGTGGCAGGAGCTGCACTCCATGCCGCCGGTGCCGAGGCGATGCGCGTACGGCTTGTTGCGGAACGAGGCGACCTGCGTGGTGTGGCAGGTGTTGCAGAGCGCGAGCTCCGGCTTCGCCAGCAGGTGTGTCGATTTCGTGGAGCTGTGGATGGAATGGCAGGTGAGGCAGTTCACCGTCGCCGAGTTCGAGTGCGGGCCGTTGTGGCGCGTCACGCGATCGGTGGCGAGGTCGTGGCAGGTGAGACAGGTCTTGTCCGCCCCCGCCACGCCGGCCGGTTTGTAGATCAGCGTCTTGTCGCCGCCGGCCTCGATGTGCGCCTTGCCGTCACCATGGCATTTCTCGCACGTGGCATTGGTGAGCTTCACGCCATGGCCGTGCGGATTGGTGGCGAAGGCCTTCCATTGATCGTCATGGCAATCGCCGCACGATGGGACCGCGCTCTCCTGAGCGAGCGCGGACACACCGAGCGTGATTGCGAAAAGCAACGCGGTTACTCGCATCGCCGTCTCCCTTACTGCGCGTGCACCTTGTCGACTGCCCAGTCTTTGCCCGTTCCATGGCACGTGGCGCACGCTTCGGCCGGCACCGTGGCGCCGGGGAAGGTCGTCGTGTTGAGGAACGCATGTGCCGCGGCGTCACGATTGTCGTGGCAGCCGAGGCAGGCGGCGGTCGCCGGACCCTGCGGCGTGTAGTAATCGCGGAGCGTGGTGACGGAATCGATGCCGGTCGCCAGCGGCAGCGTGTAGCCGGTCGTGGTGTGGCATTTCACGCAGCGGTCGATGGTGCCGGGGTACACCACTTCGTTGTAGTTGTGGCGGGACTTGCCGTTGCCGAAGACCGTGAAGTCCTGCGTCAGCTCTTCACCTCTGTGGATGCGGTGAATGAGGCGCTGGAAGGAGATCGACTCCGGCTGGCCGTCGGCCGCGGAGCGCTGCGCGCTGTCGTTGTTGGTCGGGTTGTGGCAGATCACGCACTCCTGCGTGTTGCGGCGCTGGCCGCCGTGCAGTCCGAGCGCGTTGTGGCAGCTGTTGCACTGCGAGAGGACGACCGAGGTGCGGCGCGGCGTGACGGTGGTGCCGGTCACGGCCATGTAGGTGATGTTGTTGAAGGCCGCTTCGCGCTGCGTGAGGTCGGCCTTGCCGTTGTTCTGCTTCAGCGTCACGTTGCGCGTGATGTCGGCGGTGAAGGCCCACGTGCCGGTCTGGGTGGCCGGGATCGCGTTGGTGAAGGTGTAGGTCGTGGTGCCGGTCGTCGCATCGAAGACGCCGACGTTGGTGTTCGTGGCCGACGGGACGCCGCTCTCGCGGAAGAAGGTCGTGTAGCTGGTGGTCGGTCCGGCCATGATCGGCGCGAACGTTCCGAGCTTGCTGCCGTCGACCGCGGTGCCGTCGCCGTTCTTGAGGGCGAAGACGACGGTCGGCTTCTTGCCGGGGGCCGCATTCGTCACCTGGACGATCGTCGCCGTGAGGCCTTTGAGCTGCTTCGAGGCGGCCGGGAGGACGTGCGCGCCCTTGATCGAGGCGTCGAATTCCTTGCCGCTGTCGGGGACGTGGCAGGAGGCGCAGGCGCTGTCGTCGGCCTGGATGCCGCCGGCGTGATTGGCGCCGGTGGCGAAGTTGAGGTCGTCATGGCAGGAGCCGCACGCGAGGCGCGACGGCTTGGTCAGCCAGACGTCGTTCTGCGCCGGCTTCGCTTTCGGATCGCTCCCCTCGTGGCAGAAGACGCAGTTGCGGACGTCCTGTCCCGGCGGGAGGTTGACGTTGGAGAAGTCGACCGGGGTCGGGCTGAAGCCGATGATCTGGTACTTGCCGCCGGCCTTGACGCTCGGCAGGTTCGCGCCGTCGTGGATCTTGTGGATCATGACCTTGAGGTCGACGGTGTTGCCGGTGTCGGGATCGACGGTCTGCGGCTGGTGGCAGAGGGCGCAGAGCTTGACGTCCTGGCGGGCGCCGCCGTGCAACGCCAGCTTCGGATCGTGGCAGTTCTGGCAGCTGGTGTTCTGGTTGATCTTGTCCCACGTCTCGGTGACCTTGTTGCCGTCGGGGCGGAAGTCGTACTCGACGTTCGCGTAGTAGTTCTTACCGACGGTGTCGAGCATGTTGCGCGTGGCGTAGATGCCAAGGGTCACGGTCTTCGTCGTGTCGAAGCCGGCCGGGACGGTGGTCTTGAAGACGTACTTCACGTGGCCGGTCTCGAGATCGGTCGACGTGCCGCCGGAGTCGGTACCGGCCTGGATGGCGGTGACGCCCGGATGCGGGCTGGTCGCGGCCGACGTCTGCGAGCGCGTGGTGAACGCGGTGTACTGGCGCGTCGTGGGGCTGTACCAGGCGAGGATGTAGCTGAGCGAGACGGCGCCGGGCGTCGTCTTGCCGAGGCGGTCGATAGGCTGATCGAAGGCGTCGGTCAGGAAGAGGTCGGCTGTGACTTTGCCATCCGAGGCGATCGTCACCGAGTTGACCTTGATCTGCAGGCCGGGGCGGATGTACGCCAGCACGTCATCGCTGAGGTACGCCTCCTTCTCGGTCGGGGCGAAGAACTTGGCCGTGGGAGTCGTCACCGGCGCCGGGGTCGAGGGCGCGGTTACGGCGCGTCCGCGGGTTGCGGCGAAGGTGGGCAGGGTGATGACGGCCATCAGCACGATGAAGAGCAGGCCGCGGTGGGTGCGTGTCATGGTTTGGCTCCTTCGATTCAAACTTCCAGACCTCGTTACACAGTGTCGTCTTTGGGCCTGCAACCGAATGTGTCAGCTGGGGGCACCCCGAGTGACTGCCGACGCGCGGAGGTGTGACGGCGGACACATCGCGCGACCGTGAGCATCGCTAAGCCGTATGACGCGAAGGAGAGGACCAGCTTCGCCGCACTCTCGACCTGCACGTCTTCAGCCAGTAATTTCACTCCTCCGGCAACGAGGATGATGCGGGCGACCGTACCCGACTCGGACAGCAGACGGCGGACAGCAGACAGCGGGCCGCCCGGCGCTTCTCCCGCTGTCTGCTGCCTGCTGTCCGCTGTCCGCGAGGCGAGGGCGAGCGCGGCGGCCAGCGCCGCAAGGAGGCAGGTACGGAAAAGCGCTCCCTGCCCGTTTCCGGCGATCAGGAAGAGCAGCAGGACGGAGATCGTGAGCAGCGCAACTCGGGATCCCGGGAGCTTCGTCCGCAGCGCGGCGATGAAGCAGCAGATCGCGAAGATCGCGGCGCCGACCGTGAAGCTGGCCGTGAGCAGGAGCGCGATCGCGATCAGGTAGAGCGCAATCCATTCGTGCTTCGCCGTGGCCAGGGCGGCGAGCGCGTAGATGATCGCGAGCGGGATGAAGTACTGGTGCGACGTTGCCGCGATCACCGCGGCGCCGCCGACTCCGACGAAGAGCAGCAGCGACGTCTCGATGATGTCGAAGAAGGTGTTCGTCCCCTCGAGGATGATGATGGCCAGCCAGACAGCGACGAAGGCGAGCAGCGCGAGGATGATCTCGCCCGGATTCGCGATCGTGCCGCGCAGGATCGGGATGCCGACGGTCATCGCGGCGAGCGCGTTGGTGAGGACGGCGGCGGGGAGGGCGACGAACTTCCAGTGCATCACGATGGCGACGTGGAGTGTCGCTGCGCCGACGACGCTGCCGGAGATCATCAGCGGCAGGAGGGCGTCGGGCCGCGCGAGGGCGATGGTGACGGCGATGGAACCGATGCTGCCGATCCAGGCGATGGCCTGCTCGTCGTTGCGCCACGCGACGACGAGCAAAATGACGCCGATGAACGCTGCGCAGGCGCCGCCGACGGCGGGCGAGACGTACTTGAATTGCGTGGTGGTTTCCCACACGAGCGGGAAGGCGATGGCCGCCGCGGTGGCGGCGTGGAAGGCGGCATTGCGGCGGCGTCCCGCGCGCGCGGCGCGGTCGGCGGTGAAGATCCAGACGAGGGCGTAGGCGAGGCCGAGGGCGACGCCGGCCAGTTGGGGAAGGAAGCGCGATTCGGTGAGCGCGCGAAGGAGGTAGGCGCCGCCGAAGATGAGGATGGAGGTGCCGGCGAGGGCGAGCCAGGTGGGGTCATCCCGAGCGGAGTCGAGGGATCCGGGTGGCGCGGTTGGCGCGCCTTCCGCCCGCCCAGGTCCCTCGACTACGCTCGGGATGACGATGGCTCGCAGCTCTGCCAGCGCCGACTCGAGGCGCTGCACGCGCATCTCGAGATCGGCTTCGCTCATCACAACGTCCTGATCTTCATCACGAGCGCCGCGAGCACCAGCGCGATGATTCCGAGCGCGACCAGCAGCCCCTTCCTTCGATACGCCAGCTCGTCCAGCGATGACTGTCCCGCGATCAGCGCGGCCTCGGCATGTTGCAAACCTTCCTTCTGCTTCGCCGCGACGTCCGGCGCGCCGAAGGTGTGGACGAGCGTCTCCAGCTCGATCTGCGAATCGATCGCGCCGTCGAGCTCCACGCGCACTTTGCGCACCTCGACGCCGCCGCGATGCGCGGCGAGGAGGATGCGGTCGGCGCGTCCGACCATGCTGGTCAGGCCGCGCGTCGCATCGAGGTAGGCGCGCGCATTCGCGAGGCCGGCGGAATCGGACTCCTCGTGACACGTCGCGCAGCTGCGCACCGGCACGGAGACTTCTTTGCCGGTCGCGACGTCGCGATACGTGTAGCGCGTCTTGCCGATGCGGAACTTGTCGAAGAGGCGGAGGAACTCCTTCTCCGCGCCGGCGTGATGGAACGGCAGGTGGAGCGCCTGATCGACCAGCCAGTCGAAGCGGTCGTTCCCCTGCAGGTGTTGTTTTTCGGCGAGCTGCAGCAGCTGGCCGCGCACCTGCCGGAAGTGCTCGGCCTTCGCCGGCATCTCCGCGACGCGCAGCGCCAGCGGGCCGACGCCCTCATGGCAGAACGCGCATGGCGTGTCGGGGAGCGTGCCGAGAAGCGCGATCGTCGGACGGACGACGCCGTGGTTCTCGTGGCAGGTGAGGCATTCGCTGAACTGCTTGATCGTGACCTTCGCGCGCACGCCGCCGGCGTGGCACGTCTCGCACGACATGCCGTTCATCATCTCGTTGTGCTTCGTCCACGCCGCGTGCTTCGGGCTCTTGCGGAAGAGCTCCGCCTCGCGCGCGTGGCAGCGGCCGCAGACGAAGCTGATGGCCTCGACGCCGGGCGGCGTCGCGCCATGGTTGCCGTGGCAGTCGTTGCACGTCGGCGCCGCGACGTCGCCCTTTTCCAGCACCGCCTTCGCGTGCACGCTGACTTTCCAGCGGCCGTATTCATCGGAGTGGCAGCGGCTGCAGGTCTCGGCGACGTGCGTCTTGTACACCGGCGAGTCCTGCTGCGAGATGCGGCGGATGTCGTGGAACGAATGGCAGTCGATGCAGACCGCGACCTTCGTGTCGCCCTGTTTCAACAGCTGACCGTGGCGGCTGGTCCAGTACTCGGTGACCTGATCGATCCGCGTGGCGGGGTTGAAGCGCTTCATGTACGCGGCGTCGGAGTGGCATTTGCCGCAGAAATCGGGGATCTCGCTGCGCGCCGGCTTGCGATGCAGGTCGCCGTGGCAGTCATGGCAGGAAAGACCGACGGACGCATGGACGTCCTTCGCGATGCTCACGTCTTTGTGGCAGTTGGTGCACTCCTCGGCGCGCGCGTGCATCGCGAGCAACGCGATGACGATCATCGGCAGCACCTTTCCCGAGGGCCGCGTGAACCAGCCGAGGAGCACGAGCACCGAGGTGGCGAAGGCCATCACCAGCAGCGGCAGGATCGTGCCGTAGCCCCAGCAGGTCATGCCGGTGATGAAGAGGAGCACCGCGACGCCGATCGGCGTGAAGAGCTTGCTGTTTTTGCGGTCGAGGAACGGCACGGCGATCAGCAACGCCGCGCCGAGGCCGAAGAGGACGATCGGGATGGCCTCGTACTCGATGCCGAAGATCGAGCCGCCCGGCACGAGCTTCAGCGTCTGGAACATGAAGACGAAGTACCACTCGGGGCGGATGTTCTCGTAGGCCGGCGCGAAGAGATCGGCCTTGTCGCCGAGCTCCCACGGGAAGAGTGCCGCGATCGCGGCGACGCATCCGAGCGCGATGACCCAGCCGGTCAGGTCGCGCAGCGCGAAGTGCGGAAAGAACTTCATCGGCGTCCGCGTCTTCGCTTCTGCTTCGGCCATCGGCGGGACGCTCATCCCCTTGAGCTGCACCATGGCGAGGTGCATCCCGAGTAAGACGCAGGTGATCGCCGGGAGGATGGCGACGTGCCAGCCGTAGAAGCGGGAGAGTGTCGCGCCGCTGACGCGATCGCCGCCGCGGAGGAAGCGCACCATCCACGGACCGACGCCCGGCACGACGCCGGCGATGTCGGTGCCGACCTTGGTGGCGAAAAACGCGAGCTGGTTCCACGGCAGCAGGTATCCGGAGAAGCCGAAGCCCATGACCAGCAGCAGCACGAGGACGCCGCTGACCCACGTGAGCTCGCGCGGCGCCCGGTAGGCCTTCATGAAGAACACCGTGACGAGGTGCATGAAGGCGAAGAAGACCATCAGGTTCGCCGACCAGGAGTGCACGCTGCGGATGAGCCATCCGAACGGCACGGTGGTCATGATGAACTCGACCGACTCGAACGCTTCTTCAGCGGACGGACGGTAGTAGAGCATCAGCAGGACGCCGGTGCAGACCTGCACGAGGAAGAAGAAGAGGGTCATGCCGCCGAGGTAGTAGAGGATGGTGAAGCGATGCGCCGGCACGGTCTTGTGCGAGGCGATGTCGCGGATCACCGAGATGCCGAGGCGGTCGTCGAGCCATTCCGTGACGCCGTTCATCATGATGTTCAGGCCTTCGATACGACGATGAGTCCGGGGCCGGAGCCCTTCGCGACGACGTTGACTTTGTAGGGAGTGAGCGGCCGCGGCGGCGGACCGGAGACGTTGCGGCCCTGCAGGTCGTAACAGCCGCCGTGGCAGTTGCAGTAGATGCGGGTCTGTTCTTTCTGGAAGCCAACGATGCAGTCGAGATGGGTGCAGGTGGCGGAGAAGGCGCGGAAGTCGTTGTCCGCGGCCTTGACCAGGATCACCGGCTCGGCGCCGAAGCGGACGATCTTGTATCCGCGCTCGAGCAGCTGCGGATCATTCACTTCCCCCGCTTCGATCTGATTCGTCGCGGCCTCGGTGATCTTCGGCGGCGTCATGTAGCGCATCACCGGATAGATCACGGAGACGAGGAGCGCGCCGATCGAAGTGCCGAGGAACCAGTTGAGGATGGTGCGGCGGTTGACTGTGGTCGTGGCTTCCATTGCAGGTTTTCTCCTCGTGGGAGTGCGGCGGCTTGCCGCCGCTCTGGAGTGCGGCAGCTTGCTGCCGCGCGGCGCCAAGGCGCCGCACTCCAGGGCGGCAGCGAGCTGCCGCACTCCGCCGATTCCTTATTTCTTCGCGAACGAACGGACGACGGCGATCAGCGCCTTGACCTGATCGGCGGTCATGGTCTTGCCGATGGCGGGCATCTTTCCCTTGCCGCCGGTGATGACCCTGGAGAGGTCGGCGTCGCTGAGCTTCTGTACGTCGGCCCCGCCGAGCGGCGTGACTTTCAGGCTCTTGCCGACCGAGGTGTCGCCCGCGCCAGTCGCGCCGTGGCAGCCGGCGCATTTCGCCTTGAAGAGCGCGGGGCCGTCTTCGGCGAAGAGCGGAAGGGCGAAGAGAACGATGAGCAGCAGTGCGAGTTTTTTCATGAGAAATCTCCTTTCGAATTCATCACGCCGGCGATGTCGCGGCGTAAAACGGGGATGACGGAAGCGGATTCGGGAGCGGGCGGCTGCCACGCCGTGGCGGTGAGATAAACGGCGAGCGCGAGCTCGTCGAGAGCGCCCGCATCATCGAGCGGGGCACCGGCACGGAGGATGTCGCGCACGCGGAGATACAACGTGGCGACGAGCTCGGGCTCCAGCCGTGCGACGTGAAGCCAATGCCGCAAATCTTCCTGCACCGCCCGGACGAGCCGGCGCGCGAGGAGGTCATTGTCGTTGGCGGCATCGGTCATCGCGATCGACATCAATCGCAATGGAGGCGCCGCATGCCATTGCACGAAGAATCAACGAGTTACGCGAGGAGGTCTTGCATTTCTGCAAGAGGTGCGGGGCGGGAATCGTGCAACAGTGCCGTGTGATGCGATACGCGTTCATCGCCCTGTTCTTCGCTGGCTGCGCCTCGATGCATCCGTTCGTCTGCGATACGGCGGCGCCGCATCCACCGCGGAATTTCGGCGTCGTCGCCCCCGGCATCTATCGCGGCGGCCAGCCGACGACCTGCAGCGAGCTGTCATTTCTGAAGGCGCAGGGAGTGACGAGCATCCTGAAGCTGAACCGCGACGTCGACGAAACTCCATTCGCGGAGAAGATGGGCCTGCACGTGGAATCGATCCCCTTCAACGCACACACGATCGGCTCTGCTTCGACATGCGCCGACGTGCAGCGCGCGCTCTCGTTCCTCGCGACGAACGGCCCGGTCTTCGTCCATTGCACCGCGGGGAAAGACCGCACCGGCTACATCGTCGGCCTCTACGAGCGCACGTTCCTCGGGCGATCGATCGCCGACGTCATGGCGGAGCTCCATCGCTACGGCCACCGCGGCTCGCGCTCGCTCGCGTTCCCGCAGATCGATCACGAGCTGGAGAAGGAGCGGCCGGCGTGCGCCGGCGCGTCACACCTCACGCAATGCTCGCCAGGACGGGCGCGAAGTGGGGCGCTCGTTTCACAATGAGCTGACGCATCGCCTCGCGCTCCTGCTCGTCGCCGTTCTGTTTTGCGATCGCCGCGAGGCCCCAGGCGGCGAGAAGCTGTCCGAGCGGAGGGAGGCGGGTGAGGGCCGTGCGCAGTTCGTCGGCCGTGGTCGTCGTGGCGCGGCCGGCCAGCGCGAGGCCGAGGTTGCGATGCGTGCGCAAGGCGAGCTCGGATGTCTGGCTCCCCGGAAACGCGGAATCCGTAATGCCGAGCAGCGTCGCCTCGGTGGCGTAATCGAGGCCGTCGGTGAGCGCCCCGCGCGCGTACGCCAGAACCGCGCGCGCGGTCGATTCGATTGCGAGGACGATCGGCGGCGCGTTCTGACACGAGACGGATTGGAGCGCGCTCTCTGCCTCATCGAAGCGGCCGTACAGCGCGAGAATCGTCGCTGCATTGCTGGCGGCGAAGAGCGGCCCATGCGCCACGCGGCTCCGGCGAATCGTCGACTCGAACCAGCGGATCTGCCGCGTCGGATCCGGCGACCGAAACATCCGATCCATGCGCCGCCGCATCGTCCAGCGATTCAGCCACCACGCGGCAAGGCCGACGGGGAGGGCGATGGCGACCGGCACGACACGATCGGGATCGCCCGAGGTGAGAGCGGCGACGAAGATGACGAGCAGAAATGCGATGAACGCCAGCGCCGGAAGCCAGAGGCGGAGCAGATAACTACGGTTGCCTTCACGTGGGGTCGGCATGGAGGAAATCGCTGACATTGTCCGTCCAATCCGATCAGGAGAAGCTGACATGATTCCTTTCGCTCTGCTCCTCGCCGTCACGTTTGCCGCGCCCCAGACACTTCCACAGCGCGCGCCGACCGCGAATCCGGCGGCGCTGGCGCTCGGCGATTTCAACGGTGATGGGCGGCGAGATATCGCCGTTGGGTACGCAAAGGGATCATCGACGCTGATCGGCAATACGAACATCGGTGTCCCGGGAGCGAAGAACACCGCGCGCGACGTTTCACCGCTCGCCGTCGCGGTCGGCGCTGCGTCGGTCGCATTGGGGGATCTCGATGGCGACGGCGTCGACGACTGGTGCTTCACCAATCCCGCGTTCAAACAGATCCAGGTCATCGGCGGTGGGTCGTCGAGACTCTCGTTCAACCGCGAACTGCCGCAACGTCCGTTGAGCGTGCGTGTTGCGGACATCGATGGTGACGGCAAGCTCGACCTGATCGTCGGCTATGCGACGTCATCGGTTTCGGTGATCCGCAATCTCGGCGGCGGCTCGTTCGCGTCGACCGTCGATGTCTCACTCGGCGGCGGCGCGGCGCTCGCAATCTCGGACGTCAGCGCGGACGGCGCGCTCGACCTCATCGCCGGCGCGGTCCTCGGGCCGCGCGTCTACGCCGCGAACGGCAGCGGTGCCGCCACGTTCACGCCTCCGCATGTCATCGCCGAGCTGCCGGAAAGCGCATCGTCGTTCGTCGAAGGATTGTCGGCGAAGGCCATCGGGCTTGCCATTGCGATTCGCGACGGGGCCCTCGGCAAGAGCCGGCTGTACGTTCTTCGAAACGGCGAATTCGGCGCGACGGCGCTGCCGCTACAGGAGAGCGGCGGACATCTGCACGCCATGTTCGCCGACGTCGATCGCGACGGCACCGATGATCTCGTCGTCGCCGACTCGGCGGCGGGCGTGGTGACGATCTACGGCGGCAATTCCGACCGGACGTGGCCGATCATCGGGACGATTCAGCTGCGCACCGCGACCGTCGGCGCGATGGTTGCCGGCGACGTTTCGGGCGATGGCGTGGCGGACCTCGTCGTGGCGTCGAGCGACGGCAGCGTCGACGTCTATGTCAACACGACGCCGGAGCCGCCGCGGCCTCGCCGTCGCACAGTCGTCCACTAAATCGCCAGATCGCGCATCCTTCGATACAGCGTCGATGCGTCGATGCCCAGCCTTCGCGACGCCTCTTCGCGATTGCCGCGCGTCGCGGTCAGGACGTGGCGGATGTGCTCGCGCTCGTAGGCGCGGACGGCGTTGCGGAGGTCGTCGGAGGAATCGCGCGGCTCGATCGTGCCGGTGATCTCCGCCGGGAGGTCGTCGAGGTCGATGGTGTCGCTGTTGGTCAGGAGCATGGCGCGCTCGAGGACGTTTTCCAGCTCGCGCACGTTGCCGCGCCACGGCGCGGACATCAGCACGCGCAGCGCGGGGTTGGTGATGCCGACAACGCGGCGTTTGAGGCGCTCGTTCAATCGCGCGATGAGGAAGTCGGTGAGCATCGGGAGGTCGTCGCGGCGGTCGCGCAGCGGCGGCAGCGCGATCTCGACGACGGCGATGCGGAAGTAGAGATCCTCGCGGAAACGCTTTGCGGCGATCTCGTCGCGCAAAACGCGATTCGTCGCGGCGACGATGCGCACGTTCGTCTTGAGCACGCGCGTGCCGCCGACGGGAAAGACCTCCTGCTGCTCGATGGCGCGCAGGAGCTTCGGCTGCAGCTCCAGCGGCAGCTCGCAGATCTCGTCGAGGAACAGCGTGCCGCCGTTGGCCAGCTCGAAGAGGCCGCGCTTGTCGCGCAGCGCGCCGGTGAACGCGCCGCGCACGTGGCCGAACAGCTCGCTCTCGATGAGATCGTGCGGCAGCGCCGCGCAGTTCACCGCGATGAACGGCGCGCGGTCGTTGCTCCCCGCCGCGTGCAGCGCGCGCGCGACGAGCTCCTTGCCCGTGCCGCTCTCGCCGGTGATCAGCACGCTGCTGGCGGAAGGGCCGACGCGCCCGATCAGCTCGCGCACCGCCTGGATGCCGCGGCTCGTGCCGACGATCGTCGTGCCGCCGCCGGCAAGCGACATCTGCTTGCGCAGGAACTTCAGCTCCGCCTGCAGCTGCCGGTGCTCGAGGCAGCGCTCCACTTTGCAGATCAGGTCGTCGATGACCAGCGGCTTGAGGAGGTAGTCGGTCGCGCCGGCGCGGAACGCATCGACCGTCGTCTCGACCGTGGCGTGCGCGGTGATGACGACGATCGGCGTCTCGGGGCACGCCGCCGCCAGTCCGCGCACCAGCTCCGCCCCCGCGATGCCGGGCATCATCATGTCGCAAAGGATCATGTCGGGCGCTTCGGCGCGCGCGTAACGCAGTCCTTCGTCGCCGCAGTCGGCGGCATCGCACGTGTAGCCCTCGTGACGCAGGAGCGAGGCGATGTCCTCGCGGAAGACGTCTTCGTCGTCGATCAGCAGGATGCGTCCGGTCATTGGGCCTCCGCCAGCGCCGCCACATTCGCGGCCGGCAGCACGATGGTGAACTGCGCGCCGCGGCCCGGTTCGCTCTCCACCTCGATCGTCCCGCCGTTCGCGTGCACGAGGCTGCGGCAGATGGAGAGCCCGAGGCCGGTGCCGTCGTGTTTCGTGGTGAAGAACGGCTCAAAGAGGCGCGCGTGCACCGCGGCATCGATGCCGGGGCCGCTGTCGCGGATCTCGATGCGGACGTCGCCGTCGATGGCGAACGTCCGCGCGGTGATCGAGCCGCCGTCGGGCATCGCCTCGACCGCGTTGAAGAGCAGATTGAGCACGACCTGCAGCAGCTCGTCGCGGATGCCGCGCACCGGCGGGAGTCCGTGCAGCTCGTCGTGGATCGCGACGCGCGCGGCGCGGCGATCGAAGCGGACGAGCGAGATCGCCTCGCGCACGACCGCTTCGGCATCGACGACGCCGCGGCTGTCGAAGCGATTGCGCGCGAGGTGCGAGACGCCGCGGACGATGCGTCCGATGCGATCGATCTGTTTCTCCAGCACGTCGAGCGATTCGGCGATCGCGGCGGGATCGGGATGGCGTTTCATCAGCTGCACGCGGGCGTGGAGCGACGAGAGCGGGTTGCCGATCTCGTGCGCGACGCCGGCGGCGAGCTGCCCGAGCATGGCCAGGCCGCTGGCGTGCAGTGCGTGCGACTCGAGCTCCTTGCGCGAGGTGATCTCCTCGACCACGTGCACCGCCTGCACCACCTCTCCGGAGCTATTGCGAACCGGAAAGGTTGCGTGCCGGAAGTGTCGCGGGGTGGCATCGCTGATCTCCGTCTCGCGCGGCTGGCCGCTGGCGAGCGTCTCCAGCGCGGCGCAGGCGAAGCAGACGCCCGAGCCGTGATCGTGCGGGCAGTCGCTGCCGATCATGGTGTTGTCCCACGACATCCAGCTGCCGAGGCGCTGGTTCAGCCAGGCGATGCGTCCGTGCGCGTCGACGACCAGCATGCCGAAGCCGGCGGCCTCGATGACGCCCTCGAGGCGATGGCGCTCGATGGTCGCGATCACCGCGCTGTCGCGCAGCTCCGCCTCGCTTTCGCGCAGGCGCTCCATCACCATCGTGGTGAAGTACGACGTCAGGAACATCACCGCGAGGATCGACGCGAGCCGCGCCAGCACATACACGGCGTTGTGCGCGGCGGACGGCATCAGGTGCACGTCGGTGTGCGGCAGGAGGCCGGCCAGCTCGCCGGTCACGAGGAACGTGAGCGCCGAGGCGGCGAGCAGCGTGATGCCGCGCGCTTTTTCTTTCGGCAGGAGGATCGCGGCGGTGAAGACGCCGAAGAGATACGCGATGAGCAACGGGTTGTCGATGCCGCCCGAGGCGTTGAGGAGGCCGGTGACGACGATCGTGTCGAGGACCATCTGCGCGACGATCTGGCGATCGAACATGTGACTTCCCACATTCCTCGCGAACACGAGGTTGCCGACCACCATCACGCCGAGCCAGCCGAGGAGCAGCGGCAGCTGATCGACCGGCAGCACGCGCATCAGCGGCACGGTGATGACGATCAGCGCGAGGCTGAAGCCGGCCGCGATCCAGCGCATCTGCACGAGCCAGCGCAGCTGCTCGATGCGCCGCTCCGGCGAGTCGAAGACGGTGAGGCTCGCGTCGCGCCGCGGCGCATGTACCGGATGGCGGACGAGATACCAGCCGATGAAGATCGTCAGGAGCACCGAGCCGGTGATGCCGCTCAAACCGTGCAGCAGCTCGCGCGCGTCATCGGAAAGAATGGTGACGAGGACGGTCCGGTCGAGCAGTTCGTAGCCGCTGAAAAAAGCCACCAGCAGCGCCGCGGAAAGCAGCAGCAGGATGGTGAGCGTCGGCGGACGCGGTTCAGTTGCCACTATGAATCAATGTAGGAGAGGGCGTCACGACGGACGATGCGTGAGGTCACTCGGTGATGTGCGCGCCGTCACACGCCGTCTCATTCGAGCAGCGCGCGATACTCCGGTGATACGCGGAGAAGGCTCCTGATGATCGGCCCGCGGGCACGGGCCAGAATGCGCCGCAGCTCCGCCGTCTTCTGCTCGCGCAGCAGTTGCTGCAGGCAGGCCTCGGCGATCGAGTATTGCGCCGGCGCGTCGCCCGACGTGTAGCGCGAGCAGCGGCAGCGGGCGTCGGTGCGGTCGATCAGCTCGAGCGCCGCAACGAGCTCACCGCGATCGAAGAGGCTCGCCGCCTCGCGATCGACCTGCGCGCACAACTCGTCGCAGCGGACAAACCAGGGCCACCATTTCATATCGTCACGCCGGGGATCTTCGGAAACGGCTTGCCGGTCATCCAGTTCTCGAAGAACGAACTGAACAGCCGCCACTCTTCACTCGCCATCATCCAGCCCGACATCGGCACGACGCCGTACTCCTTCGTCGTCACTTTCGTCGCCTTGATCTCGGCCGCGAATGCCAGCGCTTCGGCAGGCCCGACGCGTTGCGCGAGCTGGAAGATGTTCAGCGCGAGATGGCCGGAAACGACCGGCCCGTACATCAGGTAGTCCTTCATGAACGCGGCGCGCGCGGCGCCGACCTCGGCGGCCGTCGGCGGATCGGAGAACGAGATTCTCAGGAACCCGCTGACCGGCGATACGGAGCCGAGCTTTCCCTGCACCGTCGGATCGAACGTGAACTTGCGCTTTTGAATGTCGGAGACGATGGCCGGCGTCGCCGCGGCACTCGCGGCCACACGCGAATGGAGCAGGATCGAGTCGTCGTTCTTCTTCACGCCGCCCTTCACCGAGGACTCGATGTCGCTCTGCGTCTTCCCCTTTTCGTAATCGTGCGGATCGACCGTCACCCCTTCGTACTTCGGCATGTACCACGGATCGATCTCGGTCATTTTCAACGGCCGCAGGCCGGTCCCGGCGAGCACTTCATTCGCCTCGGCCAGCGCCGCCTGCGTGGTGATCCCGTCGTGGTCGAGCGGAGAGGTGATGCTTTTTTTGAACGTCTTGCTCTTGAAGCCGGGCGTGCGAAAACGCCCCGTGCCGTGCGCGATCACGTCGTCGATGTAATCGCGGTTGGCCTGCGGGATGGCGTCCCACGTCTTGTTCGTCTTCGCGTCGTCGCGTCCGGTGATCAGCGCGTCGCGGATGGACCATTCGGTGTTCAGGATTTTCTGGGCCCGCTCTTCCGCGGTTCCGGCGAGAAAGATGTGGTTGTCGGTCGCGTCGTTCCAGTCGAATGCGTGATTGCCGAGCCAGTGCCCGGCGGCCGCGATGTCGAACACGGTCTTCCAGTTTTTCCCCTGCGCCACCCGTTTGCCGACGAGATAGAAGGTCGCGCGCGCGCCGGCGGCGTTGAGCGCATCGAGCACGGCCTTCGTATTGCCGGCGCTGTCCGGTCCGTCGTCGTACGTCAGCTGGACGAGCTGGAACAGCGCGGCAAGACCGTTGAACGCCGGCACCGCGGCGACAGGCGTGCGGCCTGATGCGGGAACGACGTCGCCGGCGACGTCGCCGTAGCGCGGACGCAATGCGCCCCAGCTGACGGCCGCCGCGGCGCGCTCCGCGTGCAGCTCATCGGCATCGCCGCGCGCGCTGATGGCGCGCTCGGGCGCCACGCCGCGGTCACGCTGCGCCACGTGTGCGAGCTCGTGTGCGAGAAGACGATGACCGCGCGCCGTTTCGGGATCGAACCGGTGGCTGCCGAAGACGATGTCGCTGCCGTTGGTGTAAGCGGCGGCGCCGAGCGACCGCGCCGACTGCGCGGCATCATGGCCGGAGTGAATCCGCACGCGGCTGAAGTCGTGGTGGAAACGCGATTCGAAGAACGCGCGTGAAGCCGCCGGGAGAGGCACGCCGGTACGCGGCGTTTCTTCGGCGGCCTGCGGTAAGCTCGGTTTCGATCGGCGCGCGAACACGGCATTAAAGGCGGATGGATCGCCTGCCGCCTTTCCGCATCGAGCTTAACAGATCATCCGGCGATCGCCGCCTCGGCGCGCTCGCGCAGTTTCGGCGCCGCGTCGGGCGGAAGATCCTGCAGCCACGCGCGCGCGAGCTCCGGCGATTTGCGGACGGCGGCCTGATAGACGACGGCGTCGCTGATGATCGCGGCGCGGAGGTTCGGCCGTCCGTGCGCGGCGAACTCCATGCAGACGTCGAGCGCGGCCGCGGCCTCGTCGTACTGGCGGCGGCTCATCGCCGCGGAGTAGGCGAAGGCAAACGCGGTGACGGTGTCGATCGACCGGTCGCGCACCGCGGTGGCGGCGGCGAGCAGCTCCGGCGACATCCGGTCGGGGAACTTCGCGTCGGATGATTCGGCGGTCAAGCGAAACAGTGCGATCCAGCGCTCGCGGCGGCGGCGATCGAACCACAACATCTTCAGCCGTGAGCCGTCGGAGACATTGGTGCGCCGCGCGAACGGCATCAGCTCCGCGAGGCCGAGGATCAGCGCCACGCAGACGAAGATCCGCGAGTGGACGAAGAGCGCGGAGACGAGGTTGGCCGCCGGTCCCGCCGCGACCATCACGCTGTACGCGAGCAGCGAGCAATTGCCGTTGTCGCGCATCTTCGCCTCACCGCTGATCGCTCGCGTCCAGTCGCGATTGAGCGAGAGCCGCGAGCGGGTGATGACGAGGAGGCTGATGCGCAGGTGCTGAAACGCGAAGCCGCTCGCCAGTCCGCCGAGGAGGTGTCCCAGCTCGTGAATGGCGATCGACGCGACGTATGAGGCGATGATCAGGAGCCCGTCGAAGGATTGCGGCTCGAGGTTCGACCACTCGCCGCGGAGCACCATCGCCAGGACCGCGATGACGACCGCGTAGAACCCGAGCGCCGCGGGGATCTCGTACGCGTTGAACGTCTTCGCGCGCGGCATCGGGAGCTGGCGGTCGAGGTATGCGTTCATCGCGCGCATCGATTGCATGCTAACGTCGTCAGTATGCCTCTCGAGGTCGGCTCGCACGTCGGCCGCATTCGCATCGACGCCCTCCTCGGCGCGGGCGGGATGGGGGAGGTTTACCGCGGCTGGGACGAGAAGCTCGAGCGCGCGGTGGCGCTGAAATCGATCACCTCGGAGCGCCGGCTCAGTCCCGCGCTGCGCTCTCGATTCCTGCGCGAGGCGCGCGTCCTCTCCAAGCTCGATCATCCGAACATCTGCCGCATCTGGGACGTCCTCGAGCTGGTCGACGGCGACTGGCTCGTGCTCGAGCTGATCGACGGGCCGACGTTGCGCGAGCGGATCGAGCAAGGCCTCGGGCGGCAGGAAGCGATCGCGATCGCGCTGGAGGTCGCGCGCGTGCTCGCCGTCGCGCACGGCCGCGGCATCATCCATCGCGACCTCAAGCCGGACAACGTGATGCAGACCGCGGGTGGAACCGTGAAGGTGCTCGACTTCGGTCTGGCGCGCGCGGTCGAGGCGGATTACGCGGAACCGACGTCGCCCGACGCGGAGCCGTTCGATCTCGAGAAGACGGTGATCATCGGCAACGACACGACCGCGCCCGACGACAGCAAGACGTCGATCGGCAGTCTCGTCGGAACGCTGCACTACATGTCGCCCGAACAGGCGCGCGGCCTGCCGCTCACGCCGGCCAGCGACATCTACTCCCTCGGCGTGATGCTGCTCGAGATGCTGCGCGGCGGCGCGAGCGCGTACGGCGATCCGGAATCGGCGGGCGAGCTGCTGCAGCGCGTCCGCGCCGCGGAGCTCGAGCCGTTCGACGCACGCGATCGCGAGCTGCAGCGGCTGCTCGCGCGGATGACCGCGTTGCAACCGGCCGATCGCATCGCGACGGGAGAAGCCGTCGCGGCGCTGGAGCGGATTGCCGCACGTCCGCAACGCCGTCGCCGCCGCATCATCGAATTCGCCAGCATCGCGGCGATGCTCGCCATCGTGATCGCCGGCGTGTTCGTGATCCGCCAGCTCACGCTGTCGGGCAGCATCTTCGGCGCGCGACACGGCTCGCGCATCGCGGTCCTGCCGTTTCGCAACGCGACCGGCGACCGCGGCATGCAATGGGTCGAGCTCGGATTGATGGACCACGTCTCGCGTGGCCTCAGCGGCGTGCGCGGTGCCGACGTGATCGGCAGCGACGCGGTGCTGACCGCGATGAAACACCTCGGCATCACGCCGGGGGCGAACATCACGCCCGAGGCACGCAATCGCCTGCTCGATGCAACCGGCGCGGATGCGCTCCTCGCGTCGACCGTCACGCTGCGCGATGGCCGCTACACGATCCGCTACACGGCCTTCGACCGGCAACGCGCGGAGGACGAACGCGAGGTGACCTCGGAGTTGATCACCGAGGCCGCCAATCGGATGAGCGACCGCATCGCGGAACGGATCGATCCGGCGGCGCGGCATCGCACGCTGCACGGCACGCGCGATACGTTCGCCTCCATCGCGTACGACATGGGGCGGCAGCTGGAGCTGACGCGCGGCGGCAAGTATGGAGAGCCGTACTTCATCGTCGCCTCTGATCGCGATCCGCAATTCCTGGAGGCGAAGGAAGGGCTGGCCGACAACTATGCGAAGGAGGGCCGCTTCGCCGAGGCGCAGCCGATGATGGACGAGGTGCTGCGCGAGGCGCGGCGGCGCAACGATCGCACGCTGCTCGTCCGCTCGCTCATCAACCGCGCGTACTGGGACTACGCACGCGGCGATGCCCCCGGCGAGGAGCGTTACGCGCGTGAAGCGCTGGCGGTCTCGCAGCAGTTCGGCGATGCGCGTCTCATCGCGCAGTCGCAGAACGCGCTGGCCATTCCGCTGATGGCGACGAACCGCTACGCCGAGGCGGAACAGCTTTATCGCGCGGCGCTCGCCACCGCGCGCAAGCTGCACAGCCGCATGGACGAAGCGATGCGCGTCAACAACCTCGGGCTGCTCGCCGCGCGCCGCGGCGATCATGCGGCGGCGAAGCAGTGGCTCGAGCAGGCGATGCGCATCGGCGAGGAGATCGGCTATCGCGACCTGCTGACCACGGTCATCGGCAATCTCGCATCGATTTACGGCGACGAGGGGAACTACGCGCACGCCGAGGAGCTGTCGACGAAGGAGGTGGCGATGGCGCGCGAGCTCGGCGACAAGCGGACGGAAGTCGAAGGCCTGGCGAACCTCGGGTTGTGGGCATACGCGCGCGGCGACGAACAGCGGGCCATCGCGCTGACGGAGCAGGCGCGCGCCGGCGCCGCGCAGTTCGGCGCGGTGCATCTCGAGGCGATGCTTTGGTCGAACCTCGCGCAGGCCCGCGCGCGTCTCGGCGACCTCGCCGGCGCGCAGCGCGATGCCGACGCCGCCATGGCGCTCGCCGCGAAGATGAACTATCCCGAGGTGATGCCGGACGTGCTCCTCGGCGCCGCGTATCCCGCGATCCGCGCCGGCCGGCTCGACGAAGCGCAGCGCCTCATCGATCAAGCCGATGCGTTGCGCCCGTTGCAGCGGAGCGCCGTGTTCCGCGCGCGATTGCTGTACGCGCGCGGCCGGTACGCCGAGGCCGCGACGCTGATCGCGAAGGCGAAGACGATGGACGGGACGTGGGTGCCGCAGTACGAGGCGATGCTCCGCGCGTTCGCGGAGAGCGCGCGAACGGGGAAGCCGTCGACGATTCCGTTCGAGGAGCCGTTAGCGCGGCACGCCGATGTCGGCGACCTGCGCGTTCGGGATCTTCCTCAACTCATCGGGCGCGATTTTGATTTTGCTCGAGCGGTTGCCGCCGCCGAGGATCGCGTAATCGAGCGACAGGATCCGCTCGTCGATGTAGACCGGCCAGTCGGTGGGTAACGCGAGCAGCGTCACACCGCCGATCATCTGATCCGTCAGCTCCGCCGTCTCCTCGGACGACGCGAACGACAGCCGCTTGATGCCGATCAACTTGCTGATCTTGTGATTCACGTCGAGCTTCGTCGTCGCGTTCACGAGGCAGGCCACGTACTGCTTCGGCGTCGTCTTCGCGACCACGACGATCGTGTTGCAGGCGTTCTCCGGCGGGATGCCGTAATGCGCGCAGAACTCCGCCGTGTCGGCGAGCAGCGGATCGCAGGCGAGGACTTCGTACGTCATCCCGTTCGCGTCGAGTGCGGCTTTGACTTTCTCGTCGAGCATCAGACGTTCACCCTCGTCATGTCCGGATAGCGATCGCCGGCGGCGATGCCTTTCGGCGCCACGTCGTCGATCCGCGCGAGCTCATCCTTCGTCAGCGTGATGCTCGCCGCGGCGACGTTCTCCTCGAGGTGCGGGATGCGGCGGCTGCCGGGGATCGGCACGATGTCGGTGCCGCGCGCGAGCACCCAGGCGAGCGCGAGCTGCGCGGGCGTGACGCCTTTGTCGCGCGCGAGCTCTTCGATGCGCGCGACGACGTCGAGGTTCTTCTGGAAGTTTTCGGCGGTGAAGCGCGGCGAGTTGCGGCGGTAGTCGTCCGGCTCGAGGTCGTCGATCGATTTGATGCGGCCGGAGAGGAAGCCGCGTCCGATCGGGCTGTAGGCAACGAAGCCGATGCCGAGCTCGCGCACGGTCGGCAAAATTTCATCTTCCGGCTCGCGGCTCCAGAGCGAGTACTCGGTCTGCAGCGCGGTGATGGGATGGACGGCATGCGCGCGGCGGATGGTTTTCGGCGCGGCCTCGGACAAGCCGATGCAGCGCACTTTGCCGGCCTGGACGAGCTCGGCCATCGCGCCGACGGTCTCTTCGATCGGCGTGTTCACGTCGACGCGATGTTGATAGTAGAGGTCGATGTGATCGACGCCGAGGCGCTGCAGCGATGCGTCGCACGACTTGCGGACGTAGTCGGGACGGCCGTTGATGCCGACCCACGAGCCGTCGGGATTGCGCTCGTTGCCGAACTTCGTGGCGACGACGACCGAGTCGCGGCGGCCGCGGATGGCGCGTCCGACGAGTTGCTCGTTCGTGAAGGGGCCATACATGTCGGCGGTGTCGAGGAAATTCACGCCGAGGTCGAGCGCGCGATGGATCGTGTCGATCGATTGCGCATCGTCATGGGAGCCGTAGAACTCCGACATTCCCATGCAGCCGAGGCCGATTGCAGAGACGTCGAGGGAGGCGAGTTTTCGGTGCTGCATGGATCCTCCGTTCTGGTACGCGTCGCGCATTCTCTCCCGTGGATCGATAAAGAAAAAGGAGACTGTTTCGATGCCGAACGCAATTGCGATGTTGAAAGCCGACCACACGAAGGTGAAGCAGCTTTTGCGCCGTCTCAACGAGACCGGCGGTATCAAGGAACGGGACCACCTCTGCGGTGAGATCGAGCGCGAGATCAAGATGCACTCGCAGCTGGAAGAAGAGATTTTCTATCCCGCGTTCAAGGCCGCCACGCGGAAGTCGGACGAGGAGCATCTCGTCTACGAGGCCACCGAGGAGCATCACGTCGTCGACATGGTGCTGCCGGCGCTGATGGCCGCGAATCCGAAGTCGCACGAGTTCGAAGCGAAGGCGAAAGTGCTGATGGACCTGATCCAGCACCACATCCGCGAAGAGGAAGGGGAGATGTTCGTCGCGGCGCGCGAAGCGCTCAACGACGACCAGCTCCGCGAGCTCGGCGACATGATGCAGTCGCGCAAGGAGACGCTCCTCGCGATGTGGGAGCACCCGCTGCTCCGTCCCGTGAAGAAGCTGCAGGGCGTCGCCCACAAGATGCTGCCGGCGAAGATCAAGAACGCGAAAGTGAACGCGATCGCGACGGCGATGGAGGGGCGGCGGTAGTTGGCAGAGGTTCGTTGGCAGTTGGCCGGAGAACTGCCGGCTGCCAACGCGCCATCGGCGTCGTGATAATTTCGTGAACCTCGCACGGTATCGTCACACGCAATGGCACGCCGCATCCTCGTCGTCGAAGACGACCTCGACATCGCGCATCTGGTCGAGATGCACCTCAAAGACCTCGGCGCCGAGGTGACGCTGGCGCATGACGGGAACGTGGCGCTGGAGCTGGCCACGAAGCGGCCGTTCGACCTGATCATCCTCGACCTGATGCTGCCCGGCATCGATGGCCTCGAGATCTGCCGGCGCCTGCGATCGCGGACGAACTACACGCCGATCCTGATGCTCACCGCGCGCTCGGCGGACGTCGATCGCATCGTCGGACTGGAGCTCGGCGCGGACGATTACCTCACCAAGCCGTTCAACGTCCGCGAGCTGATCGCGCGGGTGAAGGCGCTGCTGCGGCGGGTCGACGCGCTGACGAAACCGGAGTCCGACGCGCCGACCTCGCTGCTCGAATTCGGCGACCTCGTGATCGACGTCGACAAGCGCAAAGTCACGCTGCGCGGCGAAGAGGTCGAGCTGACGGCGAAGGAGTTCGACCTGCTGCTGCAGTTCGCGAAGAACCCCGGCCGCGTCTACACCCGCGCCCAACTGCTCGATCTGGTCTGGGGCTACGGCCATGACGGCTACGAGCACACCGTCAACTCGCACATCAACCGTCTGCGCTCGAAGATCGAGTCGGACCAATCGAAGCCGTCGTGGATATTGACGGTGTGGGGTGTGGGCTACAAGTTCACGGACGCGTATGCGTAAATCGGCCGAATCGTGTCATTCCGAGCCGCCTTCGCCGCGCAGCGGCGTAGGACGGTCGAGGAATCCCGTGCCGAAGCACGAGACGCGCTCCGTCGGCAGGGGATTCCTCGCCGTCTGCGCGGCTCGGAATGACACCAACCATCATGCGTAAATCGCTCTACGCCAAACTCGCGCTCGCGCTGCTGGTCATCTTTCTCATCGCCTGCGCCATGAACGTCGCGCTGACGATCTACACGTCGCGGCTCTACGACGAAGAAGCGACGCAGAAACTCAACCGCGGCCTCGCGGCGACGATCGCGCGGGAGCGGCCGGTGATCCATCACGGGACGATCGACTGGAAGGTGCTGGACAACGTCTTCGACGCGCTGATGGCCGTCAATCCATCCATCGAGATCTACCTCCTCGATGCGCGCGGCAACATCCTCGCGTTCTCCGCGCCGCCGGGGAAGGTGAAGCGCCGCAGCGTGTCGCTCGCGCCGGTCGAGGCGTTCCTCGCCGGCAAGCGGCTGCCGATCCGGGGCGACGATCCGCGCGACGTCGAGCGCCGGAAGATCTTCTCGGTGACGCGCGTCGACGACGGTTACCTCTACGTCATCCTCGGCGGCGAGCAGCACGAATCGGCGATGTCGCACATCCGCGCCAGCTGGATCCTGCAGCAGAGCATGATGCTGGCCGTCGCCGCGCTGCTGTTCGCACTCGCCGCGGGACTCGTCCTCTTCGGCGCGATGACGCGGCGGCTGCGCAATCTGGCGAAAGCGGTCGAATCGAATGCCGACGTGAAGCTGCCGGTGAACGGCTCGGGTGACGAGGTCGATCGCCTCGCGCATGCGTTCGAGCGGCAGGTGCAGATGCTGAAGGAAGTCGATCTGCATCGCCGCGAGCTGGTGGCCAACGTCTCGCACGACCTCCGCACACCGCTCGCGTCGCTGCAGGGCTACATCGAGACGCTGCTGTTGAAGGAAGGGCAGCTGACCGCGGAGGAGCAGCGGCGCTTCCTGGAGATCGCGAGTAAGCACAGCGAACGGCTGGGGAAACTGGTCGACGAGCTGTTCGAGCTGGCGAAGCTCGACGCGAAGGTGACGCCGCTGCACGTCGAGCCGTTCTCGATGGCCGAGCTGGTGCAGGACGTGGTGCAGAAGTTCCAGCTGCGCGCGGAGCAGGCGGGCGTGCGGCTCGGCGCGCAGTTCGATCGGGCGCTGCCGCTGGTGATGGGCGACATCGCGCTGATGGAGCGCGTGCTGGAGAACCTGATCGAGAACGCGATCCGCTACACGCCCGCGGGCGGCAGCGTGACGGTGTCGCTGATGCCGCAGGACGGCAAGCTGGCCGTGCGCGTGAGCGACACGGGGACGGGGATCGCGGAAGAGAAGCTGCCGTTCATCTTCGACCGCTTCTGGCGCGGCGAGGAGTCGACACCGCGCGGCGGCGCGGGACTGGGATTGGCCATCGCGAAGCGGATCCTCGAGCTGCACGGCGCGTCGCTCGTCGCGCAGAGCCAGCGCAACGCAGGGACGACGTTCAGTTTCGCAGTCTAGCCAGCTTGAGCGCCGCGGCGATGATCGGCTTGGCCCAGTCGGGAGTTTGTTCCAGCTCGGCGAGGGAGGGACCGACCACGGTGCCGTTTTTCCAGTGGAGGAGAAGACGCGGCGGCGGGTTTTCTCCAGTCTCGGGATCGCGCTCCGCACTGTTGTCGAACACCTGCAGCTCCGCGAGCTTCGGCATCAACGAAATGATGTTGCGCCGCGATCCTTCCCAGCGTTCGCGGATCTTCTCTTCCGGAATGTCGTGACCGCCGGACGCGACGCGTGCGCGAACCCGCGCCAGGTGCTTGGCAACGGAAGAGAGACCAACGAACCAGATGCGGACTTCGATCCCTTCGTCGGCCGCCTGGGCGAGCAGGCGCGGAATCGTGTTGCCGCCGAGCGTGGTCTCGAAGGTAAAGTCCTTCCGATTCGCGATTGCCTCTTCGAGCAGTTCCTTGCCGACCGTCCATGCGCGCGCGTTTGCTTCATCCAGCGAGTCGCCGGACTCCTTCTGGAGTTGGGCCGCTGCTTCGTCGGGATTGAAGTAGTTGTCGCCGCGTGTACGAAACCATTGACCCACGACCGAGCTCTTGCCGGCCCCGTTGACTCCTGCCAGGACGAAGATCTGCGACGTCACTTCTTCTGCTTCGCAGCCGCGTTGATCGCGTCCGCGATCTCCTGAGGACTGGCGCTGAAGGCCTTCAGCATCCGCTCGCGCGACTCCGGCGTCTGGAGCACCGCGAGCTCCTTCCGCCATTGGTCCTTCAGCCACTCGACGGGATCATTCTTCTTCGCCGCCTTCTGCAGCTCCACGTACCGGTCGGCCGACATCACCACCGCCTCCGGCCGGTTGTAGTTCGTGACGATCACTTCCTTTTTCTGCGCTTCCTTCACGATCGACCTCCAGTTCGACTTTACCTCGGAAGCCTGACGTACGGTGTGCTTGCCTGTGAGTGCTTCGAGCTCGGAAATGGATAAGTTGGCCATGTTGTCCATTTTAGCACTTTCGCTGCCATAGTTTTCCAACTGTCACATTGCGATGTGACGCCCGGCGGCGTACCATTCCTCGTCCACAAATAACCGATCCCCATCGTCCAAGGAGCTGTCTCTGTGTCCGCTTCGCGTCCCGCCCCCGCGTGACAGAAAAGTGAGAAGTTGATGAGTCCGACGTGATTTTCAACGCGTAGTTTTCAGCTGAAAGGAGGGAGCAATCCCATGAATTCGAAAGATCTCGCCCGTTACCTCGTCCTCGGTGGAGTCGTCGCCGGCCTGAGCGCCGGTACCCAGCTTCGTGCCCAGACCATCAACCTGAACGACCATGCCGCCAAGCAGGTCGACACCAAGAAGGCGGCCGACCAGACCGCTGACAAGCACGCCTGTAAAGGCCAGAACGCCTGTGGTGGCAAGGGCAACTGCAAGAGCGGCGACAAAGGCTGCGCCGGCAAGAACTCCTGCAAAGGCAAAGGCGGCTGTGCTTCGAAAGAGTACCGCCACTCCTGCAGCGGCCAGAACGCCTGCAAGGGCCAGGGCCCGGATGGCAAGAACGCCTGCAAAGGCAAAGGTTCCTGCGCCGTTCCGCCCGCCCCGCCTGCTTCGTAGTCGAATCTCCGTTTCCAGTTGCCGGTTCCCGCTGACAGGAAACCGGCAACTGGCAACCGGTATCCAAACACAATGACCACCGAATTTCCCTACCTCGGCATCGGCGTCGGCCTCCGCACCGTCCACTTCTCCCACATCCTCAGCCAGGAGCCGGAGATCGACTGGTTCGAAGCGCTCTCCGAGAACCACATGGACAGCGGCGGCCGTCCGGCCTACGTGCTCGACCAGGTCGCCGAGCGCTATCCGGTCGTGCTGCACGGCGTCTCGATGTCCATCGGCGGCACCGATCCGCTCGACTTCGAGTACCTCGCCAAACTGAAAAAGCTATCGCGCCGCGTCAACGCGCGCTGGGTCTCCGATCACCTCTGCTGGACCGGCGTCATGGGGAAGAACACGCACGACCTCCTGCCGGTCCCGACCAACGAAGCCGCGCTGCAGCACATCGCCGAGCGCGTGCGCGTGGTCAGCGACTACCTCGAGCGGCCGCTCGTCCTCGAGAACCCGTCGACGTACGTCGCGTTCCACGAGTCGACCATGACGGAGTGGGACTTCCTCCGCCAGCTCACCGAACAATCCGGCTGCTACCTGCTGCTCGATGTGAACAACATCTATGTCAGCGCGTTCAACCACGGCTTCGATCCGCGCACGTACATCGACGGCATTCCCGCCGACCGCGTCGTGCAGATCCATCTCGCCGGCCACACGAAGTACGACACCTACATCATCGACACGCACACCGGCCACGTCATCGACGAGGTCTGGTCGCTGTACGACTACACGATCCGCCGCATGGGCGAGATCTCGACGATGGTCGAGTGGGACCAGGACATCCCCGACTTCGACACCGTCCGCGCCGAGGCGATGAAGGCGGCGCAGTACCTGGAGGTTGCCTGTGCGTGAGCTCCAGGAGTGGATGTACGACGCCATCGCGCAGCCGCAGTGGCCCGAAGACACATCGCGCGTCGTCGATGCCTCGCGGCTCGAGATCTATCGCGGCATGTATCCGATCCGGATGCAGGAAGCGCTGGCCGCCGACTATCCGGCCGTCGCGAAGTTCCTCGGCGAAGACGAGTTCAACCACGTCGTCGCTCACTACACCGAACATCACCCGTCGCGGAGCTACACGCTCAACCGGCTCGGCGACTCGTTTCCCGACTTCCTGAACTACGACCCGTTCCTGCACGACCTCGCCCGTTTCGAGCTGGCGATGACGCAGGTGTTCGATGAAGAGGAGACGCCGGAGCTCGATCCCGATGCGTTCGGATCGATCGGCCCCGACTCGCGCCTCAAGACCATCGCGGCGTTCCGACTGCAGGCGTTCGACTATCCGGTCAACGAATTCTTCCAGTCGTTCCGCAACGACGAGGAGCTGGTCGAGCCGGAGCCGCGCAAGGTGCGGATCGCGTTTCATCGCCGCGAGTACGCGGTCTATCGGATGGAGCTCGATGAGAAGGCGTACGACTTTCTCTGCGCGTTGTGCGACGGCGCGACGCTCGCCGAGGCGATCGACGGCACCGGCGCGACGCAGGACGAGTTGTTCGGCTGGTTCAGGGACTGGAGCGCGGCAGGGATTTTCGGAGGGATCGAATGAATCGGTTGCAACGCCTGTACGACTGGACCACCACCCGGATCTTCGACCGCCTCCGCGATCCGTTTCTGCTCGTGCTGCGGGTGATCATCGGCTATCAGTTCTTCATCACCGGCCAGGGGAAATTCGCGAAGATCGACAATGTCGTCAACTTCTTTACTACCCTCGGTCTGCCGATGCCGGAATTCACGGCGCGCTTCGTGGCCGGCGTGGAGATGATCGGCGGCGCGCTGCTGCTGATCGGACTCGCATCGCGGCTGACCGCACTCGTGCTCACCGGCAACATGTTCGTCGCGTACCTGACGGCGAGCCGCGAGGCGCTGACCAGTTTCGATGGCTTCGTCGGCGACGCGGCGTTCCCGTTCTTCCTCGGCGCACTGATCGTGCTGCTGTTCGGGCCGGGCGTCTTCTCCATCGACTGGCTGATCCGGCGCCGCTTCAAGAGCGTGACGGCGCCGCAGCTCGCGGCCGCGATGATGCTCGTCGTCGCGTTCATCGCGCTCCCGGTACATGCGGCCGCTCCGCCGCGCGCGATCGCGACGTTTGCCGCGGGCTGCTTCTGGTGCTCCGAGGCGGCGTTCGATTCGACGCCGGGAGTCATCAATGTAATCTCCGGCTACACCGGCGGCGCGAAACAGAATCCGTCGTACGAGGAAGTCGGCGCCGGCTTCACGGGACATCGCGAGTCGGTGCAGGTGACGTACGACCCGACGAAGATCAGCTACCAGAAGCTGCTCGACATCTTCTGGCACAACGTCGATCCGTTCGATCCGTACGGCCAGTTCTGCGACAAGGGCGAGCAGTACAAAGGCGCCATCTACTTTCACGATGAAGCGCAGCGCGTCGCCGCGATCCAGTCGCGCGATGCGGTGCAGCGCCACTTCCCGAAGCAGCGGGTCGTCACCGACATCCTCCCCGCCGGCCGCTTCTGGCCCGCCGAGGAGTACCACCAGGACTACCACACGAAAAATCCGATCCGTTACAAGTACTACCGCCACGGATGCGGACGCGACGCACGCCTCGAGGAGATCTGGGGGTCGCGATGAACTGGACGGACGTCGGCGCCGTCGACGAGCTTTCGCAGAAGCCGATCCAGACCATCAGCATCAATCGCACGAAGCTCGCGGTCTCGTTCCGCGACGGCCGCTTCGGCGTGATCTCCGCGGTCTGCAATCACGTCGGAGGTCCGCTCGGCGACGGGCGCGTCGACGGCGATTACGTCGTCTGTCCGTGGCACAACTGGAAGTTCCATCACCGTACGGGCGAAGGGGAGCCGGGCTACGAGGCCGACTGCGTGCCGCGTTACGAGCATCGCATCGAAAACGGCCGGCTGCTCGTCGATCTCGACAGCGCCACGAAGCGCAACAAGGTCAAGCATCCGCCGCACGATCTCGCGCGGCCGGTGGTGCGCGAGGCGGGCCCGATCCGCGTCGTCGGCATCTCCACGACGGTCATGGATGAAGCGCACCCGCGCTACTCGACCTCGGACGCGCTGCTCGAGACCGCAATCGAGCACGCGAAGCTCGTCGGCGCGGACGCGAAGATGATCCGTCTCAACGCGCTGAAGTTCCGCTCGTGCGAGGGCTACTACTCGAAGTCGGCGCAGGCCTGCACGTGGCCCTGCTCGATCACGCAGATGGATCCGAACGATCAGCTCGACCTCGTGTACGAATCGATCGTGCATTGGGCCGACGTGATCCTCGTCTCGACGCCGATCCGCTGGGGCGCGGCGAGCTCGCTCTACTACAAGATGGTGGAGCGGATGAACTGCATCCAGAACCAGGTGACGATCCGCAACCGCGTGCTGATGAAGAACAAGGTCGCGTCGTTCATCATCACCGGCGGCCAGGACAACGTGCAGGCGGTGGCGGGACAGATGCTCGGCTTCTTCGCCGAGATCGGCTGCGTCTTTCCGCAGTTCCCGTACATCGCGCATTCACGCGGCTGGTCGGCCGAGGACATGGAGCGGAACATCGCGTACGTGCGCGGCAGCGAGGAACTGCACGAGGCGGCGCGCGTGCTCGTCGCCCGCGCGATCGACACCGCGAGCTTCATCGTCACGCACTCCGAGGAAGAGGCGATGGTCGGCAAGCACGAGCCGCTCGTGCGCGCGGGACGCAAGGCGTCGATGCCGGTGCGCAAGGCCGAGGCGGGGGAGCAGGCGGACGTGTACGTCGAGGGCGAGCCGATGATGAAGTTGCGGCACGACGAAGAGCTGGCCGAAGGATGATCGACAGCCGCCTGCAACTGCACTGGGCCGCGCAGGCCGCGGCCGGCGTCGGCCGCACGATCCTGCCGAAGCAGCCCGACGACTCGCACACGAACTTCTCGTGGTGCCACGAGCGGCACGGGCTGATGCAGGGCGATGGCAAGTCGGGCATCCGCGTTCGCGACCTGACGCTGCTGTACGGCGACGATGCGTATCCGCTCGCCGGCCGCACGCTCGACGATGCCTTTCGTTTCTTCGAAGAGCGCGTCGGGAAGACGCTCGAGCGTCCCGGCGAAGCGGCGCCGCCCGATCATCCGGTCGCGCACGGCGGCGTCTTCGAGCCGGTGGCCGCGGATCTCGAAACGCTCGCAAATCTCTACGCGCAGGCCGACATCGAGTTGCGCCGCATCCACACGCCGGTCCGCTGCTGGCCGCATCATTTCGACATCGCCACGCTCCTTGAGCTCGGCGGCGGCCGCACCATCGGCGCCGGCTTCGTTCCCGGCGATGCGCAGTTTCCCGAGCCGTACTGGTACGTGACTCCGTATCCGTATCCCGAGGACCGCACGAAGACGAAGCCCTTGCCCGCCGGCTTCTGGAACACGGAGCCGTGGTTCGGCGCGGTGTTGCCGACGTCGTCCGGCGCGAACGTCGCGGAGTTTCTCGACGCCGCGGTCAGCGTGTTGCGCTGACGACCTCGCGCACCCGCGCTTCGAGCTCGCGGATGTCGTGGCGCGCCAGCAGGGAATTCACGATCGCGATCGGAAAGAAAATGATCACCGTGAGCACCAGCACGACGATCGACACCTCGGGAAGTCCGATCTCCGCATCGACGGCACTTCCGTGAATCGAGCCGCGCAATTTCGCGCAGCGATAGCGCGAGCGCCGCATCGCCTTGAACGACGTGCCGTCCATCTTCCCGAGAAACGGCGTATCGATGTCGCCCGACCATTTCGGATCGAAGGCGTGCCAGCCGGAGACCCCCATCGCCGCGTCGAGCCGCGCGCGCAGCTCCTCCGGCGGAAGCGACGATTCGAGGTGAAGCCGGCGGAAGACGATCATCGATTCACGTCGATCACGATCCGACCGCGCACGTTGCCGGCGAGCACGTCCTCGCTCAGCTCCTGAATGCGCGAGAGCGGCTCGGTGCGGCAGATCTCCGCCAGCTTGTCGCGCTCGACCTCGGCCGCGAGCCGCGACCACGCCTCGTTGCGTTTCGCTTTCGACGTGTGGATCGAGCTGATGCCGAGCAGCGCGACGTTGCGGAGGATGAGCGGCCAGACCGTCGTGTTCAGTTCGTGGCCGCCGGCCATGCCGCAGCAGGCGATCGCTCCTTCGTACGCGGTCTGCGCGAACAGCGTGGCCAGCGTGTCGCCGCCGACCGTGTCGATGCCGCCGCCCCACCGCTCCGACTCGAGCGGCGCCGGCTTCTTCGCCAGCTCGCCGCGAGGGAGGATCGACGTCGCGCCGAGGTTGCGCAGATACGGCTCGAGCTCGGGACGTCCCGTCGAGGCGGCGACGCGATGTCCGCGATGCGCGAGCAGCATCACCGCGATCGAGCCGACGCCGCCCGCCGCGCCGGTGACCACGAGCTCGCGCTCCGACGGCTCAAGGCCGTACGCATCGAGCGCCATCACGCAGAGCATCGCCGTAAATCCGGCAGTCCCGATCTGCATCGACTCCTCGAACGACAGCGTCGCCGGCATCGGCACGAGCGTCTTCGCCAGAACGCGCTGGCGCTGCGCGTAGCCGCCCCACTCCGTTTCGCCGAGGCCTTGCGCGACGCCGATCACGCGATCGCCCGGCTTGAATTCATCGGTCGTCGATTCGACCACCGTGCCGGCGAGATCGATCCCGATGACCATCGGAAACTTCCGGATGATCTTCCCCTTCGCCGTCACCGCGAGCGCGTCTTTGTAGTTCAGCGACGAGTAGCGAACGTCGACCGTGACCTCGCCTGGCGGCACCTCGTCGATCTCTTCGAGCGCGACGCTGTAGCCCTTCTCCTGTTTGCGTGCGAGGAGTGCCTTCACTTTTTCACCGTCCGCGCGAGGTAGTCCCTGATGTGTTGATGGATGGCCGGGTCGCTCCACACCTTGACCGCCGCCGCGTCGTCGGAGCCGAGGCCCCGCAGCGAGCGCTTGGTCAGGCGGAACGACTGGCGCGGGATCGCCGCGAACTGTTTCGCCATCGCCAGTGCGCGGTCGATGAGGGCCGTCGCGTCGACCACTTCATCGATGAAGCCGGCCGCGCGCGCCTCCTCCGGCAGAAGCGTGCGTCCGGTCATCACCAGCGGCGCGACGTTCGGCACGGCGAACTGCATGATGCGCAGCGCGATCTCGGGAAACGGCACGCCGACGTTGAGCTCCGCGACGCCGATCCGGCCATTGCCCTCGGCCATGATGCGGTAGTCGCACGCGCACGTGAGAACGCAGCCGCCGGCGATGGCGTGCCCATTGACAGCCGCGACGACCGGCACCGGCAGCTCGAACAGCTTCACGAATGCATCGCGCAGCAGCGGGAAAAAGCGCTCGACGTACGGCGCTCCTTCGTTCGTCAGCCGGAACAGATCGACGCCCGCGCTGAAGATCGATCCCGTGCCGGTGAGCACGATCGCGTTCGCATCCGCCGCCGCGTCGAAGGCATCGATCAAGCCCTGCAGCAACTCCACATCCATCGCGCTCGCCTTGCCGTGCGCGAGGCGCAGCGTGACGATGCCGTCGCGTTCTTCCCGTTCGATCAATTCCGGCCTCCTACCACCAGCACCCGGCTTCCCGGATGTGCATCAAACGCCCGCTGCGCATTGCGCATCCGCTCCTCTGCGCGCTTCAGGATTCCGACGAAGCGCGGGTTGCCGCGCAGCGGATCGAGCCACGGATCGTGTGCGAAGACCGGATAGCAGAAGAAGCCGTCGCGCTCCGCGCCGTCGAGCATCTCGACCGCCTCCTCGGGATGCCCGATCCGCACCAGCCCGCGTCCGATGTAAAAGCGTCCTTCCGGATCGGGGAACGTCCGGAACTCCTCGATCCGCTCGAACGCGCGCGCGTCGGCGCGGATGAACCATTCGAAGCCTTCGAGGATGCGATACGCCGTGCTGTTCGGCAGCGCGCCGTTCCTCGCCAGCCGCACGCGGCGATCCTCGAACATCGCCAGCGCCTCCTCGAAGCGGCCCATCGATTCGAGGACGATCGCTTCATCGCCGCCGAAGTCGCGATCGCGATCGACCGTCGCCAGCGCCTCGTCGTAGCGGCCCATCATCCAGTACGTGTGCGATGCGCTCGTGGAGATGTGCGGATCGAGCGTGCGGGCCTGCTCGTGCGCCGCCGCCGACGCCTCCAGCAATCCGCAATAACGGAGTGCCATCACGAGACCGGAGAAGACGGTCGGATCGTTGGTGCCGCGCTGCACGCGATCGAGCAGGCGCATGACCGAGGCCTGAGCGCGCCCCGTGGCGACCTCGATCTGCGCGTAGGCGAGGTGCGCCAGCGGCAGATCGGGATTGAGCTCCAGCGCGCGCCGCGCCGCCGACTCCGCGAGATCGTATTTGACGCTCGTGTTGCCGCTGTACTTGCCGAGGAGGAGGTAGATGCGCGCGATGCGGGCCCAGGCCGGCGCGTAACGCGGATCCTCATCGAGCGCCTGCTTGTACAGGTCCTCCGCGATGCGCCACCCCTCGGGCGATTCACCCTGCTGCGCCGCGCGGAGATAGAACTCGTGCGCCCGCGGCGTGGCCGGCACGTCGCCGCGCACCATCCGCGACTCGCGCTCGGTCAGCGGGAGCTCCAGCGACGCGACGATTCGCTGCGTCAGCGTGTCCTGCAATTCGAAGATGTCGGACATCGTCGCCTGCGACGACAACGACCAGAGCACCGTCCCGCCGGGCACTTCGAGGAGTTGCGTCGTCATGCGGATCTGCTCGCCGGAGCGCAGCAGCGTGCCGGTGAGCGCGACGTCGACGTCGGCCTCGGAGGCGAGCTTGCGCAGGTCGCTCGCGTCGATGCGCGAGGCGGTCATCGGCGAACGGACGATGAGCGAGCCGACTCCCGCGAGCGACATCGTGATCGCCTCGGGGATCGCATGCGCGAGGAAGTCGATCTCCGCATCGGGCCGCAGCATGCGCAGCGGCAGGACGATCAGCCGCGTGACCCGATGCGCGACGACCGGCGAGCCGGCGTCGGAGATCATCATCACTTCGCGCAGATCGGCGGCCATCGCGCCTGCGGTCTGATAGCGGTCCTCGGGGCGCTTGGCCATCGCGCGATGCACGATGCGGTTCAGCGCGGCGATGGCCGACGAGCCGGCGAGGTTCGGTGCGGCCTCGTAGCAGATCGCGTGATAGAGCTTCATCGCGTTCTCGTCGGAGAACGGCGCGTTGCCGGTCAGCATCTCGTAGAGGATTCCGCCGACAGCGAAGAGATCGGTGCGGCCGTCGGCCGGCGCGCCGAGGAGCTGCTCCGGGGCCATGTAGCGCGGCGTGCCGATGATCATGCCGGAGAGGGTGAGCGGCGTGTTCTCGCCCTGGCGCAGCGTCGTGTCGTTCGGCTGCAGGATCGCCGGATCGAGCTCGCGCGCGAGGCCGAAGTCGAGCAGCTTGACGCTGCTGTTGGTGAGGAAGACGTTCGACGGTTTCAGGTCGCGATGGATGAAGCCGCGCGCATGCAGCGCGTCGAGCGCGGTGAGGACGGAGAGCGTGATCTGCACCGCATCGTTCAGCGCGAGCGCGCCGCGGTGGACGCGATCCGACAGCGGCTCGCCGTCGAGCAGCTCCATGACGAGGAACGGCCGGCCTGACTCGTCGCCGATGTCGAAAAGCTGGCAGACGTTTGGATGGCTCAGGCTGGCGGCGGCGCGCGCCTCGCGGAAGAACCGCTCGCGCGCCGACGAGTCGCCCGCATCGCGGATCGTCTTGATGGCCACCGCGCGGCGGAGACGCTCGTCCTCCGCCGCGTAAACGACGCCCATCCCGCCCTCGCCGAGTTTGCGAAGGATCCGATAGGGGCCGATGCGCTCGTCCATATTTGGATGATAAAGGAGTGCGGCGGCTTGCCGCCGCTCTTGAGTGCGGCAGCTCGCTGCCGCCCGCCCGGCGCAGGCAAGCCTGCGCACTCCAGGGCGGTGGCAAGCCACCGCACTCCACATATACTCCCCCCATGGCAAAGCAATACGATCTCGTGGTCCTCGGCGCCGGTCCCGGCGGGTATGTCGCGGCGATTCGCGCGTCTCAACTCGGTCTCAAAACGGCGGTGGTCGAGAAGAAGTACTGGGGCGGCGTCTGCCTGAACGTCGGCTGCATTCCGTCGAAGGCGCTGCTGCGCAACGCGGAGCTGGTGCACATCTTCGGCAAGGAAGCGAAGACGTTCGGCATCAACGTCGAAGGCAGCGTCACGTTCGATTACGGCGAGGCCTTCCGGCGCAGCCGCAAGGTCGCGGAAGGGCGCGTCAAGGGCGTGCACTTCCTGATGAAGAAAAACAAGATCGACGAGATCGACGGGTGGGCGACGTTCACCGATGCGAACACGCTCTCCATCGACAACGGCGAGACCGTCACGTTCAAAAACTGCATCATCGCCACCGGCGCGACGACGCGGCTGCTGCCCGGCACGAAGCTCGGCCCGCGCGTCGTGACGTACGAAGAGCAGATCATGGAAGAGCAGCTGCCGAAGAGCGTGATCATCGCCGGCGGCGGCGCGATCGGCGTCGAGTTCGCGTACGTGATGAGCAGCTACGGCGTGAAGACGACGATCGTCGAATTCCTCGAGCGCCTCGTGCCGCTGGAAGATGAAGAGGTCTCCAAAGAGCTCGAACGCAACTACAAGAAGCTCGGCATCGAGGTCATGACCGGCACGCGCGTCGACGCCGTCGACGAGTCGGGCGACACGGTGAAGGTGACGGTCACGAAGGGCGGCAAGCAGCAGACGCTGGAGGCCGACAAGGTGCTGCAGGCCATCGGCTTCAAGCCGCGCGTCGAGGGCTATGGCCTGGAGAAGACCGGCGTGAAGCTGACCGAGCGCGGCGCGATCGACGTCGACGCGCGGATGCGGACGAATGTCCCGCACATCTTCGCCATCGGCGACGTCACGGCGAAGCTGATGCTCGCGCACGTCGCGGAGGCGCAGGGGATCGTCGCCGTCGAGACGATAGCCAACATCGAGACGAAAGAGCTCGATTACGTGATGATGCCGCGGGCCACGTTCTGCCAGCCGCAGATCGCCAGCTTCGGCTACACGGAAAAGCAGGCGCGGGAGAAGTTCGGCGAGATCAAGGTCGCGAAGTTCCCGTTCAGCGCGAACGGAAAAGCACCCGGCATCGGTGACACCACCGGCTTCGTGAAAGCGATCTCCGAGGCGAAGTACGGCGAGCTCCTCGGCGCGCACATGATCGGCCCCGAGGTGACGGAGATGCTCGCCGAGCTGACGCTGGCGCAGCAGTGGGAGCTGACCACGACCGAGCTCGCGCGCAACGTGCACGCGCATCCGACGCTGAGCGAGGCGGTGCAGGAAGTGCTGCACGGGCTCGCCGGACACATGATCAATTTGTAGTGGACAGATAGCAGTTGGCCGTTGGCAGGACGCGGAGGGGGAGGAGCGCGAGCTCCTCCGGCTGCGACCAGAGCAGCGTGCCGCTCGTGTCGAAGATGCCGTGCGTCGCCGGACCGGTGACCATGATCGTGTCGCGCGGCTCGACGCCGATCACCGGCGTGATGGCGATCGAATGCGTGCGGTCTATGGCGACGTAGATCGCGTTGAATCGGCCGGCGTTGAGGTCGGCGAGGCGTTGGTTGACGCAATCGTTGACCGCGCCGGTCAGCGTCTCGCGGGCCTGCGGCATCCGGCGGAGCGCGGCGCTCGATTCGGCGATGCCGCGCAGAAAGTCGCGCTGCAGCGGCGGGAACGTGCGGCCGTCGAGCTCCGCCGAACGGCTGGAGACGAGGTCGACGAACTCCACGCCCGGAAACGCCGAGCAGACCCGCTCGCGCGGCGCGGGCGCGGTGGCACACGAGACGAGGAGGAGCGTCGCGAACGCGAGGATCGTCTTCATGTCGGTATTACGCGGAATCGCGCCGCGCGGATTGCTAGCGCGCGATCCGGAACAGCGTCAGTTTCGGCTTACCGAACAGCGCGCGCTTCGTCGTCATGAGCAAGAGGAACGCGACGGCGGCGAAGACGTAGAGCGGCGCGATTTTCGTCGAGCAGGCTGGAAGGGGAGAAGGTGGAGATCACTGTCATGTCCATGTCCGTTGGACACGGCTCACGATCGCGCCGAAACCAGCATGTAAATCCCCAGCCCGAGAATCAGCAGCGAGACGAGCATCCGGAACGGCTTCTCCGGAATCCGCTTCAGCAGGCTGGTGCCGAACAGCGTGCCGACGATGACGCCCGCGGCGGCGATGGCGATCATCGGCCAGATTCCGAGCACTTGCGCATGTTCCGTCGCGAGGTAGACCGGCAGCCGCGCGCCGTCGACGAAGAGGCCGATCGCGGTCGCCGTCGCGACGAACGTGTCGCGTGGGAGGTCGAAGCCGAGGAGGGCGGCGGAGCGGATGCCGCCCTGGTTGCCGACGAGGCCGCCGAACGCGCCCGAGACCGCGCCGGCGATCCACGCCATCGGACCGTGAAAGCGCATTCGCTGCGCCAGGCCAGTGAGGCCGCTGATGCCGACGAAGATCAGCAGCAGCGCGAAGACGATCGTCAACTCGCGCGAGGCGGCGCGTGATTGCAGCAGCGCGCCGATGAGGCCGCCCGCCGCGCTGGTGACGCCGAAGCTCCAGAGCACGTGGCGGTCGACATGTCCGCGCAGGCCCCAGAAGCGGATCGCCGCGCCGATGAAATGCGGGATCGAGATCGCCGCGACGGCGAGCTTCGTCCCGACCGACATCGCGAGAAACGGCGTGAGCAGGCTGCCAATCCCGAAGCCGGCGACCGAGGCCACCGAGCCGGCCGCGATCGAGACGAGAAAGAGGAGGAGCGAGAACATGGGGAGCGCATTATGGGGGAAGCGAGCTGTTGAGCGTTTGAGCTATTGAGCGATTGAGTGGAAGCTAAACAGCTGAACAGCTCAATCGCTTAATAGCTCGTTTTCTGGCAAGTTCCGCGCAAGCACTACTGCGGAGGCAAACAGTCATGAAAAAGTTCTGTCTGGCAATCGCAGTCATCGTTCTTGCCGTTCCGGCGTTCGCGCAGGACACGCGGGTCCGCTGCGAGTCCCACGGCAAGATGCAGCAGTGCGGATTCGCCGGCACCGGCACGGTCACGCTCGTGCGGCAGCTGAGCAAGGATTCGTGCATTCAGGGCAAGTCGTGGGGCTATAGCGGCGACACGATCTGGGTCGATCGCGGCTGCCGCGCCGACTTCCTCGTCTCGTCCGGCTCGATGAGCTCGGTCTCCACCACCGCGGTCGTTTGCGAGTCGAGCGGCGGACGCCACACCTGCGCGGCCGACACGCGCAACGGCGTGCGCATCAGCCGGCAGCTCAGCAAGCACGGCTGCATCGAAGGGAAGGACTGGGGCTACACGAACAGCGGGATCTGGGTCGATCGCGGATGCCGCGCGGAGTTCATCGTCGGACCGGGTCCGATGACCAGCTCGACGACCTACAGCAACTCGTCGACATACCACGGCACCGTCACCTGCGAATCGACGAACAACACGCGGCATCGCTGCAGCGCCGACACGCGCTTCGGTGTCTCGGTGGGGCGTCAGCTCAGCGACAACGCCTGCATCCTCAACCAGTCGTGGGGCTGGGACAGCAAGGGCATCTGGGTGTCGAAGGGCTGCCGCGCCGAGTTCACGCTGGGCGACCCATGACGTGCTCGACGTCGGCGGCGCGGGCGGGATCGAGCACCACGATGATCACCTGCTCCACCGCCGCCGGCGCCGACCGGAGCGCCTCGCGCATGGCGATGAGCGCCTGATCGAGCTTGTATCGCGCGTGGCCTGTGCCGAAGAGCGGCATGGCGATGCTCCGGCATCCCGCGCGCTCGGCACAGGCCAGCGCATTTTTCACGCAGGCCTGGATGATGTGCGCCGAGGTCATGCGCGACTGATCGCTGGCCACGCAGTGGATCAGCGTCTTGCACTTCAACGTGCCGGGAGTGGTCGCGTGCACGGAGCCGGCGTGCAGCCGTCCGCCGCCGGTGGCGACGATCGCCTCGCACGCGCGCATGACGTCCCACCCGCCCTTCTCGCGCACACTCGCGCCTGTCCCCATCATCAGCGACAGCCGCGGATTCGTCGACGTGCAGATCGCCTCGGCCGGAGCATCGGCGATGTCTCCGACGAAGATGGAGATGTTCATGCCCTACAACGGCTCGTCCGCGGACGGGCCGTACATCCCCGGCAGCGGCACATCATTGAGCCGCAGGTACACCGCGAGCTGCGCGCGGTGATGGATGTGGTGGTTCATGAAGAAACTGCGGAAGACCATGAACCGCGGCTCGGAAAAGATCACGTGATCGCCGAGGCGCAGCGTCCAGGTCTCGAACATCTTGTCGTCCTCGACGCCGCCGATCGCCTCGCGCGCCTTCTCGATGTTCGACTCCAGCAGCGCCACCAGCTCGGGCGTCGTCTTCACGTCGGCGGGGCGAGGGAACTTCGTGAGGTCGACGCCGTCGCCGTTGGCGATGAACGTGGGGAAGCGCACCAGGCTGACGACGTGATTGGCCAGCCAGCCGAGGTTGTTCGATTTTTCGTGAGGCTTGAAGTCCAGCTTGTCGTCCGGCACGCGCTCGATCAGGCGGCGGGTGGTCTTCATTTCGCGGTCGAGCTCCGTGAGCAGCAGTTCGGCGAGTTTCATGCGCGGGAGTCTACCCGACTGGAACTATTTTCTCGCCAGCACGCTCTTGGCCGTCCCCGTCTTTGCCGCCCGTTTCGTGACCGGCGTCCGTTTCTTCGCCGCCGGATACTCCTTCGCACTCAATTGATTGACGTACTTCACGAACGAGTGGAAGAGTTTTTCGCCGCGCGACTCGGGAGTGAGGTCGCGGGAGAGGACGTCGATCGACTCGCCGGTTGCGAGCTCGAGAGATGGATCGCGCAGCACCATCTGCATGAACATCTCCGACACCGCGAATTGCGCCGGCGGTTGAATGCCGAGGGAGCGGGCGGAGACGGTGATGGCGCGGCGCGTAGTGGGACTCAGCTCCTTGACCGCGCCGGCGAGCGTCTGCTCGATGTGGCTGGTCGCGGGCGTGGCCACGACAATGCGGCTGCGGCTCGGATCCCAATCCTGGCTGGCGTTGATGATGCCGAGGGTCGCGGGGAGGAACAGCTTGTCGCCATTGTAGGGATCGAGCGTCTTGTAGATCGCGGAACGCAACAGGCGCCGCGAATTACAGGCACTGATGACGATGTAGCGGACGCCGTCGGGCTCGACGTGCTCCTGTAATGCGCCGACCGAAATGTACGAGCGATCGGCCGCCGGATCGTAGCTGTTCTGCAGCTTGAGACCGTTGCCGTTCGTGCCGTGCGTCTCGAGGATGAGCGTTCTGATGGCGCGCTCGGGATAAAGGATGTTGTAAGTGCGGATGCCGCTCAATACCGTGTCCCAGTCCGGCTCTTCGAAACAGGCGAAGCCGAGGGATTGATAAAAGCGGCAATTTCCGGGGACGGAGAGATCGGGACTGAAGACGATGCCGACGCCGCGTCCGATGTCCGACACCTTCACCTTCGTGTCATAAGGCCACGCTTTCGCCAGCAGATATTGCGTCGGCGTGATCGCGTAGACATGTGCCGCGAACGTGAGTGCAATGAGGATGAAGGATAGTCGGCGCATGGGACCGGCCTCTGACGCAGGCCGGCGAGCCCGCCGGCGCTGCGTCATCACCAGGATCGTTTTAGTCTTTGTGCATGCGGCGATGAGTGTGGGTCGTCGTGTTGTTCGTGCTGGTGTCGGTGGTGGTGGTCGTGGTCGTGCTGGTGGTCGACTCCTGGGTGGAGCTGGTCATCGGAGTCGTGGTGGTCGTGTTTTCGATGACGGTCGGCGTGGTCACTTCAGCGGTCGTCGAGGGGGTCGTCGTCGTGATCGTGGCGGTCGTGTCCGTATTCGGAGCCACGGTCGCCGGCGCGGTCTGGACGACAGTCGGCGTCGAATAGGTCGTGGTCGACGTGGTGTTCGTCGTGACCGGAACGTTGCTCGACGCGGTCCTGGAGCCGCTGCTGGTGATCAGGGTCTGGCCGGTGCCGGCATAGCTGGTGTCGGACGGAGCAGCCTGCACGAGCTCCTTGCCGCCGACGCGGTTGCCCGAGGTGACCTGATTCTGTTCGCCCGGAGTTTCGGCGCTGACATTGGCCGGACCGCTGGGCATCGCGCTGCCGCCCGAATACGCGCCGGTGCTGTTGTTGAGTCCGGCGGTGTTCACGTCGCCGGTGGTGTTCTGCGACACGGTCGCGCTCGCCGGCGTGCCGTTGTTGACCGAGCTCTGATCGGACGACTTGCACGCGTACGTGCCGAGCGTCAGCAAAAGAGCCGATCCGAGAGTGAGAATTGTGTTTCTCATGTGAGTTTTTCCTCCGAAAAGATCCAGTTGTAAGTCGGAGCCGTTGCTCCTCGACCGTTGGGTAATTCAAGAGCCAGACCCGAAACACGGTTGAATCCGCCATGTTTCTTGCATCCTCCGAAAAAAATTCGGAGGTTGCATGCGCACAGTCATCGGACGCTTCTCACCCCAGGTCTTCGCCATCATGCGTTTCGTCGTCGGACTCCTGTTCGCCTGTCACGGCTCACAAAAGCTCCTCAACTGGCCGCCGGGGAAGATGCATCCGCCCATCGCGTCGCTGTTCGGCCTCGCCGGCATCATCGAGCTCGTGTGCGGAATCCTGATCGCCGTCGGATTCCTCACCGGCATCGCCGCCTTCATCGCCAGCGGCGAGATGGCCGTCGCCTATTTCATGCAGCACTTCCCCCACGGCCCCATCCCGCTGCTGAATCAGGGCGAGCTCGCGGTGGTGTACTGCTTCCTCTTCCTCTTCATCGCCGCGCACGGGGCGGGGGTGTGGAGCATCGATGACGCGATGATGAGGAAGAGGTAGCGCGGCGGAGGTTGTTGGGTTGTTGAGTTGTTCGGTTGTTGAGCAAGACCCAACAACCTAAAACCCAACAACCCAACAACCGCTCACGGCCGAATGGCGATGTGATCCTCCACATGCACCACGCCCGGCGCGGACCAGGCGGCGTGGACGGCGTCCTCGTGCTCGGCCCAGGAGCGGACGTCGCCGCGGAGGATGATCGTGCCGTCGTGCGCTTCGACGGAAATGTGCTTCGCATCGATCTCTGCGTTGCGGCGCAGCGCGGCCTCGATCTTTTCCTTCACTTCGCCGGCGTGCAGGCGCGGGCGGAGCTGCAGCACGTTCGTGATGCCGCGGACGCCCATCAGGTTGCGCACCGCATCCTCGGCCGCATTCTTCTGGTAGTACCACTCGACCTCGCCCTCGAGCGTGATCCATCCCTGCGCCACCGTCACCTTCACGCGCCCTTTCGGCACGGCGACGTTCCAGTCGAGCGCACTGAGCGCGCGCTGCGCGATGTTCGCGTCGTCCCGCGTGATGCGGTCCGCCAGCCGCACTTCGATCTCATTCGCCACGGCCTCGACGCCGAAGACGCGTTTCGACACGGTCTCGGCACGCCACCGTTCGGAGTACGTGCGGACGCTGCCGCTGAGCGTGAGCACTCCATGGTCCGCCGTCACGCCGATCTTCGACGCGTCGAGGCTCGGCTCCCATTCGAGCTCCGCCAGCACGTCGTGCTGGAGCTCTTTGTCGGTCTTCATCTCACATCCTCCCGAGCGGCCAAGGTAGAACGCCGGTCGCCGATTTCTCCGTGACGGGCGACGACTTTCCCTGTGATGAGCACGGGGCAGATCGCGCTGCGCGTGATGTGTCCTTTCGTCGGCCCCATCACGATGAGGTCCGCGTTGCGCCGCTCGGCCAGCGCGAGCAGGCGTTCCGGCGGATCGTCTTCCGACACCGCCATCAGCATCAGCTCCGCGCCGAACGCGGACGCGATGCGGCTTGCGTAATCGATGTCGGCGATGGGACAGAGCACGCGGCGGATGGCGAGCTCGCTGCCGGGCGCGTGCAGCATCGGCGTCACGGTGAGCACCGGTGTTTCGGAATCGTGCAGCACGGCCTCGGTGACCGATCCGAGGAGCGCGCGCTGGAGGCCGCTGCGCCCGTGCGTGCCCATGATGATCAGGTCGGCGTTCATGCTGCGCGCGGTCTGCACGATCGCGCGTGCCGGCGAGTCGTCGACGATCATCGCCTCGATTCCGCCGCCGGGCGCTTTCAGCAGCGCGTAGTCGCGCAATTGCTGTTGCAGGCGCTTCTTCGCGTCGGGCGCGTTCTCGAGGTAGTAGCCGAGCGGATATTCGAGGAACTCGATCGGCAGCCGCACTTCATCCGCGTACAACAACGTGAGCCGCGAGCCGAGCTGACGGCGGAACAGCAGCGCGTAGTCCAGCGCCAGATCCGCGAAATCGCTCATGTCGGTCGGAACGAGAATGCGCTCGAATGCCTTCATGACGAGCCTCCGGAACACAAGAGACGTCCGAAGTCGAAACGCGGCGAGGATGCGGCGCACGCGGAGACGTGCGAGGTGTCACGTCTACTTCGTCAACTGCCGCAGCGCCGCTTTCAGCAACTTCGAGAACTCCGCCTCGGCGCCGACGTCTTTCCGCGCTTTGTCCAGCGCCGCGTCGGCGGACTTCGGGTTGTATCCGAGGTTGACGAGGGCGGAGTGGACGTCATCGTCGATGGCGTGGCGCGTGGTGCTCGGGGTCGCCGGGACGCCGGTCGGCATCACCAGCTTGTCGCGCAGCTCGAGGCAGATGCGCTCCGCCGTCTTCTTGCCGACGCCGGGGATCGACGACAGCTTCCGCACGTCGTCGCGCGCCACCGCATCCGCCAGATCGGCGACGTCGATGCCGGACAGGATCTTCTGCGCGACCGTCGGCCCGATGCCGGAGATCGAGATCAGCTTCTCGAAGGCGACCTTTTCCTCGGCCGTGGCGAAGCCGTACAGCGAGAGCTGATCCTCACGGACGTGCGTGTAGATCTCCAGCTCGATGTCCTTCCGTCCTTCCAGCTTGTAGTACGTCGTCAGCGAGATGTGCACTTCGTAGCCGACGCCCCCCGCGACGACGAGCGCGCGCGTGGCATCGAGCTGGCGGATGTTGCCGTTGAGATAGCCGATCATTTGCGAAGCTATTTCTTTCTCCAGCGCGTCCCGCCCGGCGTGTCCTCCAGCAGGATGTCTTTCGACAGCAGCAGGTCGCGGATGCGGTCGCTCTCCGCGAAGTTGCGCGCCTTCCGCGCCGCGTTGCGCTGCGCGATCAGCGATTCGATCTCGGCGTCGATGTTCTCGTCGGGTTTCGGATAAACATCGAGCACCGGATCGACTTTCATCACCGCGGCGCGAATCCCCTCGGCGTCCGCCGGCGTGATACGGCCGGCGTCCATGGCGATGTTCGCATCGCGGATCAGCGTGAAGAGCGCGGCCAGCGCGCCGGCGGTGTTGAGGTCGTCGTCCATCGCCTCTTCGAACGCGATCAGGAACTTTCCGATCAGCTCCTCGGCGTGCCCATCCGACTCCTTCGCGCCGTGCGGTCCCGACTTCGACAATTCCTCGAGCCGCAGCAGGAATGACTGGATGCGCGAGAGCGCGTTCTTCGCGTCGTCGAGCGACTGCATCGTGAAGTTCAGCTTCGTCCGGTGCGGCACCGACAGCAGCGCGTAGCGCAGCGCTACCGGGTCGTAGCCCATGTCGCGGATCTCGCGCAGCGTGTAGATGTTGCCGACCGACTTCGACATCTTCTGCTGGTCGATGTTGAGGTGCTCGCCGTGAATCCAGTAGCGGACGAACGGCTTGCCGGTGGCCCCTTCGCTTTGCGCGATCTCGTTCTCGTGATGCGGGAAGATCAGGTCGACCGCGCCGGTGTGGATGTCGAAGGTCTCGCCGAGGAGGTCCATCGACATCGCGGAGCACTCGAGGTGCCAGCCGGGGCGTCCTTCGCCGATCGCGGTCGGCCACGACGGCTCGCCTTCCTTCTTCGATTTCCAGAGGACGAAGTCGCGCGCCGATTCCTTTTCGTACTCGTCCGATTCGATGCGGCTGTACTCGCTCGTCGTGTCGATCTCGATGCGCGAGAGCTTGCCGTAGCCGTCGAGCGTCCCGACCTTGAAGTAGGTCGAGCCGTCGGCGGTGTAGGTGTGCCCGCGCTCGTTCAGCTGCTCGACCAGCGTGACCATCTGCGGGATGTACTCGGTGGCGCGCGGATAGGCATCCGCGGGGCGGACGCGCAGCTCTTTCAGCGCGGCGTGGAAGGCCTCGATGTACGGCGCGGTGTACGTGGCGATGTCCTGACCCGCGGCGTTCGCGTTGCGGATGATCTTGTCCTCGACGTCGGTGATGTTCATGACCTGCCGCACGCGGAGGCCGCGGAACTCGAGGTAGCGGCGAAGCAGGTCGCTCCAGAGGAACGTCCGGAGGTTGCCGATGTGCGGATGGTTGTAGACCGTGGGGCCGCAGGAGTACATGCGGACTTCGCCGGGGACCAGCGGGACGAACAGCTCTTTTTCCCGCGACAACGTGTTGAAGAGTTTCAGATCGGACATTCGCGGCGCATTATAGAAGTTCATGCTCTCCCGCACCGGATTCGCCGACCGCTTCGCCACCCGTGCCCTTTTCGGCATGGTGCATCTGCTGCCGCTGCCGGGCGCGCCGCTCTACCGCGGCTCGATCGATGAAGTGCTCGACCCGGCGCTGCGCGACGCGCGCGCGATCGCGAACGGCGGCTGCGACGGACTCGTGATCGAGAACTTCGGCGACAAGCCGTTCTTCCGCGGACGCGTCCCGGCGGAGACCGTCGCGGCGATGACGCGCGTCATCAGCGACATTGCGCGCGAGGTGAAGTTGCCGATCGGCGTAAACGTGCTGCGCAACGACGCGCTCTCGGCGCTGGCGATCGCGGCGGCCGTCGGCGCGGCGTTCATCCGCATCAATATTCACAGCGGGGCGATGCTCACCGATCAGGGGATCATCGAAAGCGACGCGGCGGCGACGCTGCGGTTACGCGCGACGCTCGCGCCGGAGGTGATGATCTTCGCCGATCACCTGGTCAAGCACGCGGTGCCGCTCGCGCCGTACGACGCGCTGCAATCGGCGAAGGACCTGCGCGTGCGCGGTCTGGCCGATGCGTTGATCGTCACGGGTGCGGAGACGGGAGCGGCGCCGGATGCGTCGCGTCTGGCGATGCTGGCCGAGGCGGTCGACGCGCCGCTGCTGATCGGCAGCGGACTGACGGAGGAGAACGCGTCGCTCTTCGCTCACGCGGATGGGGCGATCGTCGGCACCAGCATCAAGCATGACGCCGACGTCGCCCGTCCGGTTGATGTGAGGAGAGTGGAACGAATCGCGCGGGCCTTTAAACCCCTCGCCGTCCCGTAATGAGCTGCACGATCAGCACGATGACGGCGATGACCAGCAGCAGATGTATCAGCGATCCCCCAACATGCAGCGCGAATCCCCCGAGCCACATGATGATGAGGATGACGATGATGAGCCATAGCAGGTTGCCCATTGTCGTGTTCCCTTTCACCGGCTCAGCAGTGCGAGAGGCGTGCCCGAGAATGAGCGATTGAGCTGTTTAGCGGTTTAGCTGTTGAGCTTTTTTGCCGCTCAATCGCTGAACAGCTCAGTCGCTCAAGAGCTTTTCCATCCCCTTTTCCACTTTTTCGCCCTTGCGGACTTATTCAGATCCGCCAGCGTGAGCGGCTTCACTTTCGGGCGTAACGGCGGGATGACGATCCAGACGATCCAGAGTGGGAGGCAGCCGAGCGACTCCTTGCCGAAGTAGTCGGAGAAGACGAAGCGGGTCATGTCGACCTCGAAGCGGGCCGCGAATTTCTCCATGAACGCGGCGGCGTCGGCGCCGTCGAGCCCGAGGTCGTGCTGCAGGCGGTCTTCGTCCTTCAGCTTCGCCGGGTTGACCTTCAGCTCCTCCGCGACGAATTCGCGCAATGCCTCGATCATCGGATCAGCTCGAGCCCCGTCGCCTCGTCGCGCTTCCGAATCAGCTCCTCGGCCAAAGGCGTGAGCCACAGCTCGAGGGTCGGGAAGACGTGGCCGCGCTTCAGGTGTCCGCCGATCGTCGAGCCATCGCGTCTGCCGAGGACCACGTGCGCATGGAGCTTCGTGCGGTTTACGTTGCCGGAGAGCGCGACGACTTCGACCTGCTCGTCGACCGCGATGTCCTCGTAGCGCTTCGTATCGCGGTTCCAGTACGCGATCACCGACGTCTCGAACGCGCCGATCGCCTGAAACCACGCCGAGGGGATCTGCTGGTCCGCGATGTACTGCTGCAGCACGGCGACGAATTCATCGCCGGGATCGAAGACGAGGACGGAGCCGTGGGCGCGCATCCGCGCAATCTACAACAGGGTGAGCCCCTTAGAATCGCCCGATGCGCTTCTTCATCGTCGATGTATTCGCGGAGGCGAAGTACCAGGGCAATCCGCTCGGGGTGTTCGTGGTCGAGCGCGACGTGGAGACCTCCGAAATGCAGCGTATCGCGCGCGAGCTGCATTTTTCGGAGTGCACGTTCGTGACGCCCGGCCTGCGCGACGGCGGGTTCGACGTGCGCATCTTCACGCCGGACATGGAAGTCCCGTTCGCCGGCCACCCGACCCTCGGCACGGCCTTCGTCATCCGCGAGCTTCTCGGCTGGAGCGACGCGTCGCGCATCACGCTCAACCTCGGCGTCGGGCAGATTCCGGTGACGTTCGAGAACGGCAAATTGACGATGGAACAGAAGCAGCCGTCGTTCGGACCTCTCATCGAAGACCGCGACTCGATCGCGAACATCCTCGGCGTCGATGACCTCGACGAACGCTTCCCGATCGAGGTCGTGTCGACCGGTTTGCCGTCGGTCATCGTGCCGATGATGAACATCGACGCGGTGCGGCGCTGCCGGATCAATCACGGGCTCTACGCGCGATTTCTGGAATCAACCGCGAAGGCCGCGATCCTCGTTTTTGCGCCGCACGAGGACGTCCGCGTCCGCGTCTTCGTCGACGACGAAGGCTTCTTCGAAGATCCGGCCACCGGCAGCGCGAACGGCAACCTCGCCGCGTGGCTCCTCAGGCACCGCTACTTCGGAAAATCGGAGCTCGCGTACCGCGTCGAGCAGGGCTTCGAAATGGGACGGCCATCGCGGCTCGACGTCGAGGCGAGCGAGAGCGGCGGCGTGTATCGCATCCGCGTCGGCGGTCAGGTCGTCAGCATCGCGGCCGGCACCTGGGAGTGAGCGAAGCGCGCCGTGAAGAAGCGGAGCGTCGGCGGCTCGTAGACCATCTCCAGTCCGCCGATCTCGTCGCGATGCTCGAACAGATGCTTCACCGAATCGGCCACGACGTCCATGTGCCGGTCGGTGTAGACGCGGCGGGGGATCGTGAGCCGCACCAGCTCCAGTTTCGGCCGCCGGTTCTGCCCCGTCAGCGGATCGCGTCCCGACGACACGTTCCCGCGCTCCATCGCCCGGACGCCGCTGTCGACGTAGAGCGCGGCGGCGAGCGCCTGCGCCGGGTACTGATCCTGATCGAGGTGGGGGAGGAACGACTTCGCGTCGAGAAACACCGCGTGTCCGCCGATCGGCAACACGATCGGCACACCAAAGTCAACTAGTTGACGACCGAGGTGGCGGACCTGGTGGATGCGGTGAGCGATGTAGTCGTCGTCGACCATTTCGTGGATGCCCTGGGCGATCGCTTCCATGTCGCGGCCGGCGAGGCCGCCGTAGGTCGGCATCCCTTCGAAGATCACCACCTGCTCGCGCGCCGCCTGCAGGATCTGCTCGTCGTTGCCGGCGAGGAAGCCGCCGATGTTCACGAGACAATCCTTCTTCGCCGACATCGTGCAGCCGTCGAAGTGCGACATCATCTCCTTGAGAATCGCCCGCACCGTTTTGCCGGCGTAACCCGGCTCGCGCTCCTGGATGAAGAACGCGTTCTCCACCGCGCGTGTCGCGTCGCACCACATGCGGATGCCGTGATGCCGCAGCAGCGAGCGCGTGTCGCGCAGGTTCTCCATCGACACCGGCTGGCCGCCCGCGAGGTTCACCGTGACGGCGACGTTGACGTACGGGATGTTCGGCGCGCCGGTTTTCTCGATCACCGCCTCGAGCTTGGCCAGGTCGACGTTCCCCTTGAACGGATGATCGGACATCGGATCGTGCGCTTCGTCGATGATCACGTCGGCGAACGTGCCGCCCTGCATCTCCTGATGCGCGCGCGTCGTCGTGAAGTACATGTTGCCGGGGATGACGTGGCCGGGGCGGATGAGGATGCGCGAGATCAGATGCTCGGCGCCGCGCCCCTGGTGCGTCGGGATGACCCAGTCGAAACCGTACATCTCGCGCACAGCGGCCTCGAAGCGATAGAACGACCGCGCGCCGGCATACGCCTCGTCGCCGCGCATCATCGCGGCCCACTGCGCATCGCTCATCGCCGACGTGCCGCTGTCGGTCAACAGGTCGATGTAGACGTCTTCGCTTTTCAGCAGGAAGGTGTTGTAGCCGGCCGCGGCGATGGCGCGCTCGCGCTCCTCGCGGCTGGTCATGCGGATCGGTTCGACGCTCTTGATCTTGTAAGGCTCTGCAACTCTTCGCGACATGAGTGCAGGTTAAAAAACCGGCGCACGTGACGCGGTGTCGTGACGTACAGCGATCGTGTGATGTGAATCACCGCGGTCAGTCGGCGCGGCGGTTCCTGTCCCAGATCGCGATCAGGATCAGCACGAATGCGAGGAGGCGGACGACGTACACCACCTCGGCGTATTCGCTGGCCGCCAGCGCCACCACGAGCACGCGCTGCACCGCCAGGATGAAGAACGCGGCGGAGAACCAGGCGAAGAGGCGGTCGCCGCTCTGGCGATGGAAACGGAGAAAGAAGATCGACGCGACGAGGTAGCCCATCGTGAGGACGCCGGAGAGGAAGAGGATCAGCGGCGTCATCCGCGCGTCTCCCAGATCAGTCCGAAGATCAGCACCAGCACCGCGATCACGGCGGGGATCGTGCGCCACACCGAGAGGTCGATCTCCGGCAGGACGCGGACGTCGATGAACAGCAGGATGTTGTTGATGGCGAGGCCGGCGAAACAGAGGCCGCTCCAGAGCAGCAGGCGGACGCGCGAGCGCGCCCAGCTTCGCAGCAGCAGCCAGGCGCAGGCGACGCTGGTGATGGCGCAGAGCACGTAGACGAGCGTGGCGAAGAGGCGACTCATTCTTTTTTCAGGCGGAACGCGTCGGAGAACGCGCGCAGCCGCTCCAGGTTTGCCGAGTAGATCGCGTTGATGACCGGGATGCGCTGCTCATCGTACGCGGCGACGAGCTCGTCGGCCGCGGCGCGCAGCCGTTCGGCGCGCGGAGCATAGCGATACGCGCCGGTGTCGCCGCCGATGACCAGCAGTTGCGCCTTCGCCAGCGCCGCCAGCTTCTGCGCCGCCGGCTGCCGTCCGATCCCCAGCTGCTGCGCGACCGCCTCGACCGACCAATACGCTTCCGACCTCCGCAAAAGCAGAAGGATCTCGAGCGATTCGACCGAATCGATGTTGCTGTCCGCGATGAACTGCCGGAGTTCCGGGCCGAGCTCCACGCTGGTCGAGCGGCATGCAAATCAGCCGCCGCCGCCCGCCGCTACTTCACACCGAAGCGGATGCTGCTGTCGTTCGTCCGGTTGTCGGTCGTCGACGTGTAGACGACCGCGCTTCCCTGCGTGATGGAAACGTAGAACATGCCGTTCGGCGTGATCTGGCCGGGAGCGATGAACGACGCCAGCGGTACCTGCTCGAAGTAATCGGGCGGATAGGTGTGCGTCGCGGTGGCGTTGAAGCCGCCGCCCGGCAGGTAGTTGTACACGCTCAGCGTCGCCCCGTCGCCGAGCGTTCGGATGCCGACGTTCATCCGGTAATTGTTGTTGTCGATCGGATGCGGGAAGGCGGCGCTCTCGGTGACGTGCAGCGCGTCGTCGGGCGCGATGAGCTCTTCGGTGAAGCCGGACGTCCCGGCTGTGCCGAGGTCGTTGAAGATGCGAGCGACGGCGATCGGCGCGCCGCCGGCGGTGGAGAAGAGGTCGATCGAGCCGAGGCCGGACGCGCCCATCTGCGCGGCGACGTCGGCGTAGGAGATCGTCTGCGCAACTCCGATGCTGTAGTTGATCGAGGGATCGGACGCCGACGCCTGCTTGGCGACCGGATGGAAGACCAGCGTGCCGCTGATCGGCGCGAGGCTAAGGTTCGTCAGCTGCAGCGAGGTCTTGAACGACGAGCCGTTCGCCCCTTGCACCGAACCGGCCGCGGCGAGCACGCCCTCCAGCACTTTCGTCGTCGTCGACGCGCGCGCATTCAACGACAGCCGGCGCGCGAGCGTGCCGTTCAGGCTTCCGCTGCCGTCGCCGCTGAGCACCATCACGCCGTGCGCCGAATCGGCGCTGTCGAACAGCACCGAGCCGCAGGCGGAGAACGTCTTCAGTTGCGTGATGGCGATGAGGTCGCCCGGCGCGATGGTGACGGCCGGCGAGAGCAGCACGGTCACGAAGCCGGTGGCGCCGGTGTCGAACGGACCGCGGTCGGCGACGACGGTGTACGTCGATGCGCTGCTGTTCGCGGGGCGGAGGATCTTGAGCTTGAACGCGCCGCTGCACGCGGTGACCGCGGTCGGCGCGTACCACTCGATTGTCGCCGTCGTCACGGTGCCGGCGGCCGCCGCCGGATTGCCGAGGTCGACGAGTGTGATGCCGGCGCGGGAGTCGGAGTAGCTGTAGGTCGGACCGAGCTTGCCGATGCTCTGGCCGGCGGCACTCAGCGAATACACGAACAGCAGTAGAGCGGGAACGTTGGATCGCATGAACGCATGATACGCGTCCCGATCAGCCGCCCGCCGCGCCGAGCACGAACGACAGGAGGAGCAGCAGCAGCACGGTCGTGGTGATCAGCACGAAGGTGAAATCGCGCTCGCGGACGAAGATGCCGATGGAGACGGCGACGCGCATCACCGGCGTCGCGATCAGCAGCAGCAGGCCGAGCATGGCGATGCCCTGGCCGTGTCCCGCGCGGATCGAATCGAGCACCTCGCGGACGTTCGTCATCCGGTGTCCGATCACGTTCGTCGGATGATGAAAGACGATCACGATCATGCCGATCACGGCGAGCGCCGCGCTGACGCCGACACCGATGCGCAGCAGCCAGCTGATCAGCGTCTCCGCTTTCACAGCACGCCCTTCACGAACATCTCCACCGACACCACGGCGAGGACGATGATGAAGATCACGCGGATGACGCGGCTCTCGATGCGGCCGAGGAAGCGCGAGCCGACCGTCGCGCCGAGGAGCACGCCGGCGGCGACCGGTGCGGCGATGACGGGGTCGATCTGTCCGCGGACGAAGTAGAGTCCCGCGCTCGCCGCGGCCGTGACGCCGATCATGAAGTTGCTGGTGGCGGTCGAGACCTTCATCGGCAGACGCATCGCCAGGTCCATGGCCGGCACTTTCAGCGCCCCCGAGCCGATGCCGAGAAGGCCGCTGGCGGCGCCGGCGAGATACATCAGCCCGAGGCCGGTGATGGGGCGGCTGACGCGATAGTCAATCTGTTGACCAAGTCCCTCGTCGTAGTAGCTGCTGTGCAATCCGAGGCGGTCGGCGATCGGGCTGACGTAGACGGCGCCGTGCGCCTCGTGCCGTTTCTTCAGCATCGCCAGCGCGGAATAGGCGAGGAGGAGGCCGAAGAGGATGAAGAGCAAGCGGGTGTGCACGATGCCGGCGATGTACGCGCCGCTGATCGCGCCGAGCGTCGTGCCGATCTCGAGGAACATGGCCACGCGCAGGTTGGCCAGGTGCTCCTTCACGTAGGCCGCCGCCGCGCCGCTCGACGTCGCGATCACCGAGATGATCGACGCGCCGATGGCGAGGCGGATGTCGATCCCGAACAGCAGCGTGAGCGCCGGTACGACGATGATCCCGCCGCCCAGACCGAGGAGGGAGCCGAGGAATCCGGCGATGATGGCGATGGCGAAGATCGCGGCGATGAGAAGTAGCGGAGTCACTCCCCCTCGTTCGGATCCACCGTTGCCGCCGCCGTCAGTTCCGCCGACGCCTCGCGGTACTCCGGCAGGTCGGCCGGGACGGCGGGGACGTACTTCGCCACCAGCTCCTTCGTGCCGAAGACGCCGAGCTTCTCCATCAGGAACTCGAACTTCGCCTCGAGCTCGTCGATGATCGGCTGCTTGTTTTCCGGCGGGAGGTCCCACATCTGCTTCTTGAACGGGCCGATCGCTTTCTTGCGCGTCTTGTAGACGAACTGCTCGTCCGTCTCGCCGGCCTTCCGTTCATCCTGACAGTTGGCGAAGCAGAAGTCGCGAATGGCGTCCTTCATCTCCTGCGGCAGCGTCGGCGCGTCGAGGACCATGTTCTGGAAGCCGGTGGCGAGGTGGATCTCCACCGCTTCCGATTCGGGGAACTTGTTGAAGACCGACTCCGGCAGCGTCGACGCGCCGTGCTGCACGGAGCCGCCGATGCCGTACTCGCGACGGCAGATGTCCGTCGTCTGGCGCAGCACGTCGAAGTCGATCTTCGCCGCGGCGACCGTGCCGTCGGGGAGCGGCACGCCGCCGTGCGAGGTGCCGGTCTGCACGCTGATCTTGCTGATGCCGGTCTCGCCGCCGAGGTGTTGCTTCAGGCCGTCGACGTAGGCGCGCACCTCGTCGGGCTGCGTGTTGTACTTGCCGACCTCGCCGATCTCGCCGCCGATGGAGATGGTGATCCCCTTCGGCTCGCGCTCGCGAATGTATTTCGTGAAGTGCGCGGTGCCGAGGTAGTTCTCGCGCTGCTGCTCGTCGCGCGTCTCGTATTTGAGGTCGACGAGCGTCGAGGTGTCGATGTCGATGTTGTAGAACTCCGCGGCGATCGCCTCGTCGATCAGCGATTCGAGCGCCTTGATCTCCGACGCTTTGCCGTCTTCCGTCACCCACTTCTTCGCGCTCGCCTGGAAGTGATCGCCCTGGATGAACACCGCGCCGCGGAAGCCTTCCCTGATCGCTGCGGCGAGGACGCAGGCCGCGTATTCGGCGGGACGCTGCTCGGTGTAGCCGATCTCGGAGCGGGCGATCTCGAAGATGAACGCGCCGACGTCGTGGCGCATCGCCGCGCGGAAGAGGGCGCGCGCCGTGTCGTAGGTCAGCGCGCGGATGTTGAAGGCCGGGACGGTGAAGCGCTCGCTGATCTCATTGCGGCCGAAGGCCATGTAGAGCGGATAGATCGAGGAGGAGATGGCGCCGCTTTGCCGCGCGAGGAGGTGGATCTGCCGCCGGGCGTCGGACTTGGCCGACGCGTCGCTGCTGAAGACGGCGGTGTAGACGAGTTGGTCGATGTTTTCGTGCGTCATGCGGCGCACTTTAGCAAAAGCGGACAGCGACGGCAGCTTTGCCTGACACGCTTGTAGGAAATCAGGAAGTATGGCGTTTTAGGCCCGTTAAGTGCAGCGACGCCGCACGACCACGGACGCGAGGCGCATGAATCGGGTTGCAAGCGACTGTGAAACGGCAACAATGGCGGCGTCGCCCAGCACGACCGGCGACAATGAAATCCGCATTTCCCGGTGGAAGGAGCTCGGATGCGTCCTTCTGCTGGTCGCCTTCCTCGCCGTGTACTTCATGCCGTTCATGCTCCGTAATGGGGCGTCCTATCAGATCGGCAACGACTTTTCGATTCTTTACGCGAATTACGCGACGTATTTCGTCGATGCTCTGCGCGCCGGCTTCCTTCCGTGGTGGAATCCCAATGAGGGCGGCGGATATCCGTTCTACAGCAATCCATTCACGGCATTCTTCTATCCCGGGCGGGTCCTGTCGCTATTGATCGCGGCTGGCTCGCCGGTCTATGGCGCGCACCATCACCAGATCTACACCGTACTCGGCATCATGCTGCTGGCCATCGGGTATTACGTCTGGCTGCGCGGCCGGTGCCTCGATCCCGCGGCGTCGCTATTTGCGGCCGGCGCGATCGCGATCGGCTATCGCATCGCGGATATTGATCGATTTCCGAATGCGATTCACGCGGCGGCGTGGATGCCGTGGATTCTGTTTGCATACGACCGCTGGATCGAGCGCGAGCTCGGGCGCGGCCTGCTGCTCGGCATTTTCGCCATCGTCTGCATGACGACCGCCGGATATCCGTATTACGCCTGTTATGCCGCGATGCTGTTGGCGGGTTATGTCGTCCTGCGCATGGTCGAGGGAGTGCCGGTACGCCGCGCGCTCGTGGCGCTCGTCCTGCTCGTGACGCCGGCCGTGCTCATCGTTCTTCCGTATGTCGAGAGCATGGGCCGGGTCCTGCAGCAGACGGTCGACCGCAGCGGCGGCAATTACGAGTACGGCGTCTCCCACCCCTGGTTTTTCGCGGACCTCGTCGGAGGCCTGGTGTTTCCACCGTCGGCGATGTCCGAAGGGTGGCTCTATTGCGGCGTGCTGCCGGTCTTGCTGGTGGCGACGTGGGCCGTGCTCTGCCGGCCGCGATCGGCGGCGTTTTTCTGGGCGATGGCCATCATTTTTCTCGTGCAGTTGTTCGCCATGGCCGATCACTCGTTCCTCTTCCCGGCATTGTGGAGTTTCGTTCCCGGCTTTAGCTCGTTGCGCGTCTGGCCGCGCATGACGATCGTGATGCTGCCGCCGCTGGCGCTCTGCATCGCAATGGCGTACACCGGCCTCGCCAGGCACTCGCGTCATGTACGCCTGATGCAAGGCGCGGTGTGGCGTGTAGCCATTGTGGTCCTCGGGCTGCAGATCCTGCTCTGGACGACGAAGACCTTTAGCAGCTATTACACCTCCTATTTTTCGTTCATGACGCCGAACACGTTCGTCATGGCGACGATCGTGGCGGCGGTTTTCGCCGTGCTCTGGTCGCAATCGTCGCGGCGCGTGGCCTTGTACTGGTCGCTCGCGGCCCTGATCGTCACGGCGTCGGATACCGGTGTGTTCGGCCGCCGCATCTGGCTGGCGTCGATCGGTTCGCCGGCTCCGGAGGTCTCACTCGATCTGCCGGGTTATTACGCGCACTTTTTCGAAACGCCGCGGCTCATGTCGTCGGCCGGTATGCAGATTCCTTACACGCCGACGGCCGGCTTATTGGGCAACTGGTATTACGGCCGTTATGCCGCGTTCCTGGCCGCCTACTCCGCTCAGCCCGGCTTTTCCGAATTCCTGGGCGACCATGGCCGCAAGATTTTCTTTTCATCCACTCTCGACGCCCCGCCCGCGGCGTTCGCCGACTGGTGGCGCAACGTGGCGGTATTCGAACAGACGGCACAGGCGACGGCGCAGCCGATGCCGCATTACAACGGCAATGTTCTGACGCTGCGCTACCGGTCGGCGCTTCCCGGCTATCTCATCTTCGTCGACAACTGGGATGAGGACTGGCGCGCATTGTTGAACGGCCGCGCGGTGCCGATCGAGCGCGCCTTCGGAACGTTCAAGGCCGTCAAGGTGCCGCCCGGAAGCGGAACGGTGACGTTCGAATATCACCCGCGGCTGCCGTATTACGGCGCCACTGTGGCGGGACTGCTGTTCGCGGCCGTCGTGGTGTGGTCCGGCATGCGCCGGCGCCGTGCGCTCACGCGTCCAGAGGCTCGCCCACCCACAGCTCCGACGACTCCACTTCGCTGATCCAGTACGTCACCCGATCGCGTTTGAGGGCGTTGTCGGACTGCACGCTGCACGAATGCCGCGTCGGGATGTATCCGCTACTCGACAGCTCTTCCTCGGACACAATGTCCCACAACGTCACCGAGCTCCCTGTGCGCACGTAAATGCGGCGCAGGCCGTCGACGTGCGTGAGGGTCTCGAGCTTCTGCAGGACGCGCGCGGCTCCTTCGTTGAGGCGCCTGCCGCGCAGGCCGTCGCGCAATGCGTATGCGGACAAGGCCATGATGCTAGACGGCATGCACGGTGCCGATCTGGTCCATGCGATGCGGCGGGAGGAGCTCCGACCAGCGGCGCGCGGCCGCCATGTCGAGCACGAATTCGATGGCCCGGCCATGCGCGCGGAGGCGCAGGACGGCGCCGGTGGCGATGCCGCCGGTGAGCAGATCGCTGCTGTACTCGACCTCGTCGATCTGGTCGATGTCGAGCGTCGCATCGAGGTCGCTGTTCTCGTAGTAGATGTGCTGCTGTTCGAGGGTGAGCGCGACGGGGATGTGATTGCGGCCGTCGACGAGCTCCGCGCGCGAGCTCACTTTCGCCGTCGGCCGGTGACGCGTCAGGATGAGGTCGAAACCGTCGTTGAGGCGGGAGCGCCGGTACCACCAGACGAGGGCCGCGAGCGCGGGCACACCAAGTGCGAAGAGCAGGTAGTTTGGCGCCATGAATTGGTCTCCGTTCCGCACCACGGTACGCCTCGCACCGGAGAATAGATACCTAAATAAAAATGCGGCTAGTGCGTGCCGGCCTTGCGTTCCTGCGCCACGCGCTCGCGTTCCGCGGCACGTTCTGCGCGGCGCTGATTGGCCTCGTCCTTGAGGCGCGCGCCGATGGCGCAACCGGTCGGCGTCGTGGCCAGTCCGCCCTCCGCCGTCTCCTTCAGTCCGCGCGGTAATGCGCGGCCGATGCGCACCATCGCCTCGACCACTTCGTCCATCGGGATGACCGATTCGACGCCGGCCAGCGCGAGCTGCGCGGCGGTCAGTCCGTGCACGGCGAAGAGCGCGTTGCGCTTCACGCACGGCACTTCGACGAGTCCGCCGACCGGATCGCAGACCAGGCCGAGGGTGTTTTTGAGCGCGAGCGCCGCGGCCTGAATCGAATCGTGCGTCGTGCCGCCCATCATGTACGCGACGGCGGCCGCTCCCATCGACGACGCGACGCCGACTTCGTTCTGGCAGCCACCCGCGGCGCCGGAGATGTTCGCGGAGAGCGCGATGATCGAGCCGATGCCGCCCGCGACGACGAGCGCGCGCACGGTCTTCTCCGGATCGATCTGCCGCTCTTCCTCCAGCGCCAGCAGCATGCCGGGGACGACGCCGCCGGCGCCGGCAGTCGGTGCCGCGACGATGACGCCCATGCGCGAGTTCTCGCCCATCACGGACAGCGCGTAGAGCTCGGCCTTGATGGTCAGCGGATCGAGGAAGGTGCGTCCCGCAAGGAACGCCTCATTGAGCTTCTTGGCCTCGTTGCCGACGAGTTTTCCCATCGACACCCCGCCGCTCTTGCCGCGCTCCACGCAGTCGCGCATGACCTGGCGGCGGCGGCGCAGCGCGAGGAGGATGTCGGCCCCGGGGATGCCGTGCTCCTGCTCATCGGATTCGAGAAAAACGTCGGCGAGGTCGCGGTCTTTGCCGAGCTCTGCGAGTTGGGCGAATGATTCGATCATGCGGGTGAGACAACGCGTCGCGCCGTCACGGTATTCGATCGAGGTACTTCGCCTCGGCCACGTCGGAGGTCGCGCAGATGCGGTCGAGCGCGCTCTTGCCGAGGGGCGAGTCGACGTCGATCTGCATGAACGCGTCCTTGCCGCGCTGCTTGCGCGAGCAGTAGAGCGACGCGATGTTGATCCCTTCCTCGGCGATGATCCGCGTGACCTCCGAGATCATGCCGGGACGGTCGCGGTAGAAGAGCAGCAGCGTCGGCGAGTCGCCTTTGAAGCGCGTCTGGAAGCCGTTGATGTTGAAGACTTCGATCACCCCGCCGCCGATCGACGAGCCGACGATCTCGACCTGCCGGTTCGCGCCGCGGATCTCGATGCGCACGGTGTTCGGGTGCACATCGCCGAGGTCTTCCTCGCTGAAGACGATGTTGACGCCCATCTGCTCGGCGATGCGGATGGCCTCGGGGATGCGCGGGTCGTCGACGTTGAGGCCGATCGAGCCGCCCACGAGCGCGAAGTCGGAGCCGTGTCCGCGATAGGTCGCGGCGAGCGGCGGATGGAGGATGAATTTCACGTCGACCGGATCCTCGTCGAGGATCTCGCGCGCGACGCGGCCGAGGCGCGCCGTGCCGGCGGTATGCGAGCTGGACGGTCCGACCATCACCGGACCCATCACATCGAGAATCGAGACTTTGCGGTCATGACGCGTCGCCATCGGGCCTGCGATTTTACGTTACACTCGGTCACCGGTTCATGGATAACGCCAAGCCGCTGATTCTGGTCGTCGACGACGACGTGCCGATCCAGATTTTGATGCAGAGCCTTCTGCGCGAGTTCGGCTTCCAGCCGGTGACCGCGGGGAGCGGCGAGAAGGCGCTCGAGCTCGTGCGCGGCGGCCTGAAACCGGACCTCGTGCTGCTCGACATGAACATGCCCGGCATGAGCGGCCCCGACGCGTTGCGCGCGCTGCAAGGCGAGCTGGCGAAAACGACGCCGATCGTGATCCTCAGCGGCGAGCGCGTCTCCCCAAAGGAGCTGGCCGCCCTCGGCGCGACCGCCGCGGTGCAGAAACCGTTCGATGTGTCGGAGCTGGTGACGCAGATTCGGGGGTTTGTGGGAGTCGTCGGCCGTTGACAGCCGGCCCGTCGAGCCACGCTTCTCCGGAGTCGTCCCTCGTTCGCGTGCTGCAGCATGCATGCTCCGGCGAGCTGGCGGCCGGATTCGCGTATCGAGGGCATGCCGGCAGTGTTTCGTCGCCTGCCGAGCGCGAGCGGCTGCTGCTCATTGAGTCGGAGGAATGGCATCACCGGCGCCTCGTCCAGGAATTGCTCGCGCAATTGGGTGCGCGGCCGCGGCCCGTACGCGAGTTCGTCTTCTGGATGATTGGAAAATCGATCGGGATCTTCTGTCACATCGGCGGCTGGTTCATTCCGATGTACGGAGCGGGACGACTGGAGCACTCGAACATCCGGGAGTACGAAATGGCCGCGCAATTCGCGCGTGACTCCAACCATGACGAGATGGTCGACTGCCTGCTCACAATGGCCGAAGTGGAGTGGGAACATGAGCGGTACTTTCGCGAGAAGATCGCCGGCCATTTCCTGCGGCACATTTTTCGCGTCTGGGAACCACCACCGCCGAAGGAGTCGATTCGAAAACTCGAGGGAGGCCGGGCAGGATGAAACAGTTACTGGCCATCACCAGCCTGTTTGAGAAGCGCCTCGAGATGAGCAGGGACAGAATCACAATCGCGAGGACCGGCATGACGCAATCCGCTACTTCGACTCAGGCGTCCGGACTTCCACAGCCATTCCGGGTTTCGCACTCTCGATCATCGTGAGCACCTCGGGAACGAGAGGGAGGAGATCAGCCATGTCGTTACTGTGCGCGCGCAGGACGATCACCGCGATATTGAATGCAGCGAGATTCTGCTGAAAGCGCAGGTTTGAATCTACCGTAATGAAGACGTCGAATTTTCCGGATAGCTGCCGAAGTAGTGCGCCGTTCTTGAGACTCGCCAGGCCTGCTTCAGGGACGGTCAGCGTCTGATGTCCGATGAAATGCCTTTTCAATTGTTTCGGCAGGCATTCATCCAACAGCAGACGCATTGAGAATCAGCAACTCCTTCGCCTCTTCCAAAGCAGCGATGATCTGTTCGCGCCGGACAGTGGGGAAATCGTCCAGGAACTCGTCAACCGATCGGCCATGCGCGAGGTAATCGATCAGGTTCTGCGCGGGTACGCGTGTACCGGCAAAGACCGGAATCCCCGAAAGGATTTCGGGGTCGCGAATGATCACCGAAGTGATCGCCGAGTTCCGTTCCATGTCGTCCTCACTCGGACAGAATAGCAAGCCGGCGCCTCACGGGTAATACCCCCGAATCGTCTTCGCCCGTCCTTCGCTCACCTGTACGTTGATCTCGCGCCACTTCGAGCCGGCTTTGACGCCTTCGGGCGGATAGAAGCCGAGGACGTATTGTGAGCGCAATTCGTTCTGGATCTCGTTGTAGATGCGGGTGAGGTCGGTGGCGCTGTCGATGTAGTAGACATTGCCGCCGGTCTCGCTGCAGAAGCGGCCGAACTTGTAGCGGACGTCGACTTCCGTCGAGCGGATGCCGATGCCGACGCCGTAGATCGGCACCGCGGCGCGGCGCGCGTACTCGATGGCCTGATCGAACGTGAACTTCGAGGCCGTGTCCTTGCCGTCGGTGATCACGATCAGCGCCTTCTGGCCTTTCACGCCGAGGAAGTTGTAGAGCGAGTAGACGATCGCGTCGTAGAGCGCCGTCGACTCCTCGGCGCGCAGCCGGGCCAGGCCGGCGTTCACGTCGGCGAGCCGCGGCGACCATTTCTGGATCAATGACGGCTCGGTGGAAAAGCCGACCACGAACGCCTTGTCGCCGGTCTTCATCACGCTCTGGAAGAACGTCGCGCCGGCCTTCTGCGCCTCCGACATGCGCGGCTGCATCGAGCCCGACGTATCGATGGCGACGCCGATCGACAGCGGCAGGTTCGACACGTGCTCGAACTTCGACACCTTCACCGGCTTCCCTTCATCGAGCACCTTGAACGCCGACTCCGGGAGGTCATTGCGCGGACGGCCGTTCACGATCACCGTCGTCGGCAGTTCCACGAGGTGGACGTTGACCTCCTCCATGTACTGCGGCGTGTTGATCATCACGACGTCTTCGATCGGCAGCGTCGAATCGTCTTTCAGCGAGGCGACGGCGCGGAGGTACCCGACGCCCTCGTTCTTCGGGATGTCGACCACCTGCACGAACGGCGGATCGTAGAGCGTGGCCACGCGCGTCTCGTTGAGGTAGAGCTCCACCTTGTCGAGCTGCTTGCCCTCCGGCACGCGCACCGACATCTCCACGCGCGTCTTCCCTTTGACGTTGAAGGCCACGCGCGGCGACGTGATGCGGACGCGGAACGGATCGGTGCCGGTGTTGACGACGACCTCATCGCCCGTGATCGGCTCGCCCTTCGCGTTGATGGCGATGGCGCGGATACGGCGCGCCTGCGGTACGTCGCCGAAGTCGAGATCGAGCGTGTAGGGCGGCTGCCGCTTGACCATCACCTTCTTGCCGTCGAGATAGAACTCGACGCCCTTGATCTCGTCGCCGACCGCGATGGTCTCGATGTGCTGCAGGCCGGAGAGGAGCTCGTCGGCCAGCGGGACGATGCGCAGCTTCGTCTGGTTGGTCACCAGATCGTCCTTGAGCTGCGTGACCGTCGCCGTCGCCTGCGCCTTCGACTTCAACTGCTCCGGCGTGTCGAAGAGCTCGGGGACGGAGATCTTGTTCTCGAAGATCCCCTCGCTGCCGCCGTGGACGTCGGTCAGCTTGATGCGCGACTGGTAATCGTTCGGACGCAGCAGCCGGTCGATGACCACCGGCAGCTTCTCGTCCTTGATGTCAGCCGGATAGTCGAAGCGGTAGCGATAGTTCTCGAAGAGCTGCCCTTCCTTCAATACCTCGCCGGTGACGTCGATGCTGTAGAGCTTCGTGCCGCCGACGTCGGCGACCTTGAGCTGCGACCGCGGCACCATGAGCGTCATCTCGGCGTCGGTGCGGCCGCCCTGCTTGCCGGGGTAGCGGATGCCGAATTCGGCGTTGAGCTTCGGCGCATTGGGATTCGTCAGGACGACCGATTTGAGGATCTTGCCGACGCTCTCTTCGTCGATCTTCGGCGGATCGAAGACCTTCGGCAGGTCGGTCTTGTTCTGCTGCATCTGGAAGATCGCCTTGAGGATCTCCTCGCCGTTCTTGCAGTCGATCTCGATCTTGCTGACGAAGCCGTTGACCGTTCCGGCGGACTGGAAGAAGACGCTTTGCACGGCCGCGCGGTCGCTGCTCGCGCCGCCCGTGACCTCGTTGGAGACGAGCTCCGCGAGCGCGTCGGTCTCGTCGCCCATCGGGTTCCACAGTCTGTAATCGGTGCCGTTGCGCGGCAGGTAGAAGAGCATGCGGACCTCGTGTCCGAGGCCGGGAATGTAGGCGTATTTCCAGATCTCGAGCGGGACGAGGAGGCGGGAGCAATCCTCCTTGAACGTCTCGGACGGCTCGCCGTGGATCAGGTACATGCGCGAGCGGTCGGAGGAGAGGTATTTGAAGCGCGACTTCGCTTCCTCGAGGCGGTCGTAGTAGTCGTCGCGGAAGGCGTGGTTGGTGGTGCCCTGCGCGACGTCGCGGCGGCGCCAGAACTCGACGATGTAGATCTCGCGCTGCGCGTCGGTCTCGAGGATGAGGAACGTATCGAGCTCGGTCGGCATCATGATCGGCTCGACGTCCTGGAGGAACTGGCGATATTTTTCCGGAAGGGCGGCGATTTTCTCTTTCCGCTCGCGGCGGGAGAGCTTGCGGATGCCGCTGTCCTGCGGGACTTGCTTGTCAGGCGGGGCGGGGGTCTGTGCGAGGATGGTTCCTGACAGCAGACAGCAGGCGGCGGACAGCAGACAGCAGACGAGCCACGTTTGCGAGCGTTTCATCCGAGTCCCTCGATGCGTATCTATCTCGACAACAACGCCACTACAGCCGTTCATCCTGATGTCCTTCGCGTCGCCTGCGACGCCATGCGCGACGTCTTTGGGAACGCCTCATCCATTCATAAAGAAGGCCAGTCGGCGCGACGGTTGATTGAAGATGCACGCGAGCCCGTGGCGCGACTGCTGTCCGCCACCGCTCGCGAAATCGTTTTCACGAGCGGCGGCTCCGAGTCTAACAACGCCGCGATTTTTGGCGCGGTCCCACAGGGCGGAAGTCATCACATTGTCACAACGGCCATCGAGCATCCCTCGGTTGCTGAAGCCGTTGCGGCGCTGGCGCGGCGCGGCTGCGAGGTGACGATCGTGCCGCCGTCGCGCAGCGGCATCGTCGAGGCGCAGCGCGTCATCGATGCGATCCGCGACGACACGCGCGTCGTGGCGATGATGCTGGTCAACAACGAGACCGGCGTCGTGCAGCCGGTCGCGGAGGTGGGGCGCGTCTGCCGCGACCGCGGGATTCATCTGCACTGCGACGCGGTGCAGGCGGCGGGGAAGATCAATATTGATGTGGAGCAGCTCGGCGTTGACACGCTCGCGCTCTCCGCGCACAAGATCCACGCGCCGAAAGGGATCGGCGCGCTGTACGTCCGCCGCGGCACGACGCTCGAGCCGCTGATTGCCGGTGGCGCGCAGGAGCGCCGGCGCCGCGCGGGGACGGAGAACGTGCCGCTCGCCGCCGCGTTCGGCATCGCGGCGACACTCGCGGCGGACGTGAGCGTGCGGCCGGTCATCGCGTCGCTGCGCAACCGCTTCGAGTCGGCGCTGCACCAGCGCTTCGGCATCGGCGTGGTGTTTCACGGCGCCGACGCGGAGCGCGTCCCGAACACGAGCAGCGTGATGTTCCGCGGCGCGGACGCCGAGGGGATCGCGATCGCGCTCGACCTGGAGGGGATCGCCGTGTCGACCGGATCGGCGTGCTCGTCGGGCCGCGTCGAGCCGAGCGGCGTGCTGCTGGCGATGGGGCTGAGCGCGCAGGAGGCGAAGTCGACGGTGCGGGTGTCGCTGTCGCGTTTCACGACGGGCGAGGAGATCGAGCGGGTGGTGGAGGTGCTGGGGAGCGTGGTGCCGCGATGCGCGGTCAAACCCGAATAACTCTTGAACCCGCCGCGTTTCTTTGTCATTGTTTGCAGCGGTCCTCATGCCGGAATCCTCCCGTGACGCAGCGATTCTTCAAGGCGATCTTTCGCGCATCCAGTTGCCCGACGTCCTGAGCTTCGTCGCCATGATCCGGGCGACCGGCAAGCTGGCCCTCCGCAACGCCACCCTCGACCGCACCATCATCTGGAAAGACGGCGAGATCGTTTTCGCCAATTCGAACTCCCCCGAGCACTCCCTCGGACAGTTCCTCCTCCGCAACGGCAAGATCAACCAGGCGCAGTACGACGAGTCGAAACGCCGCGTCACGCCGACCATGCGCCACGGCAAAGTGCTGGTGCAGATGGGCGCCATCTCGCCGAAAGACCTCTGGTGGGGCGTCAAGAACCAGGTGCTGGAGATCATCTACTCGCTCTTCACCTGGAAGGAAGGGACGTTCGGCTTCTACGAGTCGGTCGAAGAGATCGCCATGGAGCGCATCGTCCTCTCGATCAATACGTCGAGCGTGATCATGGAAGGCATCCGCCGCCTCGACGAGACGGCGCGCATCAAGGAGAAGATCACCGGCCTCGACATGGTGTTCATGAAAGTGCCGGGCGAGCAGCCCGACATGAACGCGCTCGACATGAGCGATCACGAGATCGAGGTCTACAACCGCATCGACGGCCGCCTCACGATCCGCGAGCTGATCGGCCTCTCCGAAATGACGGAGTTCGAGGTCACGCGCATCCTTTTCCAACTGCTCTCGGCGCGGCTCATCGAGGTCGCCCCGGAGGAGAAGTCGTTCCGCCCGGTCTTCCTCGACGTCGAGGATTCGCCGGAGCTGCTGAAGGTGATCTCGACCTACAACGACATGTTCGGACGGCTGTACGAGGCGCTGCAGAACGCGGTCGGCGAGGATTCGGCGCGCGAGATTTTCATGACCGCGCTGCAGCAGTCGGAGAGCGACGACCTCTGGGCCGGCGTCTTCTTCGATCAGTACGGCCGCTTCGACGAGAACATGCTGATCGCCAACATCTCCGAGCTCCCCTTCGAGCGCCGCAAGGCGGTGCTCGACGACGGCCTGAACACGCTGCTGTCGGTGCAACTCTTCGAGGTCTCGCAACACCTCGACGCCGCCGGCAAGGTCGACGTCTTCCGCTTCATCTCCGATCAGAAGGCGTCGATCGAGAAGGCGATGGCGTAGCCGCGCAGCGGCTATCATTCGCCCGCATGTATCCCACTCTCATCAGACTCGGCTCCTTCGAGATCACGACCTTCGGCTTGATGATGTTCATCGCCTTCGTCGCCGCGGGCTGGATTCTCGCGCGGCAGTTTCGGCGGTATGGACTGTCGGATGAGCTGGCGTCGAACATGGTGATGTTCGCGGCGATCGGCGGCATCATCGGCGCGAAGGTCTACTACGCGATCCTTTTCCATGACTGGCACCTGCTCTTCTCGCGCGCCGGTCTCGTCTGGTACGGCGGCCTCATCGGCGGATTTCTTTTCTGCAGCTGGTACATCCGCCATCGCCACATCGATTACCTCATCGCCGCTGACGCGACATCCCCCGCGCTGGCGCTCGGCTACGCCTTCGGCCGCATCGGCTGCTTCCTCGTCGGCGACGACTACGGGCGTCCGACGGACGGCTGGTGGGGGGTCGCGTTTCCCAAAGGCTCGCCGCCGACGACCGCCGAGGCGCTGCGCGAGTTCGGCGTGAAGGTCGATCCGTCGATCCCGTCGTACCAGGTGCTGCGCGTCCATCCGACGCAGATCTACGAGTCGCTTTCGGCGTTCGTGATGTTCGCGATCCTGATGTGGTACACGCGCCAGGAGCACCGCAAGGGCCGCGGCTTCGCAATGTTCCTCGGCATGATGGGCGTCGAGCGCTTTCTCGTCGAGATCGTCCGCGCGAAGGACGACCGCTTCATCGGGCCGTTCACGATCGCGCAGTTGATCAGTGTGATTCTGATCATTGCCGCGATCGTGCTGTGGACGCGTCGCGGGGAGAAGCGGGCAGTGGTGCCGGCGTAGGAGGAGAGACCCCGCCGTCGCGGAGTCTCTCCTTTTCACAGATCAGCAGCCCTGCTGGTTGTGGCAGTACGGTCCGCAGTCGATCCAGCCGCCGCCGCCGGCGACGCAGCCCCAGTAGCACGCTGCGTACGCGGCGCACTCGTACGGCATCTCCTGGATGTCCTCGAAGGTGCCGTAGTTCGATTGCGCGCGGAAACGGCCGCCGCCGGTTGCCGGCGTCGTGACCTGGTACGGCTGGCTCGGCGCGGTGAGCACGCGCTCGATGTCGCCGGTGGCGAGGACGTACGGGCCGATGAAGACGTTCATCAGCTCGCGATTCGGCAGCGCGCGAAGGATGTCGATGTCGGCGCCGAGCGTCGCGCGCAGGTGGCGCGCCGCGGCGAGGTGCCAGATCTGCGACGGCGTGGTCTCTTCGCCGACGCTCAGCTCGGCGGTCTCGATGGAGCCGGCCATGGTCGGCGTGTGGCCCTGCACCGTGATGATGCGGTCGGTGCCGATGGACACCTCGAGCTTCAACTGCGCGAGTGAATGCGCGAAGACGTGATCGGGCTGGCCGTCGCGCTGGATCCGCGCCGTGAGCACCCGTTCCGCCGCGTCATATGACAGTTGCACGACCGCCTTCGCGCCGTTGCGCTCCACGTTGTACGAGGGCGCGGCGAGGGCGGAGAGCGAGAGTGCGGCGATGGTCACGAGCACACAGCTACGGAAATACAGAATCGTGTTCTTCAATCTTTCCTCCAGTTTTTGGGATACATCAGGATTGACGGGAAGCGCCGATCGATATTGGTTCGATACACTGCTGCGCATGACCTTCACCTTCACCTCCGCCGGCGAGTCGCACGGGCCGCAGCTCACCACGATCGTCACCGGCATGCCGGCCGGCGTCGCGCTGGACCGCGACCGCATCAATCGCGACCTCGCGCGGCGGCAGCATGGCTACGGGCGCGGCGGGCGGATGAAGATCGAGCAGGACGAGGTGGAGATCGCGGGCGGGGTGCGGGGCGGGGAGACGCTCGGGTCGCCGATCGCGATCGTGATCCGCAACCGCGACTTCGAGAACTGGCGCGGGGCGATGGATCCGTGGTCGCTCGACGAGGCCGAGACGCACAAGCGCCGCGTGCATGCGCCGCGGCCGGGACACGTCGACCTGCCGGGCGGCATGAAGTACGACCGGCGCGACCTGCGCGACATCCTCGAGCGCGCCTCCGCGCGCGAGACCGCGTCACGCGTCGCCGCCGGCGCGATGGCCAAGGAGCTGCTGCGCGCGTTCGACATCGACATCCGCAGCGGCGTCGTCTCCGTCGGCGCGGCGGGCGATCCGGAGTACTCGCCGACCTGGGACGAGCTGATGAACGTCGACGACGAGTCGCCGCTGCGTGCCGTCAACCGACAGCACGAACCACACATGGTGGAAGAAGTTGACAAAGCGCGCGAAGCGGGGGAGACGCTCGGCGGCACGATCGTCGTCGCCGCCCGCAACGTCCCCCTCGGGCTCGGCTCGTACGTTCAATGGACCGAAAAGCTCGACGGCCGCATCGCCCAGGCCATCATGTCGATCCATGCGGTGAAGGCGGTGGCCATCGGCGAGGGCGTCGCCGCATCGCGAAAGATCGGCTCCGAAGTGCACGACGCGATCTATCGGGACGAGGAGCGCGGCTATCACCGGACGACCAACCGCGCCGGCGGGCTCGAGGGCGGCGTGACGAATGGTCAACATGTTGTCGTTCGCGCGTTCATGAAGCCGATCTCCACGCTGCGTCGCGGACTGCCGTCGATCGACATCGAGACGAAGGAGACGCATCGCTCGCAGTGGGAACGGAGCGACGTCACCGCCGTCCCCGCATGCGGCGTCGTCTGCGAGGCGATGCTCGCGGTCGTGCTCGCGGCGGCGATGCGCGAGAAGTTCGGCGGCGACTCGCTGCGCGAGATGAAGCGCAATTACGACGGCTACCTCGAGCAGGTGCGGGCGTTCTGATGGACAAGCACGCCGTCCGCGAGCTCTTCCCCGTCACGCGCAACGTCGTCTACTTCAATCACGCCGCGGTCGGGCCGCTCTCGTCGCGCGCGTGCGAGGCGATGGAGCGCCACGCGCGCGACCAGCGCGACTTCGGCGCGATGCACTGGCGCGAGTGGTACGCGGAGATCGAGCGGCTGCGCGACGCGGCGGGGCGGCTGATCGGCGCGGAAGCGAAGGAAGTCGCCATCCTCAAGAACACGTCCGAAGGCTTGTCCTTCGTGGCCGAGGGGCTGCGCTGGCGGGCAGGGGACAACGTCGTCACGACGGCGCTCGAGTTCCCGTCGAACTGGACGCCGTGGAAGCGGCTCGGCCGGCGCGGAGTCGAATGCCGCGTTGCGGCGCTGCCGACCGTCGAAGAGATCGAGCCGCTGATCGATGCCCGCACGCGGATCGTCACAGTCTCGTCCGTCGCGTTCCACAACGGTTTCACGGCCGACCTCGAGGCCATCGGCGCGTTGTGCGCGCGGCGCAGCGTGCTGTTCTGCGTCGACGCGATCCAATCCGCCGGCGCGCTGCCGATCGACGTGAAGCGGGCGAACATCGCCTTCCTCGCCGCCGACGGCCACAAGTGGATCTGCGGACCGGAAGGGGCGGCGATTTTCTACGTCGCCGCGGAGCATCGCGATGAGCTCGAGGTCGTCGAGAGCGGCTGGACGAACGTCGACCGCAAGGGGAAGTTCATCGACTGCGGCCTCGAGCTGCTGCCGGACGCGCGGCGCTTCGAGGCGGGGTCGCTCAACACGAACGGCATCTACGGCGCGCATGCGGCGATCGAGCTGCTCCTGGAGATCGGGATCGACGAGATCGCCGCCGAGGTGCTGCGGCTCGCGGCGAAGCTGCGCGAACGGCTGCGCGAGATCGGATTTCAGGCCGCGGAGACGCGCTCCGGAATCGTCGGCGCGACTCCACCAGATGTAGACATGAGCATCATCCGGCTGCATCGCCTGCTGGACGAGGAGCGCATCATCACCGCGCCACGAGAAGGCCTCCTCCGCTTCTCGCCGCACTTCTACAACGACGACGAGGAGATCGATCGCGTCATCGAAGTGCTGCGGCGTATCACATAAATCCGGGCCCCGAGCGCAGTCGAGGGGCCATGGACGGCGCCGCAACGAGAGCGCCACGGGCATCGCACGAACCGCCTCCGCGCTGCGCCGTCACTGGTGCCTCGACTTCGCTCGGCACGACGTCACGCGTATCATTTAATTCATGCTGATCACGTTTGCGTTGTGTGCGATTGCGCTATGGGTGGGGTGGCTGGCGGGCAGCGCGAGGTCGCGCGAACGGATCGCGCACGCCGAGCAGGCGCAGGCCGTGGCCGAGGCTCGCGTGTCGGACATGGCGCGGATGGAAAACGCGTTTGCCGCGACCGCGCAACGCGTCTTCTCCGAGCTCGGCACGACCATCGTCCAGCAGAACAGCGTGCAGGTCGGCGGCGCGCTCGATACGAAGAAAGCGGAGATCGCGACGCTGCTCGATCCGCTGAGCAGGATGCTCGACGAATATCGCGGCGAGCTGGCCAAGAGCGAGCGGCTGCGCAATCAGGTCTACGGCGGGCTGGAGCAGCAGATCAAGACGCTGCTCGCCACGCAGCAGTCGGCGCAGCGCGAGGCCGCGCGCCTGGCGAACGCGCTGCAGTCGCCCACCGTGCGCGGCTCGTGGGGCGAGAACACGCTCAAGCGCTGCATCGAGCTCGCAGGCATGAGCGAGTTCTGCGACTTCGAGACGCAGGAGACATTCCTCACGGACGAAGGCCGCCGCCTGCGTCCCGACGTCGTCGTGCATCTGCCGAACCATCGCGTGATCGCGATCGACGCCAAGGTCCCGCTGACCGAATACACCTCGGCCGCGAACGAGACCGACGACAACCGCCGCCGCGAGTTTCTCGGGCAACACGTGAAGACGCTGCGCCGCCACATCGATTCGCTCAGCCGTCGCGAGTATCAGACCGCGATCGGCGACACCCTCGACTTCACGGTGATGTTCCTGCCGGGCGAGCATTTCCTCTCCGCCGGCCTGCTCACCGACCCCGCGCTGTTCGAATACGCGGCGGAAAAGAAAGTCGTTCTCGCGTCGCCGACGGTGCTCCTGCCGCTGCTGCGCGCGGTGGCCATCGGCTGGAAAGCGGAGCGCACCGAGGAGAACGCGAAGAAGATGCACGAGACGGGCGTGGAGCTCTTCAAGCGCTTCAAGAAGGTGATGGACCTCGTCGCGGAGCTCGGCGGGCAACTCGGCAAGACGGTCGAAAAATACAACGAGACCATTCGCTCGATCGACACGCGCCTCTGGCCGAAGGGCGAAGAGCTCCAGCGGATGGCGGACAGCGGCCGGGAGATGGAATCGATCGATCAGATCGACGCCGTCCCGCTCGAATCGGCCAAGCTCCGCCTCACGATGCAGCAGTCCGAACCGGGCGACGTCGTGAAGATCAGCGGATAGCGCGGCGCAGCGCGGCGCGCGCGAGCAGGCGCGTGGAGTCGAGCGTCGGCAGCGGCGAGTTGCCGTCGTTCATCAGCAGCGGGATCTCGGTGCAGCAGAGCGCGACCGCCTCGCAGCCCTGCTCCTTCATCCGCGTGATCACACCCTGGAAATACGCGACCGCCTCCGGCTTGAAGGCGCCGTACACCAGCTCGTCGAAGATGATGCGGTTGATCTCCGCACGCTCCTCGGCGCTCGGCCGCACGTACTCCGCCGGATAGACGTTGCTCTCGACGAGGTAGCGCGTCCCGGTCAGTCCGATGCGCGTGAAGCCGCGCGACTTCGCTTCGTCCGCCACCACGCGCGCGATGTGCAGCCACGGCTTCGGCGACTTCGCGTCGATGAACGGCAGCGCCTGATGGATGGTGTTGTCGGGACAGATCAGAAAGTCCGCGCCGATGCCGGCCAGCTTCTCCGCCGAGTCGAGCATCAGGCCGGCGACCCCCTCCCAGTCGTCGCGATAGATGCACTCCATGTACTTCGCCAGCGAGTGCGTATGCATCGACACCTCGGGATGATCGTGCGCGCCGAGGAGCTCCGCGCCTTCCACGCAGATCGTGCGGTAACAGAGCGCCGCTCCCTCGGCCGAACAGGCGACGATTCCGATGTGCTGGGGCATGGCTGTCCGCATGCTACACTCCCCCCTCATGAACGCCCACCGAGAGGTAAACGAGTCGATGCCGCGAGCCGACTCGTGTCTTTGGCTTCGCTGACCTCCCCACATTAAATTGTCGATGGCGTAGCGCCTGACCCGCGTCCCAATCCGCACGCGTTCAGGAGCGCAAACATGATCACTGTCGTCGACAACTACGACTCATTCACATACAACCTCGTGCAGCAGATCGAGCGGATCGCCGGCGAGCGATTGCGCGTCGTCCGCAACGACGCGTTCGAGCCGGAGGCGCTGATCGCCGAGCGTCCGCGCGCCATCGTGATCTCGCCCGGACCGGGCACGCCCGCGCGCGCCGGCCGCATCATCGATCTCATCCGCGCGAACGATTCGATCCCGCTCCTCGGCGTCTGCCTCGGCCATCAGGCCATCGGCGAAGCATTCGGCGCGCGTGTCATCCGCGGACCGGTGCCGGTGCACGGCAAAGTGACGGAGGTCGTGCATCGCGGCGAGCGGCTCTTCGCCGATTGCCCCTCGCCGCTGCAGGCCGCGCGCTATCACTCGCTGATCCTCGAGCGCGATTCGCTGCCGGACGAATTCAGCGTCGACGCCGAGAGCAGCGACGGCGCGGTGATGGCCGTCTCGCACAAATCGCGGCCGATCTTCGGGATTCAGTTTCATCCCGAGTCGTACGGAACGACGGGCGGCGATCAGCTGATCCGGAACTTCCTCGAGGTCTCGCGATGATCGCCGCCTTCCTCAAGCGCCTCGTCGATGGTCAACATCTTGACCGTCAGGAAATGCACTCCCTCTTCTCCCAGATGATGGACGGCGCGCTGACCGACGCGCAGAAATCGGCGCTGCTCATCGCCTTGCGGATGAAAGGCGAAACGCCGGAGGAGATCACCGGCGCGGCGATGGCGATGCGTGAGCGGGTCACGCCGCTGCAGAGCGACGACGACAATCTGATCGACACCTGCGGCACCGGCGGCGACGGCCGCGGCACGTTCAACATCTCCACCGTCGCGGCAATCGTCGCGGCCGGCGCGGGAGCGAGCGTGGCGAAGCACGGCAACCGCGCGGTGTCGTCGTCGTGCGGCAGCGCCGACGTGCTGACGGCGCTCGGCGTGCACATCGACCTCGACGCCGACCGCATGTCGCAGGTCCTCCGCCGCACGAACATCTCGTTCCTTTTCGCGCCGAAGCTGCATCCGGCGATGGGCGCCGTGATCGGCGTCCGCCGCGAGCTCGGCGTCCGGACGATCTTCAACATCCTCGGGCCGCTGACCAACCCCGCGTTCGCGCGGCGGCAGGTGCTCGGCGTCTACTCGCCGCACCTCGTCGCCGTCGTCGCGCGCGTGCTCTCCGCGCTCGGCGCGCGGCACGCGCTCGTCGTGCACAGCCACGACGGTCTCGACGAGATCTCGCCCGCCGCGCCGACGCACGTCTGCGAAGTGCGCGACGGCAACCTCCGCGAGTACGACATCACGCCCGACGACCTCGGCATCGTGCCGCATCCGCTCGACGCGATCGGCGGCGGCGACGCGGCGGAGAACGCACGCATCGCGCGGCGCATCCTGGAAGGCGAGCTCGGAGCGCGGCGCGAAGTCGTCGTCGCCAACGCCGGCGCGGCGCTGTACGTCTCCGGTACGGTGTCGTCGCTGCGCGAGGGCGTCGAGCTCGCGCGGCAATCGATCGACAGCGGACGCGCGCTGCGCAAGCTGGAAGAGTTGATCGCCGTGACGCGGGAGCTGGCATGAGCGACATCCTCGACAAAATCGTCGCCCGCACGCGCGCGCGGCTGCTGCCGGCCGATCCGCCACACGCGTTCGCGTCGGCGATCTCGCGGCCGGGCATCAACGTGATCGCGGAGATCAAGTCGGCCTCGCCGAGCGCCGGCAGCATCATCGAGAATCCCGACGTCGAAGCGATCGCCGCGGATTACCAACGCGGCGGCGCGGCCGCGGTCTCGATCGTCACCGAGCCGGAATTCTTCCGCGGCTCGAGCGCCTGGCTCGCCCGCGCCAAGTCGGCCTCCGGACTGCCGGCGATCATGAAGGACTTCATCATCGACGAGCGGCAGCTCCTGCACGGCATCGCCGCCGGCGCGAACGCGATCCTGCTGCTCGCCTCACTGCTCGATGCGAAACAGATCCGCGCGTTCATTGCGCTGCTCGACCAGTTCGGCTGCGACGCGCTGGTCGAAGTGCACGACGAAGCGGAGCTCGAGCGCGCGATCGGCGGCGGCGCGAAGCTGATCGGCGTCAACAACCGCAACCTGCGCGACTTCAGCGTCGACCTCGGCACCTCCGAACGCCTCGCCGCGCGGATGCCGCCGGAGACGATCAAAGTGGCGGAGAGCGGCATCAAAACTCGCCACGATGTGGAACGTCTGCGCAACGCCGGCTTCAACGCGTTCCTCGTCGGCGAGTCGCTGCTGCGGCAGGAGGATCGCGCGGCCGCCGTCCGCGCGTTGACGCAATGAAAGTGAAGATCTGCGGACTGACCCAGCTCGAGGACGCGCGCCGCGCCGCGGACCTCGGCGCCGATTTTCTCGGCTTCATCTTCGTGAAGGAATCGCCGCGCTACCGCGACGCGGAGCACGTCGCGAAGATCGCCGACGGCCTCGGCGCGAATCGCCCGAAGCTCGTCGGCGTCTTCCGCAACGATGACGTCGCGACGATCCAGGCCGTCGCCGCGCGCGTGCCGCTCGATTACGTGCAGCTGCACGGCGCCGAATCGGATGAAGACATCCGCGCGATCGGATTGCCATCGTTCAAAGCGCTGCAGGTCGGCGACGCGCTCCCCGACACCACCGCGCACCCGGCCGCGGAGTGGCTCCTCTTCGATTCGTTCGGCGGCGGCAGCGGGAAGCGCTTCGACTGGTCGCTGCTCAACCTCTACTCCCGCGCGAAGCCGTTCCTGCTCGCCGGCGGCATCACGCCCGACAACGTCGCCGCGGCGATCAGCCTCGTGCGGCCCGACGCCATCGATCTCGCGAGCGGCGTCGAATCGGCGCCCGGCATCAAGGACCACGCGAAGCTCGAACGGCTCTTCGAAAGGATCAAACGATGACGGCACTTCCAGACCGCCGCGGTTTCTTCGGCGACTTCGGCGGCAAGTTCGTTCCCGAAACATTGATGGCCGCGCTCGACGAGTTCGAGTCGGCGTACAAGAAACTGCGGCGCGACCGCGACTTCCGCAAGGAGCTCGACGGCATCCTCGCCGATTTCGTCGGACGTCCGACGCCGCTCACCGAGGCGAAGAAATTCGCGGAGATCTGCGGCGTGGGGAGGTTGTTCCTCAAGCGCGAGGACCTCAATCACACCGGCGCGCACAAGATCAACAACGCGGTGGGGCAGGCGCTGATCGCGAAGCGGATGGGCAAATCGCGCATCATCGCGGAGACCGGCGCGGGCCAGCACGGCGTCGCCACCGCCACCGCGTGCGCACTCCTCGGATTGCAATGCGTCGTCTACATGGGCGAGGTCGACATGGCGCGGCAGGAGCTCAACGTCTTCCGCATGCGCCTCCTCGGCGCGGAAGTCGTCCCGGTGTCGAGCGGCAGCCGGACGCTGAAAGACGCGATCAACGAGGCGATCCGCGACTGGGTGACGAACGTCCGCACTACGCACTACATCATCGGCTCCGTCCTCGGGCCGCATCCGTATCCGATGGTCGTGCGCGACTTCCAGTCCGTCATCGGCCGCGAGGCGCTGCTGCAGATCGTGAAGAAGGTCAACATGTTGCCGAATGCAGCGGTGGCCTGCGTCGGCGGCGGCTCGAACGCCATCGGGCTCTTTCACGAGATGCTGAAACACGACTCGATCCGCCTGATCGGCGTCGAGGCGGGCGGACGCGGACCGGAGCTCGGCAACCACGCCGCGCGCTTCTCCGGCGGCGCCCTCGGCGTGCTGCACGGCACGCGCTCGATGGTGCTGCAGGACGAGTTCGGCCAGATCGCCGAGACGCATTCGATCTCCGCGGGCCTCGACTATCCGTCGATCGGACCGGAGCACGCGTACCTGCAGTCGATCGGCCGCATCGAGTATCACGACTGCAACGACGACCTCGCGCTCGAGGCGTTTCACAAGCTGAGCGAGACCGAGGGGATCATCCCCGCGCTCGAGTCGTCGCACGCCCTCGGGTGGCTGATGCGCAATCCGATTCCCGGTGCGCTCGTCGTGGTGAATCTCAGCGGGCGCGGCGACAAAGACGTGCCGCAGGTGGCTGCTCATGAATCGCGTTAAGGGTCTGTTCAAGAAGCTCCGCAAAGACAACCGCTGCGGCGTGATCGCGTACGTGACGTGCGGCGATGGCGACACCGTGCGTCACGTCGAGGAGCTCGAATCGGCCGGCGCCGATGCGATCGAGCTCGGCGTTCCGTTCTCCGATCCGATCGCGGACGGGCCGGTGATCCAGGCCGCATCGCAGCGCGCGCTGGCGAACGGCACGTCGATCCGCGACGTCTTCGCCATCGCGCGCGCCGTGCGCGAGCGCTCGAAGATCCCGCTGATCGCGTTCTCGTATCTCAATCCGATCATGCGCTACGGCATCGAGCGCTTCGCGACGGATGCATCCGCAGCCGGTATTGACGGCGTGCTGATCACCGACCTGCCGCCCGAATCGGCCGACCGCACGTTCAAGCGCGCCGGACTGGCCACCGTGTTTCTTCTCGCGCCGACGTCGACCGACGCGCGCATCCGCGCCGTCGACCGCGCGTCGGACGGCTTCGTCTACTACGTCTCGACCACCGGCGTGACCGGCACGCGCAGCGAGCTCGATCCGTCGCTGATCGAGCGGCTGACCGAGGTGCGGTCGAAGCTGCGCAACCCGATCGCGGTCGGCTTCGGCATCTCGCGCCGCGAGCACTACGAGCTGCTGCGCGACAAGTGCGATGCGATCGTCGTCGGCAGCGCGATCGTCCGGGCGATCGGGGAGGGGCGATCGCCCGGCGAGGTGCTGAAAAACATCCTTCTCCCCCGCGCCGGGGGAGAAGGTGCCGCAGGCGGATGAGGGGGCGCTCTTTTGCCCGAGGGGGAACCCCTCACCCGCCTGCGGCACCCTCTCCCCGTGCGCGGGGAGAGGGACGTGAAAAACGCCATCACGGCCGGATCGCCACCTTCATCACCCCATCCAGGCGATTCGCAAACAGGCGATACGCCTCGTTGATGTCGCCGAGCGTGAAGCGGTGCGTGATCAGCGGACGGAGATCGAGGCGGCCGCTCTTCACCATGTCGATCAGGCGCAGCATCCGCTCCTTGCCGCCGGGGCAGAGCGTCGTCACGATCTTGTAGTCCGCGAGGCCGGCGCCGAAGGCTTCGTACGGCACCGACAGCTTGCCGCTGTAGACGCCGAGCGACGACAGCGTCCCGCCGGGACGCAGCGTGCGCAGCGCGTTCTGGAACGTGTCCTGCGTCCCGAGCGCTTCGATCGCCACGTCGACGCCGCCGTTTGTCAGCCGTTTGATCTCGCTGACGACGTCGACCTTGCGGTAGTCGAGCACGACGTCGACGCCCATCTTCTTCGCCATCGCGACGCGGGTGTCGTCGCCGTCGATGCCGATCACGAGGGATGCGCCGAGGAGGCGCGCGCCGATGGAGGCGCAGATGCCGATCGGCCCTTGCGCGAAGACCGCGACCTTGTCGCCGAGCGTGACGTTGCCTGCCTCCGCGCCGCTGATGCCGGTCGACGCGATGTCGGCGAGGAGCACGACCTGCTCGTCCGTGAGGCTGTCGGGGATCGGCGCGAGGTTGGCCTGCGCGTTCGGCACGAGGAGGTATTCGGCCTGCGATCCGTTGATCGTGTTGCCGAAGCGCCAGCCGCCGAGGGCCTCGTAATCGGCGCCGTGTCCGCACTGCGAGGAGTGGCCGGAGAGGCAGGCGCGGCACTGGCCGCAGGGGGTGATCGCGCCGACGAGGACGCGCTGGCCGACTTCGTAACCGGTCACGCCGGCGCCCAGCTCGGCGATCACGCCGACCGGCTCGTGGCCGATGACCAGCCCTTTGCGCACCGGATATTCGCCCTTGAGGATGTGGACGTCGGTGCCGCAGATCGTGGTGGTGGTGATGCGGATGACCGCTGCGCCGGTGACGGCGCGCGGGCGGGTGACGGCTTCGATGCGGATGTCGTCGACGCCGTGGAACACCGCGGCGCGCATGGTGGTGGTGTCGGTGGAAACTGCCGGTTCTTCAATCATGATCGTCATGGCTCCAACGTGCGCCGCGAGGTATTGCACGTGGTGTGGCGACCGTCACGCATGTCTGTGCTAGACTCCCGCCAATGAATTCCGCGTTCGCCCCGAACTACTTTTATTACGGCTATTACAGCTAGTCAGGGGCCGCGTGTCGCGCCCCGCCGGACTCGGGGCGCTCGACCAGCAGCAGGCAACGATCGAAACCCTCAGGCCCGGCCAGGCATGAGGGTTTTTTCTTATGAATCGATCGGATGCAGAGCTCGAGCTCACACGGTTGCGCGAGGCCATCGACCGCGTCGATGAAGTCCTCGTCAAGCTTCTGAATCAGCGCGCCAAATACGCCGTCGAGATCGGCGAGATCAAAGGCGTGCTGGCCCTCCCGATTTACGCCCCCGAGCGTGAAAAACAGGTCTTGCAGCACGTCGAGCAGGCGTCGGAAGGGCCGCTCGAGGAGGCCGCCGTGCGCCGCCTGTTCGAACGGATCATCGACGAATCGCGGCGCGTGGAGCGCCAGTCCGCAACGAAGTCCTGAGTGCTGAGTCCTGAGTGCTGAGGGGGACGACCCAGCACGCAGCACTCAGCACCCAGCACTCAGCACTGGAGGAACGAATGGTCATCGTGATGGAAAAACATGCAGCAGAAGAAAAGATCGAGCGCGTGGTCGCGGAATTGAGCGCGCGCGGATTCGACGTGCACCGGTCCACCGGCACCGACCAGACCGTCCTGGGCGTGGTCGGTCATGTCGAGACGATCGACACGCGCGAATTCGAATTGTTCGACGGCGTGCAGGAGGCGGTGCGCGTCAGCGAGCCGTACAAATTGTCGAGCCGCACGTGGCGGCGCGAGAACACGGTGGTCAATGCGCGCGGCGTGGAGATCGGCGGCCAGACGGTCGTGATCATGGCAGGGCCGTGCACGATCGAGAACGAGCACCAGGTGTTCGAGACGGCGCGGCGCGTGGCGCGGGCGGGAGCGCGCGTGTTGCGCGGCGGCGCGTACAAGCCGCGCACCTCGCCGTATGCGTTTCAGGGGATGGGCGTCGACGGACTGAAGATCCTCCGCGCGGCGGGCGACGAGTGCAACCTGGCCACGGTCTCCGAGGTCATGGAGATCTCGCAGATCGAAGGGATGCTGCCGTATGTCGACATCCTGCAGGTCGGCGCGCGCAACATGCAGAATTTCAATTTACTCGCGGCATTGGGGCAGATCCGCAAGCCGATCCTGCTCAAGCGCGGCATGTCGGCGACGATCCAGGAATGGCTGCTGGCCGCCGAATACATCATGGCCGGCGGCAATTACGACGTGATCCTCTGCGAGCGCGGCATCCGGACGTTCGAGACCGCCACGCGCAATACGCTCGACATTTCCGCGATCCCGGTGCTCAACAAGCTCTCCCATCTGCCGGTGCTTGCCGATCCGTCGCACGCAAGCGGCCGCCGTGACAAGGTCATGCCGCTGGCCCGCGCCGCCATTGCAGCGGGAGGCGACGGATTGCTCATCGAAGTGCATCACGATCCGGAAAAGGCGGTCTGCGACGGTCCGCAATCGCTCTATCCCGATCAGTTCGCGCGCTTGATGGATGAATTGAGGATCATCGTGCCGGCGGTGGGGCGGAAGATTTAACGCCCCACCCCCAATGCATCGGCCACGCGATTGATGTAGTTGAACCACGACGCGATCAAGGTGATCTGAAGGATCCCCGTGTCATCAAACCCTGCCTTGCGCAGCCGGTCATGGTCCTCGGGGCCGATCTGCGTCGCGTCGCGCGTCAGCTTCGCGGCGTAATCGAGCATGACGTGCTCTTCGTCCGACACCGGGGCCGTCGTATGGTCTTCGCGGATCGCATTCGCCAGCGCTTCATCCAATGTCACCCGACGCAGAAACTCCGCGTGCGAGGTCAGTCAATAGTGACATCGGTTGATCGACGACACGACGGTCGCGATCATCTCGTGCTGGCGCCGCTGTAAGGGCAGTTCGGGCGACAACAATGCGCCGTATGTGGCGAACGCGTGATAAAGCGCGTCGGGGATGAGGCCGTGCGAATCGACGATGCCTTCGCCCGGCTGCTGTCCCGGAAATCCGGAGACGGCGTATTCGGCCGGATAGAGCGCGCGCTGCGCCTCGATGGCCTTGCGCAGCGGCTCGTCAGCCTTCTCGAATGGAGTCGTTCTGATCCACGTCATCGGATGGTGGCTCCTCCTGCGTCTGCAATTGCGTCTGCACGCGGCGCACGTGCGCGCAAAGCTCGCCATAGAGCTGATGCGCGCGCGCCTTGCGCAATGAAAAGCGGATGCGGGCCTTCGAGCGGCGGCCGAATACGGTGATGATCGTTTCCTTGCGCGCCATGCGCACAAAGCCGTAGATCAGCAGCGCCAGCGCCAGTGCGGCGAACACCCAGCCGGCGCCGTCGCCCGCGATCGACGCGATGAGTCCGAAAAACGCGGCGAACCCGAGACTGAAGAAAATCGCCAGGACGCCGGTGCGCTCGTGCATGGTGACGAGCAGCACGTCCTCGAAAAATACGCGCTTGCGGACGATCTCGAAATTGTCCTGCTCGTCGATTTCCAGCGCGCCGTCCGTTTCATAGACCGCGTGCCGCGAGACCAGGTCGTTGTAGCGGCCGAGGAAACGGCGCTTCACAGGTGCCCCTTGAGCAGCAACGACGAGAAGACGCCGAGGCCGATGCCGATGTCCATCAGCGCCACGACGATCGCCAGGACGAGCATGAACGTCTTGTCCTTCGACCATTGTGGATCGCGGAAACCGCGGACCGCGTAATAGATCGCCAGGGCGCCGAGCGGCACGCCGACCATGATCGCGCTCAGGACCATGCCGAAGGCCGCCGACGCGAGCGCCAACATGCGCCAGTCGCGGAAACGCGTCTGTGCGTTCTCGATGCCGCCGTCCTTCGTCATCCGGTCGAAGCACGCGGGACAATATTTTTCGCTGCCCAGATCGAGCTCGCAGAGAGAGCAGATCAGAAGGCCGCAGCGGCCGCAGTTCGTCACCGCCACATTGCGCGGATGATTGGCACACGAGCCGGCGCTCTCCGGTCCGGCCTGGGCGAGCTGCAATACGCGTGTGACGCGCTGCGGCGCCTGGAAAACCGTGGCGGTGAAAAATCCCTGGCAGCGCGGGCAGATGTCCTCGCCCACTGTGATGCTCTCCAGCGCCAGCGGCATGTTGCAGCGGGGACAGGCAGGGCCGACGTAACTGATGACGCGTGCGGTGGCCATGGCTTATGCGTTGATGACGCGGGTGCCGGCGGCCATGTCGTGGATCGCCGTCCGGTCGGCGGTGAAGAAGGCGGGGAAATAGTCCGCAAAGCACAACATCGCGGCGAAAAGACGGACGATCGGGCGCACCCATGCTTCGCGTTTCGATAATGGCGAGCCGTCCGGCCGCACCACGCGGATCTGCAGAGCCATTTTGCCGATCGTCTGCCCGTTGCGGAGGAGGAGCATGAGCGCCTCGTACGAGATCGTCACGGCGAACGAGATGAGCACGACGCCGCCGATGGTTGCCAGTTGAATGGACACGTTCTTGAACAGCACGCTGACGGCCTGAATCACCCCCGAAAAGAGCTGCATGGGGATGCCGACGATGATGGCGTCGACGAAGTAGGCCACGAAGCGGCGGAGGATGGTGGCATAGCGCGCCTGCATCGGATCGACGCCCGACGCCACGTCGAGCACCTGCTCGTTCTTGCAGGCGGCACAATACGGCGCCCCCTGCAGCATGACCAGGCAATCGGGACAGAACGCCCGTCCGCAGCGCACACAATGCTGCAGCCCTTCAATGGCGTCGAAATGATTGAGACAGTGGATGTTCGCTTCCATCGAGCTCATTCCACATTCACGACCCGCGTATTCGCCACGAGATCGTGAATGCACGTCTTCTCTTTCGTCACCATCGCCGGTATGTAATTGAGCAGCGACAGTACGTGAATCATGACGCCGCGCAATACGGAGCGTCCCCACGCCTGGCCCTTCGTGATCGGCGCGCCGTCAGGGCGCACGACTTTGATCTTCAGCGCCATCTTTCCCACCGTCTGTCCGCGGGCGCCGAGCATCAGCGCCTCATAGACGATCAATCCGACATAAATGCCGCCGATGAGGACGATGACGACCACGAAGAATGAGTCGTCCGGCTTTCCGCCGACGTTCTGGAAGAGCGCGGCGATGAGCACGATCGCCACCGCCGCGACGCCGAACATCATCCGGTCGATCCACAAGGCGGCGAAACGGCGTCCGAAGGTGGCCAGCGACAATTGCGAGCGATCGGTGCCCGACTGCACGTCGAGCAATTTTTCGTTCTTGCACGTCGCGCAATACGGCTGGCCATGGATCATGACCACGCAATCGCCGCAGAAGCTCGCCCCGCAGCGCGCGCAGGCGACGACACCTTCCTCCACATCGACGTGATTCCGGCAGATCATTTCGGGCCTGGTCTCGATGGTAACACCGACGGCGCGAAGAGCACGGAGGTGAGGTCGCGCACGAAGTTCTCGCCGCTAACCCCTTCCTCGTCGACGTCCAGCCTTGCGCGATACGCGGCCGCGACCTCTTCCATCAGGTCGTAGCGCGCCACCGGCGTCATCTTCTCCGCGCGCAGGCAGATCGTCAGCAGCAGCTCGCGCTCTTCCAGCGAGATGCGGTGGCGGATCAGGCGCATGACGCGCGGCGTGCGCAGCGTGTTGAAGCGGCGCTCGGCCGCGAGCTCGCCGCGATACGCCGGCGCCTTCGCCTCGCGGATCACCAGCGTGCCGGCCACGATGTCGCCGAGGCGGCGGCGCAGCGGATCGACGGTCGAGCTGATGGCCGCGACGCCGTAGAAGAGCGGCGCGAAATCGATCACGCGGACGATGTTGCGCACCAGCGCCTGATGCACCGACAGCGGCAGTCCGCGCGCATCGACCACCCGCAGCGACAGCGCGCGCTTGCCTGGCGTCTGCCCCTGATTCCGGACCTCGAACCAGAGGTGCCAGCCCCACGTGATCAGGAACGACGCCGTGATCATCACCGCGCCGGCGATCGCGCTCGGCAGCATCAGCACGGCCACTTCGCGCACGAAGCCGGAGATGCCGGACGTGATCGCGAAGTCGATGAGGATCGCCAGGAAGCGGCTCCCCGCGCCCGCCGTCTCCAGCCGGATCTCGACATGTTCCGGCGTCGTGATCGTCAGCGCGGTCATGCGCTCACGTCCTCGAGGCGGCGGGCGAAGAGGTAGAGCATCAGCGCCGCGAACAGCAGGATGGCGACGCCGATCTTCAGTCCGTACGGAAACGTGTTCGACGTGAATTGCGAGAACGATCCTTCGATCAGGCCGGCGAAGACGAGCGTCATCGCGGTTGCGATCATGATCCGCCACACCGCCGGCAGCACGCGCCGCAGCGACGCCGCGCGCGAGAGATCGCCCGGCATCAGGAGCGCGCGCCCCGCGATCAGGCCGGCCGCGCCGCCGAAGACGATCGACGGCAGCTCCAGCGCGCCGTGCGGCCCGACCCAGGCGAAGAAGAACATCGGCACGCCGTCGAGGATGTACATCGCGGCGACGGCGCCGAGGAGCACGCCGTTGTAGAAGAGGAGCCAGAGGCCGCCGATGATCGTGATCGCGCCGAGGGAGAAGGCGAGGAACGTGACCTGGATGTTGTGCGTGTAGAGCGAGGCGCCGAACGTCGTCGCCTTCTCCACCGAGTCGATCTGCTCGTCCCCTCGTTCCAGCCGGGCCACGCGCTCGCGCGGCGATTCGGTGAAGAAATCCGGCGGGATGAGGCGCTGGCCGTTCGACGGATCGATCGCCACCGCGCCGGCGCCGGTGAGCGTCCCGAGGAGGAACGCCGCGGCCGCGATGGCGATGATCAGCCGCTGGCGACGGAACACCGCCGGGATCTCGCTCGTAACCAGCCGCGCGAACATCGGCATCACCGGCTTGTCGTGTCCTGCCCGATAGACGAAGCGATACGCGCGGCCGGTGAGTTGATTGAGCCGTCCGAGTAGCTCCGGATTCGCCGTGTACGACCGCGCGAGGTTGAGGTCCGAGCATGCGCGCCGATAGAGCTGCACGAGCTGCTGCACCTCGTCATGCGACAGCTGGTCGGGCGCGCTCTCGGCCTTGAAGAGCGCGTCTTCGAGCTGCTGCCAGACGGGCGAGCGGGAGGCGATGAAGCGTTCGATGTTCACAACATCTGCCTCCTTTTCACATCGATATACGCATTCACCGAATCGACCCCCGCGTCCTCCGGCGTCGAGTCGACGACCAGCGCGCCGCGGGCGCGGAGATCGCGCATCAGCTCGAGGCGTCCTAACCACAGATCGCGCGCGACGAGCGTTTCGGAGAGCTCGCTCTTGTTCGACGGCTGCAGCTGCGCCGCCGCTTTGAGGTTCGGATCGCTCAGCACCACGATCAGCGGCAGGTGTTGCGGCGCGAGCATCTCGACGGCTCGCAGGAGCGCGAAGCGGTCCTCGCGTTCGGGCAGCACCGTCATCATCAGGATCAGCGTGCGATGGTGCAGCCGATGTCGGAGGCTGCTCGCCATCGCCACGTAATCGGTGTAGCGATACGCCGCCTCGAGCGACGTCACGTACGCCGTGATCGCGCGCAGGTGCGCGGTGCCGCGGCCGGCGGGGAGGCCTTTGTCGACCTCTGTGTCGAACGAGACGATGCCGACGCGGTCCTCCATCCGGTTGCAGATGTAGCTGATCAGCACCGCGGCGTTGACCGCGTGATCCAGCCGCGTGATTTGCGACACACGTGCGGCCATCCGGTGTCCCTGATCGAGGCAGAGCAGGATTTCCTGCGAGCGGTCGAGACGGAACTCGCGCACGATGAGGCGTCCGTGCCGCGCCGAGGCCCGCCAGGCGATGTCGCGATAGTCGTCGTCCATCACGTAATCGCGCAGGCGGTCGAACTCGCGTCCTTTGCCGATGCGCGGCGCGGTACGCGAGCCGAGGCCGCGCAGCGCGAACGCGTTGAGCCGCTTGTGCAGGCGGCGGACGGCCTTCAGGTTCGGCAGCACGTGCAGCTCCGCCGGCGCGCCAGCGGTGATGATCCGCTCGACGAGCCCGCGCGAGGTCATGGCGATGGCCGGCGGCTCGACGACCGCGGAGCCGCGGGCGATCCCGCGCAGCGGCATCTCCAGCGTCAGGATCTCGTTCGCCCGGACGATGCCGCGCATCACGGTCGACGGCCGGTCGACGATCTCCGGCCAGCGCTGGCGCACGGTCAGTAAGGTTGATTTTCCAGACCTGACCCCAACTTTGGTCGTCTCGATTTCGTCGAGAGCGAGGGCGATTTTCGCCGGCCGTTCGATCTCGATCCGGATCCCGCGCAGATGAATCGCCTCGGCGATCGCCGCGAGGAGGATGGCCACGAAAAAGGCGAGGACCACCCAGACGAACCACGCCGCAATCGTGCAGAGCAGCGCGAGGATCGCGTTGAACGCGAGCAGGCGGATCAGGAGCGGGCCGGGTCGCACGCTAGCGCGGCACCTCCACCGCATCGAAGATCCGCGCGAGCAGGTCCTCCAGCGCCATCCCCTCCATCTCCGCCTCGGGACTCAGCGTCACGCGATGCGCGAGCACCGGCGCGACGAGCGACTTCACGTCGTCCGGCGTGATGAAATCGCGTCCTTCGAGCGCGGCCGCGGCGCGGCTCGACTCGAGCAACGCGAGCGACGCGCGCGGGCCGGCGCCGATCTGCACCGCCTCGTCGTTGCGCGTCTTCGACACCAGCTCCTGGATGTACCTGATGATCTGCGGCTCCACGCGCACGCCGCGCGCGACCGTCCGCCGCACCTCGAAGAGCTCCTGCGCCGTGATCACCGGCTGCAGCGCGGCGACCATGTCGTCGTGCAGCCGCAGCCCCGCCGCGTACGACTCCAGCATCCGCGACTCGTCCGCGGCCTCGGGGAAATCGATCGAGATCTTCATCAGGAACCGGTCGCGCTGCGCTTCCGGCAGCGGATACGTTCCCTCGAACTCGACCGGGTTCTGCGTCGCGAAGACGGTGAAGACCGGCGAGATCTCGTAGCGCGTGCCGTCGACCGTCGCGGCGTTCTCCTGCATCGATTCGAGCAGCGCGGCCTGCGTGCGCGGCGGCGTGCGGTTGATCTCGTCGGCGAGCAGGATGTCGGTGAAGAGCGGCCCCGGGCGGAACGAGAATTCCTGCGCCTTCTGATTGAACACGTTCGCCCCGACGAGATCGGCCGGCATCAGGTCGGGGGTGAACTGGATGCGGCGGAAGCGGCAGCCGAGGAGCCGTGCCATGGCCAGCGACAGCAGCGTCTTGCCGGTGCCGGGGACGCCCTCGAGCAGCATGTGGCCGCCGGCGAGGAGCGAGGTCGTGGCGAGCGCTTTCACGCGCTGCTGCCCGAGGATGATGCCATCGAGCTGTTCGCGGAACTGCGCGAAGCGCGATGCGATTTCAGTGATGCTCTGCATGCTCGAATCTCCCGAATGCTTCATTGAGCGTGGCTAACAGTTGTGCGAATTCGCTGTTGTCGATGCGCGCGCTCTTCTCCGGCGGACGCATGTCGTTGGTCAGTGCCGCGATCCGTTTGTGCAGCTGCTCGCCGCGCAAACCGCTCTGCGCCGCGACGCTCTGCGTGAGCGCCTGGTGATACATGGCGATGGCCGCGGCGTTGGTCATCGTCGAGTCGTACAGCGCGCCGAGCGACGACACGAGATCGACCGCATCGCTTCGCGTTTCCTTGTAGTCGTCCTCCGGCGTGCCGACGCGCCGCGCGCCGCGCCAGATGATGGCGACGGCGACGACGAGCAGGAGGAACAGCGCCGGCCCGAGGCGCCAGCCGCGCAACACGTCGAGCGTGCCGGTGTCGGTGAGGAAGCCGTGCACGGTCTCGTCGAAATAGACCGTGCGGCGATCGCCGGCGAGCGCGGTGAGAAGGTCGAGATGTTGCGCCACGTGCTCGTTGTCGAAGAGCTCCGGCGCGGCGATGAGGATCAGGTCACCCTTGCCGATGGCGATCCGCGCCAGCGCCGGCTGCTCGTCGATGACGTACAGCGCATGCGCGCGCCGCATCACGTCGGGCGCTTGGAGCGTGCGCGGCACCGGGAGCGTCAGCCGCTCGATGCCGGACCACATCGGGAAGACCTTCAGCGCCGGCTGCTTGCTCGTCATGTTGCGCGTCGTGAGCGTGACGTCGTAGCGGCCGCCGATCGCGATCACGAAGCGGCCGCCGTTGCGGACGAAGGCCTCTTCGTCATTGCTCAGCAGCGGCTCGATGTGGCGGAAGTGTTTTTTTTCCTTCTCCTTCTTTTTCGTCGCCTCTTCGTCGCCTTCCTGCTGCTCGCGGAGGAAGTCCTCGAGGCTCCAGCTGTCGCGTCCTTCCATCGCCCGGAAGATGATCGCGTTCGCCGGCAGCGTGGCGTCGGGCGGTCTGGTCAACATGTTGACGTTCCGGCGTCCGCTGCGGGCGAGGTACTTCATCGCCAGCGAAAGGCCTTTGTCCGAGGTGTTGGCGGAGGAGAAGGCGTCGAACGTCTGCTGCGCGATGCGGCGATCGCTGCCGATCCAGATCAGCGATGCGATGACGTACGCGGCGAAGACGGCGATCAGCGGCAACACGCGCTTCACGCGGCACCTCGCCGCCGGATCGCGCCGAGGATCGTCTGCGCGCGCGACGAGCAGGCGTCGAGTGCCTCTGGTGTGCTCTCGTCGCGGCCGTACCACTCGCGCTCGTATCGCCGCGTCAGGTCCGCGAACTGCGGCCGCCACGCCACCTCGGCGCGCATCATCGAGACGTACTCCCAGTTCGTGCGCCCCTTGCGGAAGCTGAGGATGCCCGCGCCGTAGCTCGTGACGAGCACGGCGTGATACCAGGCGCGGATCGCTTCGCGGATGCGTCCCGCCTCGGCCAGCTGCGCGGCGTAGCGCTCCCACTCCGTCGCGCCGCGCGAGAGCGGATCTTCATCGCGCCGCGAGCTGACCGGATCGCTCGCCGGCAGCGCGTCCGGCTTCGCGCGGCGGCTGCGGCGCAGCACCTCCAGCGCGATGATCAGCAGCACGACGACGATCGCGATCACGAGCGCCGTGACCATGAACGGCAGGCCGCCGGACGGTTTCTGATCCCGTTCGGCCTGCTCCTGCGGCCAGAGCTTCATCAGCCAGTCGAAGAACTTTTTGATCTGCTCGCGCACCCAGCGCCACGCTTTCTGGATCTGCTGCGCGATCTGCTCGAAGAGGCCCTTGTTGCCCTCGGGCGGCCCGAGCACTTCGCCGCCTTCCTGCAATTCGCGGATGCGCTCTTCGTCGCGGATCCGTTCGAGCAGCTTCGGGTCGGTGCGCGAGGTGGCCGCGCCGTTCGATGCCTTGAGCGCGGCGATGGTCGCGGCGAGGCGCGATGTCGCGTCGGAGCGCTTGTTGGCGATCGCGTCGAGGAGCGACGCGTCAGCGATGAAGCGGCCGCCCGGCGCATCGATCTCGATCCCGGTCAGCGCCTTCGCATCGACCGCCGCGAGCTCGCGCGGCTCGTCGCGCATCCGCTCGAGCGAGGCGATGTAGTCAGTGAGCGTCATTGCGTTCGCGCTCACGGAGATGAAGAGCACCGCGACGATCGGGACGACGAGCCCGCGGAACCATCGGCGCAAATCCTCGCCGGTCTCCGCCACGCCCGCGCGGCGCACCAGCACGACATGCGCGGCGATCCAGAACGGCTCGACGATCACGATCGCGCCGGCGATCAATAGATAGATGAAGTGCTTGTTCCTGAAGCTGAGCAGGATGTCCCACCGCGCGAGGTTGACGGAGGTGAACGCGTGCACCAGCCACTCGCCGGCGAAGAACGCGGCGAAGAGGTTGATGAACGCGACGGCGGTGGCGATGAAAAATACGAAGACCAGCGCGGCGAGTTGCCGCGACGTGCTCGAGTAATGCGCCATGAGGCGGAGCGGCGGCATGATGCCGGGCCGCGTGTTCAATTCGATGGTGCCTGCCGCGAGGCCGGCGAACATCATCGCGAACAGCGGACCGATGACGGTGAACGAGGTCGCGTAATAGAGCAGCTCGGCGATCGTCGACACGAAGAGATAGCTGACCAATGCGACGAACGGCACGCGCCAAACCTCGCGGCCCGGCGTCACGCCATTGGCCTCGGACAGCCGGCACGCGCGCGCCCAGACCGCGCGGCCCCAACGCGAGAGGATGAAGGCGGCGAGCGTGAGGTTCGCGATCGTGCCGAGGGCGCGGCCGTAATGCGTGGCGTTGCCGCCGAGCTCCACGACGCGCTCGATGAAGAGGACCTGTAGGAAGCGATAGGGAAGCGAGGTCGCGGCGACGACTGCGGCCCACGGCGCGGCGGCGCGGGAGACCACTTCGGCGGTCTCGTCGAGCACCGAAGTCGTGGAGAGCGGTGCGCGGATCAAAAGAGACCCGCGATCAGCGCGGCCGCCCACACCATCGCGTGCGCGCTGAGCCAGAGCGCGGCGGCAGCGCCCGCGGCGAGCGTGAGCCAGCCGGCGACCGACCCGCGCTCCGCGCTCGCATTGCGCCGCGCGGCGAGACACGTCGTGCAGTAATGAATCCCGTCCCATTGCGTGGCGCACGCCTGACAGACCGTGTTGCGGCAGGTCATGCAGACGGCAAACGCCAGCCGCTGCGGATGATGGATGCAGTGTCGTGCCGTGGGACCGGGCATGTGGTGGGTTAAGCTTACAACGATGGTCCGCTTCCGCTTCGCAGTGCTCGTCGCTGCAGGTCTGCTCGCCTCCTGCTCCACCCCTCCGCCGCCCGCCCCCCAGCCCACACCCGCGCCTCCGCCCGCCGCCGCCCCCGCGCCCGTCGCGGCGATCGGCAAGGTCACGGTGACGGCGTCCGCGCTCAATGTGCGCCGCGATCCGTCGTCGACCGCGGACGTCATCACGCTCGTCAAGCGCGGCGAAAAACTGACGCTGCTCGCGGCGACCGAGTCGTGGATGAAAGTGCTGCTCGATAATGGCGAAATTGGCTGGGTGTCTTCACAACATGTGACACGCGAGGGCGCCGCCGCGAAACCGCCCGCGCGTCAACGCAAGGGCGGATGTCCGGCCGATAGTGATTACGCCTTCGCCACGACGCCCGTGCCGTCGTTCTCCGACAGTGGCAAGCATGGGCTCGTCATTGTGGAAGCGGATGTCGACACGAGCGGCCGCGTAATATCGACACGGGTGATCTCTAATTCCACAGGCGACGAAGCACTGGGATTTCTGACACAGCGCGAAATCAAAGGGGCGCGATTCGTGGCGCCGATGCGCAATTGTGTGCCGCGGGCGTTCATATTCACTTATAAGCGCACGTTTTGAGGATATTTCGGGCCTGCTATAGCGCAGCATATCCGCACCATTGCATGTCCACAGTTCCGGACCTATCATGGCGCCCGTCCAAGGTCCCGCGTTCCATTAGCTCATCAAAAGAGAAAATCCAGATTTCCGTGGCCGCCGGCCATCGGGGGAGGTTTTTGTGTTTGAAACCGGAAAGTCGCTGAAGTTCGTAATCACTGCCGCCTTGACGTTGATGTCGGCCACGCTGCGCGCGCAGACAGCGGACGCTACTGCGCCGAAATTGCACATGTTCACGAACGTATCGGGGACCGGAACATCAGGTCGCCTCGTCAAATGGGCCGACAATGCCGGAGCACTTGCGGATTCCGTCATCACGGAAAGTGCCGGACAGATCGGCATCGGCACGGCATCTCCCACCGGTCTGCTGCACCTTTACAGCGCGGCGACTGGAGATGCGATCGCGGGCGCCGGGGTGGACATGCTGAACGGCCCGTCATTCAACTTCGGGTACGCCGGAAATTCCATCGGCCGGAGCGTGGGCTTCCTGAATGTGCGGCCCGACGCGTCGGCGACGGCACCCAATCCCTCGCTGCGCTTCCTCACGGCCAATGTTCAGCGGGTAATCATCACGAATACCGGCGCTGTCGGAATCGGAACGATGGATCCGGAAGCGGGGTTGTCGTACATTCAGGAATCGCCGCTTCATGTATACAGCAACGCCGACAAAAATACGTTGATGAGGCTCGAGAACGCCTACGCCGGCGTGAACTCGGTCGCGGCTTTTCAACTGAGCTCGAACGTCGCCAACGTCAGTTACCTGAGCCATTCGTCCGCGAGAACGGTCAGCAGATACGGCGTTGCGCTCGCTGGCTGGAACGAGATTTTTTCATGGGGTACTTCGAACGGACTGATTGTCGGAACCGGCACGGCTACGCCCCTCGTGTTCGGCACGAACAATGTGTCGCGCATGACCATCGATAGCAGCGGTACCTTCACCATCGGCAGCACTGCCGCCAACAGTAATGTGACGATCAATGGAACGCTAACGGCCACAAAGGTCATCGGGGCGGTGTACCAGGACGTCGCGGAATGGGTTCCGGCGACCACGCACATGGAGCCCGGCACGGTCGTCGTCCTCAATCGCGAACGTCGTAATGAGGTCATGCCCTCCGCCCGCTCTTACGACACCGCCGTCGCCGGCGTCGTCTCGGAAAACCCGGGCGTCGTCCTCGGCGTGGCGAGCGATTCCAAGGCCCAGATCGCAACCACCGGCCGCGTCAAAGTGCACGTCGACGCCACCGCCGGCGCAATCGCAATCGGCGACCTCCTCGTCACAAGCGACAAATCCGGCATGGCGATGAAGTCTCAACCCGTCGACCTCGGCGGCGTGCAGTTCCATCGCCCCGGCACGGTGATCGGCAAGGCCCTCGAGCCGCTGCCGCGCGGTGAGGGAGAGATCCTCGTGTTGCTTTCGCTGCAGTAGGTCCGGAGACGAACATGAAATCGAAGCTCTTCGCCGTGGCGCTATTGCTGGCGGCCACCGGCAAAATGCCCGCATTTGCGCAAGGCTCACCGTTGAACGTCAGCTACGGTCCGACGTCGATCACCGTCTCCGGCGTGAGCTCGAAAAAGGGTGCAGCGGTCGTTCTCGTATCGCTCAGCCGTCAAGGCTATTACGACCACGTCCTGCAGATCAGCGATTCGATTCCCGACGACGACCGCGATGGCTCGGTGTCGATCCCTATGGCGAAGGGAATTCCCCTCGCGACCGTGGTCGTGGCCGTGGACGAACAGAACGGCGATTACGTCGTGAGCAGCCCCACCGGTATCGTCCGGCAACGGCAGATCGCCGAGCCTGAATTGAGGCGTGATCAGAGTGGACATACGGCGGAGATCCACTACGCCACTACGGACATGGACGTCGTGGTCGTCCGGCCGGGAGTCGGATCGTGGTTTTCGAGTGCGGGCGGCCGCCAGCACATTCACGCGGACGGTAGTCGGGAAGTGAGCGCCATCGTCGCCGTCTCCGCGATGAAAGCGCGCGGACGGGCCGATTCCGCGCCCGACCGGCTGGACCCGAATGATGTGCTGATCGTCGTCGACGAACAGACCCACGAAGTGCTCGTGCTGCGGGAGGGGAGGTAATGATGGTCCGGAGATCGCTCCGCTGCTTCGCAACGATGATTCTGGTTCTCCTCGCTGCTGGTTCGGCCGCGGCTCAGGAGCAGGACCCGAAGAGCGCGACCGGGTTTTCGGCCACCGGCGTCTATCACACCGGTGACTACGACAACGTGAACCTCTTCAATGGAAACCTGATCGTGACACTGCCGGTCGGATCTACGTTTCCGGTCGGCGGCAATCTGTCCTATGGATTGACGCTCGTTTACAACAGCAAGATCTGGAACCCGAAAACGAAGACGACGACCATCCCTCCGTGTATCGATGGCTGTGTGCACGCCGAACCCGAGAAGACGTCGAACGCGGGCCTCGGATGGACGCTGACGATGGGACGAATTCTTCGGGGATGTGCATCGCTGCCTTGTGCGGCGTTTCCGACGCAGGTGACCAACTCCTATCAAAGCTCCGACGGTGCAGTGCACGTCTTTTACGACAAGCTTCACGACAGCGACGGCGCGTCTCCTTCCGGCGTCATCGGCTATACGCGGGACGGTACCTATCTCCGCCTTCGTCTCCTCAGCGACGGATACGAAATCGATTTTCCCGACGGCAGCGTGCGCCACTTCGTGGCCGGAACCGACACCTCGGTCATGCAGATGAGCGAAATGCGCGATGCGTTCGGCAATCACGTGACGCTGACGTGGGCCACGGACAAGTCGTGGACTGTCGCGGATACGAATCGAACGCAGTCCGTATCGGTCGTGTCGAACACGAACGTGCAGGCCAACTTCCAGACACTCATTTCGAAGGTGGCGTTGACTGCGCCGAACAACCGAACCGTCGCTTACAAGTTCAACTATGACACGGCGGCGAGCCCGCATCGCGGCTGCGTCGTGGGAACGCCGTGGCCCGAGGATGGGGACAACACTGTGAGTGTCCCGGAGCTGACGAGCGTCGAAATACGGGATGGCGCCGCCTCGGAAACGTCAGGGGCGCTTCAGACATACTCGTTTCACTACTCGACAAATGTTGACGATTGTTCAACCGGCGCGCTGGACCGGATGCAACTGCCGACCGGCGGAACGATTACATGGACCTACAAAGTCTATTCCCTGCCCGGTTCCGTCTGCGGCCAGGGAGATCCTGTTCTGATGGAGGGCGTCGCTTTCAGAGACCACTGGAAGGATGCAACCTGCACGGCGCGAGAGGACAGTACCTGTACCTCGAACCTCATCGGAGAGTGGAGCTATGCGACGAAGCTGGTTCGGAATTACGCCGCCACCGCGACCGTGAATTGCAGTGACGCGTTCAACCCTCCCGACATCGTCGTCGCCACGGAGTCCGAAATGGTCAATACCGTGACCGCACCTGGCGGTCACACGAGCGAAAACCACTTTTCGGTCTGGAACGCGACTCCGCTCGCCCCCGACGGCTCGCGCAAGGATGAATACGGCCTTCCCTTCGGCCGCTCCGCCGTTGTGTTGGGACCGAATAACGTCCCTCGCTACATTGCGGTCGAGCAGCAGGATTGCAGCAGTACATGCATCGGGAAACGGTCAACGTTTGTGATGTACCAGCGCGACGATCCGTACTCTTATGAGAAGGGCAATGCCTGCAACCGCCGCGTGGCGGGCAGTCGCACGGTGTTTTTGGACGACGTCGTGGATTCCCAGACCAAGCGATATAGAGACACCGCCTCGTCGAACTTCGATGGACTGGGCCACTATCGCACTTCGACGGTCACGGGCAATTTCACGGCCGACGACACGCGCGTCGAGACGACGAACTTCAACCCGTCGGCAGGCATCTATCCCGGGTCGTTCACGCTGCCGTCGAACTGGCTGATTCAGACGTACGACGAACAAAGCGTCACGGAACATGGCGCCGCGGCGAAGAAGACGTTCACCTTCGACACGCACGGCGCCTTGGCTACGGCGCGATTGCTGAAGAATTCGTCCGCCACTCCCGGTGGCATCTCGACGGACGACCATGACGTGCTGGCCGCCTTTTGCCGCGACTCGCTGGGGAACGTCACGTCCGAGCGGTTCTTCGGCGGAGATCGCAATACCGTCGGAACGCGAACCTTCTGCAGCAGTACACCGGTGTATGCAAATGGCGAATACGAGGTCGATCACACATATTCGACTTACGGGCCGCGTGAGACGTCGTCTTACGCGGGCGTGACCGGTACATTCTTTTCGTTCGATCAGACCGTGGAGAAGTCGGGAGTCGCGACGTCGTCACGCGACATTTCGACCGTACAGACCGACTTCGAATACGACGTCCTGGGCCGCGTCATATGGTCGAAGCCGGCAGGGTCGGCCTGGACCGAATACGTCTACAAGAATGCGGGCGAAACGTACGGCGGCGTCACCATCGACGTGCCGACCGTATTCGTCAATCTCCGCCAGGGCTCGAAGACCGCGGCGATCGAGGTGGAGTCGAAATACGAGTACGACACGTTCGGGCGCCTCACACACGAATACCGCAAGATGCCGCTGGCAGGCGGTCTGACGTGGGTTCAGCGCGATACGACCTACACCGGCGCCGGTCTCAAGCAGACTGAATCCGTCTGGCACGAATCCGGACAGACCGCCGCCGTCACAACGTGGAACTCGTACGACCCCTTCGGCCGGCCGGCATCCGTGACCTCGCCTGACAGCAAAACGACGTCGTTTGGCTATACGGGCGTCAGTACGACGACGAAAACGTCGTCGGTCGCCACCTCGTCCACGAGCGAGCAGAATGCCATCGTCACTGAGCATTACGACGCGCAGGGCCATCTGATCTCGGTGACCGAGCCGTCCGGTCCAACCAGTGCTACCTCGCCGGCGGGAGCGAACGTGATCACGACTTACACCTATGACGTCGGCGGACGGCTGAAAACCGTTCACATGGTCGCTCCGGACGGACAGGTCCAGGACCGCTATTTCAACTACGACAATCGTGGATTTCTGACGTCGGAGATGCATCCGGAGAGCGGCACGACGTTTTATGACTCCTACGATTCACGCGGTCACGTCGGCATGCGGACGTTCGGTGCGGCGAGCCAGCTTCAGGACCTCCAGTTCACGTACGACGCGGCGGAACGCCTGACGAACATCGGATATCGCAATCCGTATTATCCGATGAACTACGCCCCATCGCCGTGGAATGCTCAGTTCCGCCCGCTGAAGACGTTCGGCTTCGCCACGGCGAACGACACCGTGAACAACGATTGGAAGCTGGGAAAACTGGAGACGGCGACGCGCTACAACTGGGCCGCCAAGTTTCCGACCATTCTTCCTTCGTCCTATCTCTTCATCGTCACAGAGACGTACGGTTACAAGGACGCGGCGGGAAGAAAGACCGACCGCTCGACGGACATCCAGGCCGATGACGGCTCGTTCACGCTGCACCACGTCAAAACGATCAGTCAGCACGTCGATTACAACGACCTCGGGTTGCCATCGCTCATCAAGTATCCGCTCTGCGTCGATTGCGCAGTGCCGCCCGATGGCGTGATCACGCGCGACGTCACGCCCACGTATACCGGCGGCTTCACCACCGGCGTCAGTGCCGGCACGGTGAATTACGCCACGAGCATCAGCTATTGGCCGGGCGGGCTGCTGCATACCGTCACGCACGGGAACGGCATGATCGATACGCAGGAGGTCGATGTCTCCGGCATCTCGCGACCCCGATCGATCAAATTCGAATCGTGGGCGGATTGCACCGCGCCGGCGATCGCCATCGACGTCGCCGATCAGCCGGCCGTCAGCGCAGGGCAAAGCGTGACGTTGTCGGTCACGGCGACGGGGACGACGACCTTGACCTATCAATGGTATGAGGGAGACACGAAGATCGTGGGAGCCACGGGATTGTCGTACACCTTTACGGCGACATCCTCGAAGCAGTACCACGTCGAGGTGACGAATCCCTGCCGGACGATCAGCAGCAGGACGGCGACCGTCACCGTCAATGCCGCCTGCGTCGCGCCCACGGCACTCTCAGCGGGATGGACGAACGTCGCCGCCGGAACGTCCGTAACGATGACCGTCCGCCAAACCGGAACAACTCCCTTCACGTACGCCTGGTATCGTGGAACACCCGGCGATACGGCGCATTCCGTTGCGCTGGTCGGAACGTCCGCGACCTGTACGATCTCGTCGATCACGTCGTCCGACACCTACTGGGCGCTTGTTTCGAATTCCTGCGGCTCTTCGAACTGGAGCCAGTCGTTCAACGTCATCCTTCCGGCACCAACCGCGCTGACCGCCACGCGAGTCACGAACACGTCGATTTCATTGACGTGGGGAGCGGCGACGAATGCGACCAGCTACGCGCTCGAGCGCCGTTTCAATGGTTCTCAGTTTGCGCAGTTGGCTACGACGACCGCCACGTCTTACACCGATTCGGGCCTGACCGCCGGGCTGACGTACGTCTATCGCGTACGTGCCGTCGGCGCGAGCGGTGCGAGTGCTTCGGGCGGGACGATGACGACGTACTCCGATTACAGCAAGGCGGACCTCGCTACGCTGATGACGTTTACGTCCGTCTCGTCCACCTCGCCCATCACCATCGGCGTCTATGCGGAGCTTCTCACCGGTCTCAATGCGCTGCGGCTGGCCAGCGGCTGGGCCGCAGTCACCTGGACCAACATCCTGCCGCCGGGTGTCCCCGCTCCCGCTTCGGGCGTCGTGATTCACTCCGAGCACACGGCGTCGCTGCGCCGCTGGATCGATCAGGCGCTGCAGTCCCTCTCTGTGCCGGTGCCGATCTACACCGATCCCAACCTTTCGGACGCCGCGGTGCGGTTGACCCATGTGACGCAACTGCAGCAGCGGATGCAATGAGGATCATGTCGATGAAAAGAATTCGCATTGCGTCCATGCTGGTGCTCGTCCTGCTCGCCGCCGCGATCGCTCAGGCGGCGCCGCCGGCCATTCCGCAGGGGTGGTCGAAGTACATCCTCATTCTGAACGATGCGTCGTTTCGTCCGGCCAGGGGACATGTGGCCGTGGCTGCGCCGGACATCCCGCAACTCGGCGGGAAGGTGCTGCAGCAGTGGGGACGACGTTTCTCCGTCGCCCTTCCGCCGGGCCTGGCGGCAACTCTGCGGGATCACCCGGCGGTCCGCGAGCTCCAGCGCGTGTACACCGGCGCGCCGCTTCCCGAGGAAGTGCCGCCGTCGGTGCTTCGCCTCCAGTCGACTGCGATGCATGGCGCGCCGGACTCCGCTCCTCCGACCTGGTCGTCGGGCGAGTACGTTTACGACGGGTCGGGCAACATCAAGAACATCGGATGGGGCACCGGCACGACGCTCAACGGCGACGGGAAGAGCAATACTTACGTGTACGACACCGCGGGGCGGCTGGTCAGCGCAACAGCCAACTACGCGGTGGACGGAACCGAGACGTACACCTACGACGCGTTCGGCAATATGATCAGTGTGACGCACAACGGTCAGACCAGCAGCTTTGCCATCGACAGCGGGAGCAATCGCCTGCAGGGGGTGCTCTATGACCTCGCCGGAAACCTGGTCAACGACGGGACGCAGTGGTACGGCTATGATGCGTTGAACATGCTGCGTCAGCAGTCGGGATTCCGCGAAGGCGAGGCGTACATCTATACGGCCGACGACGAGCGGATCGGCACGGACGAGAACATAAGCATCCGCTGGACCATTCGCGATTTCGGCGGCAACGTCCTGCGGGAGTTCGACGGCCTCGTGGATTCGGACTGGTCGTTCGTCAAGGACTACGTCTACCGCGACGGCCAGTTGCTGGCCTCACACGGAGAGATGGCCGACGGCAGCACGCTGATCCACTACCACCTCGACCACCTCGGCACTCCGCGCCTGGTGACGACGCAGAACAAGCGGCGCATCACCCAGGACGACTACTTCCCATTCGGCACCGAGCAAACATCGCTCAGCCAGGCCACCACCGTCTTCGGCTTCGAAAGCGAGCTGACGCACCGCTTCACAGGACACGAACGGAACTTCCTCGGCGACCCTTCATTCGAGGATGTGCCATATATCGACTACATGCATGCACGATATTACAACCCGAAGATGGGGCGGTTTCTGTCGGTCGATCCGGAAATTGGTAATCCGCACAGCCCGCAGAGTTGGAACGGATATTCGTATGTTCTCAATAATCCAATGATCTTCGTGGACCCAACCGGGAGGGTACCCATCTGCAAATGGATCGGCGGCGCAACCGAAGGGCACTGGGAATGCCTGGAGTCAGTTGAGGTCGATGCCAAAGATCCTGGCCCAGAACCGTCGACAGGACCATTCATTTATCATACGCGGGATGAAGCTGCGCGCGCCGCCGTAGAGTCAATTTGCGGGGAGTCGATCAGCAAAGACAAGGAATACGAAGGGGAAATCCTTAAGAAGGGGAATCGTTTCGGTTTTTCGACGCCCCGCATGGGCAATCAGCACGATACAGGGAAGGAAATGGGGCAAAATAACTTCTGGGATGGTCCGAATTTCATGAAAATGCTCCCCCCTCCCGGTACACGATTGGTTGGTACATATCATACGCATGGAGCTGAAAGCGGTCGGGGGGACGAATCGATAAGCGACAACGACATAAGAGCGGCGAGCCTACTGAAACTTGCTGTGTACGTTGGTACTCCGGAAGGCCGCGTCCGCATCTACGATCCGAGAGACTTCTATATTCGAAACCCGGATGCGGAGGACTTCGGTCTCTGGATAGGGACGGTCCAGTGCAAATGACTCGACGCCGATGGTTGGTTGCAGTCGCGTGTGCCCTCTTTTTCTCAGGGTCAGTGTTAGCGATTCTCGTACCGCACCCGTTGTCTTGGACACGGGTGTGGGCGGATCCGGAATATCCGCGAGCGATTCTTGCCGCCCTTTGCGTCGCAAATGGTATAAGCCGACCGTCCGGTGTATCTCTAAACGGTGTCACCTACACGTTCCTGATCAGAGATATCTCGCGGAAAGACGTCGAAGTCGTCTTCTTGCCGCGTATCGAGCTACGGGGTCATCTGTTTACCGAATCGGCGGAAGAGATTCATGTCGTGGTACGGAGACCCTCGATGCGACTGGTGCGGTGGCGCTTCGCCGAATGATTTCAGGGCGATCAGGGGCCGTACTCGTGCCGTCGCAGTGGGCGCAGACCGGGGTCCTGGTTCTTGACCTTGGATCGGGCCGTGCGTGTCCTGCAGCAACGTTAGGCCCTCCGCACCGTTCTGCGCGTCGATGTCAAGCCCTGGTCTTCGACACTTGGACAGAGCCGATGTGTTCCGCAGGCGGTCGCGATATTATTTACATGCATTGTCGCGATTGACCCGTCGCCCCGAAGTACACCTCCACCGCCCTGACCCTCCCGCCCTCGCAAACTACATACTCCACGTTGCGAAACCTCACCCCATCCGCCGTTCGTTCGGCGCTGTAGCGGACGAACGCCGTGTCCCCTTCGACGATCAGCGTCTCGATGACAAAGTTGCGTAATTCGTCGCGGTGGGGCCAGCAGCGGATGAAGTATTCGGCTTTGTCGATGTGATCGTCGTTGGGGCTGGTGAAGGTGAAGTCGTCGGTGAGGAGCGACTCCATGGTGGCGCGGTCGCCGGTGAAGAAGGTGTCGTAGAGGCGGCGGACGAGGTCACTGTTTCTCGATGGTGATGTTTCCATTCGAATCAGTCAGGTCGACTTTGCAGCCGCCGTTCCCGGTCGTGCCGGTGAGCGACTCGCTGGTGGCGTGGGAGCCGGTCAGCGGGATCTCCGACGTCACGGAGCCGAACGACGTGCGGGCGTTGACCTCGTAGCCGCCGGGGGGCAGCTCGACCTTGATCGCGCCGAAGCTGGTGCGGAGGCGGACGTCGTGGCACGGCGCCGAGACCGTCACGCCGATCGCGCCGTTCTGGTTCTCCACCTGGATCGGGCCGCGCACCTCTTTGAGGAATGCCGAACCGAAGCTGGTGCGGACCTTCGCGCTGCCGCCGATTCCCTTCAGCGTCACGCCGCCGTTCTGGTTGTCGATGTCGGCGGAGCCGTGGATCTCCGACGCCTGCACCAGGCCGAAGCTGTTGTCGACGGTCAGCGGTCCATGGATCTCGCTCGCCGAGATGTTGCCGTTCGAGCCGCTGAGGATCGCGGGACCGTGCACGTTCGTGATCTCGATCGGGGCGAAGGTCGTCTTGACGTTGGCCGGACCGCGGACGTCGCTCGCCGTGATCTTCGAATTCTGCGCCGTGACGCTGAGCGGGCCGCCGATGTCGCTGATGACGACGTTGGCGAACGCGTTCTCGATGATGGCCGGCCCGCGCGTGTCGTGCACTTCGACGCTGCCGTTGGAGTTCTTCAGCGTCAGCGCGCGGCCGATGTCGCTGGCCTGCACCGAGCCGAAGCGGTTGCCGATGTCGGCCGTTCCCTGCACGCCCGACACGTCGATGCTGCCGTTCGCGTTGCGCAGCGTCACTTCGCCGCGCACGTCCTGCACCTCGATCGAGCCGAACGCGTTGTTGACGCTCACCGGTCCGACGATGTCGTGCACCGAGACGCTTCCCTGACGGCTGGAGACGTCGACCGCCGCGTGCAGATCGACGACGTCGGTCGAGCCGAAGCGGTTCTTCACCGTCACCGGCGCGGACACCGGCACCGCGACGTCGTACGAGACGGAGAACGATGCGTTGCGGATGTTCTCCGGGAAATCGGTTTTCATGGTGACGCCGGCGGCGGAGCTGCCGATGTCGATGCGGATGGCGTTGAGCAGGCTCTCGCTCGATGCCCGGACGACGGCGTGCACTTCCACTTCGCCGGCGTCGCCGGGATGGACGTTGACGGCGCCGAAGGCGTTGTCGATGGTGACGCGGCCGCCGGTGAAGCGAAGGGTCTTGTCGACCGGCCGCTCGTAGCGGTGGTCGGCATGCAGCGCCGCGGCGCAGAGCAGCATCGCGGCGAGGAAGAGATTACGGATTGGAGACATGGTCGCCCTCTCTCAGCACGTCCTGGAGCGTGCGCTGTTTCTCGCTGTACATCGCGAGCAGCTGCTTCCGGACCTGCGCGTTCTTTCGGTTCTGATCGATGTTCTGCTGGCACTCGGCGATGGCGTCGTCGAGCAGCATCAGCTTTTCCTTGTAGCTCACGAGGATCGGGGTCTGCGGCTCGTCGAGCTTCGGCGCGGCGAGCTTCTCGAGCTTGTTGATGGCGTCGACGTGCGCTTTCTCCGCGCGCTCCACGTCGTCGAGCGCGGTGGTGCGAAGGATGGCCTGGTCGTACGCCTTGTCGTGCGTCGTCCGGACGCGCACGGCCCACCAGACGCTTGCGCTGACACCGATCATCAGGATGACGGCGGCGGCGATGCGCATCCAGGCGTACGACGGCCGCAGCGAGCGCTGGATGCGCGGCCAGAGCATGTCGTTCGGCCACGTCGTGTGCAGCGACTTCGCGGTGGTCGCGATGTCGTTCCAGTCGTCGAGCTTCTCGCGGCACGAGCGGCATTGCGCGGCGTGGGTTTCGGCGAGGGCGAGCGATTCGGCGTCGCCTTCGAAGAGGAGGTCTTCGATCCTTTCGCAGTTGATGGTCATTGGGACTTTCTCCACTGCTCCTGCAGCTGTTTCTTGGTCGAGAAGAGGATCCACTTCGAGTTGGCCTCGCTGATGCCGAGGATGCCGGCGATCTCGGCGTGGCTGAGGCCTTCGATCTCGAAGAGGGTGAAGACGCTGCGGCGCTGTTCGGGCAGTTGCTCGAGGAGGCGGCGCAGCATCATCCGCTTCGTGTCATCGACGCTGCTGGCGGTGCGCTCGACCGGTGTTTCGTCGAGCGATTCTTCATCGCCGCGGCGTTTGCGTTTGCGCAGGTGGTCGTAGCAGGTGTTGATCAGGATCCTGTACGCCCAGGTGCTGAAGGACGCTTCGCCGGTGAAGGTCGAGAGCGCCCGGTGGATCTTCAGAAACGTCTCCTGCACCGCATCCTCGGCGTCGCTGACGCTGTGAAGATGGTTGTAGGCGATGCTCTTCATCCGCTCGCCGTGCGTGCGGTAGAGCTGCTCGAAGTTCGCGGGAGCTGCGATCTCGGGTTGATTCACGCGGGTAAAGGTCGCAACGGCTTGCACTGTGGATGAGACGCTGTCGATCGCGATTCGTTAGAGCTCGTCGATCGACTTCGGCCAATCCCCATGCAGCAGCCGCGATAACGCCCGGTCGGCCAGCAACTTACCGCCGGTCTGGCAGCGGGCGCAGTAGTTCGTTTCGTTGTCGGCGTAGACGATGTGCTGGACCGGGGTGCCGCAGTCGGGACACGGCTTGCCGTACCGGCCGTGCACCGCCATCCCGTCGCGGAACGCCGTCACCTTCTCCGGAAATCCTTCGCCGGTTTCGCGGCGGAGGCGCTCCGTCCAGTCGATGAGCGTCTCGCGCGTGGCGCGCCAGAGGCGCTCGATCTCCTCGGCGTCGAGGTTCGTCGTCATCTGCACCGGCGAGAGCCGCGCGCGGTGGAGGATCTCGTCGGAGTACGAGTTGCCGATGCCGCTGAAGACGTGCGGATCGGTGAGCGTCCGCTTGAGCGTGTGGCGTTCGCGCGTGAGGGCGTTGCGGAAATCGTCGAGCGGGATGTCGAGGACTTCGAGTCCGCCCGGATCGACCTCCTCGACATTCCCCCGGATCAGATGAATCGACGCGCGCCGTTTCGATCCCGCCTCCGTCAGCACGAGATCGCCCGTGCTGAATTCGAAGACGGCGAGTCCGATCTTGCCCGGCGGTTTCACGTTCCAGCGGAAGCGGCCGGCGATCATCAGATGGATGACGATGAAGAGGTCGTCCTCCAGTTCGATGACGATCCGCTTGCCGATGCGGCGGACGCCGGTGACGCGTTTGCCTTCGACGTCGGCAGGCGACGGGTCGACGGTGCGGAGGACGAAGGGGCTGAGGAAGCGGATGCGGTTCAGCGTCGCGCCGGCGATGCGGCGCTCGATCGCTTCGACGTAGACGGTGACGTCGGGCAGCTCCGGCACGCGATTACATTACCCGTTTGAGTGCCTCGGCCACATCCTTCTGGCCGCCGCGCAGCCGCAGCGACGCCTCGTACTGCGCGCGCGCTTCGGCCTTTTTCCCCTGCTTTTCGTAAATCGCGCCGAGCCAGTAGCGGGCGCGGTGCAGGCCGGGATCGTCGCCGGTCGGCTTGTACTGGAGGTACTTCTGCAGCGATTCCTCGCCGCGCGTGAGGTCGGTGCCGGAGAGCGCGGCGACGTGGCCGATCTGGAAAACCGCCGGCATGTAGTTCGGATCGAGCTTCAGCGCGGCGTCGAATTCCTCGGCGGCCCCTTTGTAGTTCTTGTCGCCCGTCATCAGGAAGACGGCGTACCAGTAATGCGACTTCGCCGAGGCCGGGCTTTCGCGCACCATCGCGATGTACTCGTTGCGCGCGGCATTCATGTCCTTCTTCGACGCGGCGATCGCGGCGAAGGCGCGATGTCCGGCGAACGCGTCGCGTTTGCGGATCTCCGTCGCCTGCTCGCGCGCTTTGTCTTCGTCGCCGCCCATGAAGCCGGGAGCGCGGAGGTAGAACTCCATCAGGCCGAGGCGTGCATCGATGAAGTTCGGATCGAGCTGCACCGCCTTCGCGAACTCGTCGCGCACCTTGCCGGCGGTCGATGCCGCCTTCAGCATGCCGCCCTGTTGCGCGACGACGCCGTAGGCTTCGCCGAGGCGATAGTGCCGCATCGCGTCGTTGGGCTTCGCGGCCACCGCTTTTTCGAGCAGGTCGGCGGCCTTCTCCGGCTCGTTCGCGTTCATCAATGCCTTCGCCTGATCGAGAACCGGATCGGCGGGTTGCGCGTAGACAGGAAGGACGGAAGCGAGCCCGAGCAGGGCGACGGCGGCAAACGTGCGCATATGTGAGGTTAGTACGCGTCTTGCTGGGCAGAGGTTGCAGTTCGACAAATAGATACAATGACCGCCCCAATGACGGAGACGCTTCAACCGCCTGCACTCGACCGCGCCACGATTCCGATTTACACGGCCGCGGAACTGACCGCCGCTTCCGATGCCGCACTTGCCGAGGGGCGGCGCCGCATCGACGACATCGCCGCGATCCCGCTCGAACGGGCGGACGCGCAGACGATCCTCGACGCGTGGGACCGCGCGAACATCGCGCTCGAGGACGCGTTCGGGCCGATCTCGCTGCTCAACAGCGTGCATCCCGAGAAGGACGTCCGCGATGCGGCCGACGTCGCGCTGGTGCAGGAATCGATCTTCATGACCGAGGTCTTTCAGAATGAGGCGTTGTACGAACGGGTACACGCCGTGGCGCCGCAATCGGTGGCGCAGCAGCAGTTACGGAAGGACCTCCTGGAGGCATTCGAGGACAGCGGTGTTTCCCTCGCTCCGGAAAAACGGCAACGCTTCAAGGAGATCAGCGAGCGGCTCACCGAGCTGGCGCAGGAGTTCGCGCGCAACATCCGCGAGAACAAGACGCTGCTCCGCTTCACGCCCGAGGAATGCGAAGGTCTGCCGCAGTCGTACCTCGAGCGCGTGACGCGCGACGCCGACGGCTCGATCGTGGTCGGCTTCGACTATCCCGACTACCAGCCGTTCATGATGAACGCGAAGAGCGAGGCGGCGCGGAAGCGCTACTACGTCGCGAACACGAACCGCGGCACGGCGCGCAATCTCGAGATCATGGACGAGATCGTCCGGCTGCGGAAAGAGATCGCCGACCTGTACGGCGTCCCGAGCTACGCGCACTACGTCACGAAGCGGCGGATGGTGGAGAACCCCGACACGGTGCGGGCCTTCCTCGACGAAGTGAAGAGCGTGGTCACCGAGGCCGAGCTGCGCGACCTCGGCGAGCTGTCCGAAGTGAAGGCGCGGTTCACCGGCGTGCCGGTCGAGCAGGCCAACATCAACCGCTGGGACATGCCGTACTACCGCGAGCGTCTCCGCGAAGAGCGCTTCGCCATCGATCAGGAAGAGATGCGGAAGTACTTCCCGACGAAGCCGGCGATCGAATGGATGCTGTCGATTTCGCAGCGTCTGTACGACCTCCGCTTCGAGCGCGGCGACGTGCCGGTGTGGCACGAGGATGTGATCTACCTCGACGTCTTCGACGCGACGACGAACGACTTCATCGGCGGCATCTACCTCGATCTCTATCCGCGCGAAGGCAAGTACAAGCACGCGGCGGCGTGGCCGGTGCGCGGCGTGAGCCGGAAGGCGGGCCGCAAGCCGATCAGCGTGCTGGTGACGAACTTCAACCGGCAGGGACTGACGCACGACGAGGTCGAGACGCTGCTGCACGAGTTCGGACACGTGCTGCACGGCGTGCTGTCGCACACCGAGTACAACATGCACTCGGGGACGAGCGTGGAGCGCGACTTCGTCGAGGCGCCGTCGCAGATGTACGAGGAGTGGGCGCTGCGGATGGAGAGCCTGCAGCTGATGCGCGAGCAGTGCAGCGAATGCCCGCTGATCGACGAGACGCTGGTCAAGCGCCTGAACGCATCGAAGAAATTCGGCTCCGGCATCGACTACGGACGGCAGCACCTCTACGCCGCGTTCGACATGTCGCTGTCGAGCGAGGACCCCGGTCCGTCGCTCGAAGTCTGGAAACGGATGGAGAATGCGACGCCGATGGGGCACGTCGACGGCACGTCGTTCCCCGGCACGTTCGAGCACATCGCCAGCGGCTACGCGGCCGGCTACTACGGCTACATGTGGGCGAAGGTCATCGCGCTCGATCTCGTGTCGGCGTTCGGCGCCGACCTGATGAACGGCGAGATCGGCCGCCGCTTCCGCGAGATGATCCTCAGCCGCGGCAGCGAAGAGCCGGCCCGCCAGCTGGTCGAGCAGTTCCTCGGACGACCCGTGTCGAGCGACGCGTTCTTCGCGATGATCAGGGGGGAGTGAGCGTCACGGTCGCGTCGCCGACCGCGATCACGCGAATCCCGATCCCCGCATCGTTCGCCACCACCGACACCGGCTGAATCGACGTGATGTGTCCGCGCAGCGTCGCCCCCGGCGCGAGCTGGCGCGTCATGCCGCGATCGATCTCGTTGCGGATGCCGGCGATCTCCTTCGTGATCGTCCAGTGCGCGTTCTCGCGCAGCCGCGCGCGGAGCGTGTCGTGCGAGACGCGATCGGCGAGGCGGAGGAACGGGCTCTTGTGCTTCGGGTTCAGCTCGTAATCGACTTCGGTGATGGCCAGCGACGACGTCGCGCTGTCGAAGAGCGGGATGCCGTCGAGCGTGACCGGACCGCGGTAGTGCTTCATCGCGACATTCGCCTTGATGGCGATCCGCCCTTCCTTCTTCGATGGCGAGAGCTCCAGCGACTCGATCGTCAGGTCGCCGAATTTCTTTCCCGCGAACTGCTCGCTCAGCAGCCGCGAAGCCTCGGCGTACGACAGCTGCAGATCGAACGGGACGCGGATGCCGGCGGCGGTGCTGTCCTCGGCCGTGCGCAGCGGCGGCAGCGGCTTCATCGCGATCACCGGCTTCTCGCCGACGATCACGCGCGTCCGCGTGCGCATCACGAACGTCGATTCGACGTCGAGGCCGGAGCCGTGGATCGGACCGAGGGCCACGTCGACCGGTTCGAGGACGAGCCAGGTGCGCGGCGCGAGCTCGAAGGGCGACTGCAGCTCCTTCCACGCCTGCTGCGCCATCGGACGGATGTTCGACAGCTGCGGCGTGTTGCCGTCGATCGTCTTCGCCAGCTCGCGCAGCTGATCGTTCACCATCGGCGCGAGCTTCCAGTCGCTGATGTTGATGTCGAGGATCGTCACGCCGCACTTGTTCGGAAAGTCGACCGGCTGCGCCGTCGTCTTCGAGCGGAGGCGCCAGTTCTGGTCCCACTCGAAATGCGAGTGCAGCGCGATGTTCGCGTCGCGCATCGGCTCGCCGAAGCCGCACGAGATGCACGGCCACATCTTCGAGCCGGCGCGGGCGCAGCCTTCGAGCGCGTAGTGCACGGTGGTCGTGGCGTGCAGGCCGGCGCCAACCATATTTAATGTGATCGGGTCGCGCGCGACGCGGTACTTCAACCCGAAGCGCCCGCGCGGCTCCATCTCGTACGCATCGAGCTTCGCCAGCGACTTCGGGATGTTCGCCTCGAGCTGCGGCAGCAGCGGTTTCAGCGACGCGCTCACCGGCACGACGATGGTCGAGACCTCGGGCGGGGCGGCCGGCTGGGTGGGGAACAGGATGACAGGGGGCGGGGCGGAGCACGCGAGAAGGAAAAGGAGGGGAAGAAGGCGGCGCATATGATTTGCCGATGAAGTTTACAAACCTCGGCCACACCGGCCTCAAAGTATCTCGCCTCTGCCTCGGATGCATGACCTACGGCTCGTCGAAATGGCGGCCGTGGATCCTCGACGAAGAGGCGGCGCGGCCGTTTTTCCGGCGGGCGATCGAGGCGGGCATCAACTTCTTCGACACCGCCGACATGTACTCGCTCGGCGCCAGCGAGGAGGTCACGGGGCGCGCGCTGCGCGAGTTCGGCAATCGCGACGAGCTGGTGATCGCGACGAAAGTCTTCTTTCCGATGACGTCGGGGCCGAACATGGGCGGCCTCGGGCGCAAACACATCCTCAGCGCGATCGACGCTTCGCTCCGCCGCCTCGGCGTCGATTACGTCGACCTCTACCAGATCCACCGCCTCGATCCGGTCACGCCGTTCGAGGAGACGCTCGAGGCATTGCACGACGTCGTGAAGTCAGGGAAGGCGCGCTACATCGGCGCATCGAGCATGTTCGCGTGGCAGTTTGCGAAGATGCTGAAGACATCGGAGGCGCACGGCTGGACGCGCTTCGTCTCGATGCAGCCGCACTACAACCTCGTCTATCGCGAGGAAGAGCGGGAGATGCTGCCGCTCTGCATCGACGAGGGGATCGGCGTCATCCCGTGGAGTCCGCTGGCGCGCGGATTTCTGGCCGGCAACCGGACGCGCGAGAAGCGGGGCGAGACGTCGCGGGCGCAGACCGACGACTACGCGCATCAGATGTACTATGCCGACTCGGATTTCACGATCGTGGAGCGGGTGGTGGAGCTGGCGAACAAGCGCGGCGTCGGACCGGCGCAGGTCGCGCTGGCGTGGATCCTCCACCGCCCGGGAGTGACGGCGCCGATCGTCGGCGCGTCGAAGCTCGAGCAGCTCGAGCAGTCGATCGCCGCGGTGGATCTGGAGTTGTCGGCGGAGGAGATGGCATTTCTGGAAGAGCCGTACGTTCCGCATCGAGTGCTGGGACATCAATGAGCGATACGAACACACGCGGCATCCGCATCGAAGTGGAGAGCGAGTACGTCGAGGAGCGGAGCGAGCCGCGCGAGAGTTACTTTTTCTTCTCGTACCACGTCCGAATATCAAATGTCGGCAGCGAGACGGCGCAGCTCATCAGCCGCGAATGGATCATCACCGACTCCGACGGCAACGAGGAGCGGGTGGAAGGTCCCGGCGTGGTCGGCGAGCAGCCGCTGCTGCGTCCCGGGTCGGTCTTCGAATACACCAGTTTTTGTCCCCTGCGCACTTCAGTCGGATCGATGCATGGCGCATACTTCATGCGGACAGTCACCGGGGAGACGTTCCGGGCGGAAATTGCGCCCTTCACTCTCGCGGTTCCGGGGGTTGTCAACTGAACCGTGAACACACGATCCTTCCTCTCGCTCTTCTTCGTCGTGCTGGCCGTGGCACTGGCCGGCGCGGTCGGCTGGCGCGTCCACGCGTACAACCAGGGTGAGGTGCGCGCGACGATCAACGGTCCCGCCGCGCTCGACAGCGCGCCTGCCGGAATGCGGGAACGGGGGAACGGTGGAACGGCGCAACAGCAACAGATCGTGACGGATGGAGGGACGGCGAGCGTCGCCGGCCACGGCATGAGCGCGATCCCGGCGGCCGCCACGCAGCAGCAGAGCCGCGGACCGATGACGCTGCGCGAGCAGCGGTTCGCCGAGGCGCTGGCGGCGGCGCAGAGGGCGAGCGCGGAGCAGCCGCAGAAGATCGCGATGCAGCGTCCCGCGCCGGCTCCGGCCATCGTCACGCCGCAGAAGCCGGCGGAGAAGCCGGGCATCCTGGCGCGGATCGGCAACGCCATCAGCAACGCCTTCAACGGCAACTCCACCGCGAACGCGGCGCCGCAGCAGCAGAACAACCCGTCGCAACGGCGCGAGAACCCGCGGGAGAAAGAGCCGGCGGAACGCGACAAACCGAAAGAAAAAGATCCGGCGTCGGACACGATGCCGCCGCAGCTGCAGGGGATCGTCTTCCAGCCGCCGGTCATCAACGACGGGCAGGAGACGTCGATCATCATCACCGCGGTCGACGACCTCTCCGGCATCCGCAACATCTCCGGCAGCGTGGCCAGCCCGACCGGCAAGGCGCTGCAGGGCTTCGCCGCGCAGCGCGAGGCGCCGGAGTCGAGCCGCTACATCGCCCGCATCTCCGTGCCGAAGGATGCGGAGCAGGGGATGTGGCACATCAACTTCCTCAGCCTCACCGACAACGCCAGCAACACGACGAACATCAACATGCAGCAGACCGGCGGCGCGGGATTCACGGTGAACTCGTCGCGTCCCGATTCGACCCCGCCGTCGCTGCGCGCCGTGTACGTCGACCGCCGGGCCATGAACGGCGGGGAGAAGAACACGGTGTTCGTGCAGGCCACCGACGACAAGTCGGGCGTGGCCATCGTCAGCGGCGTGTTCCAGAGTCCGGCCAAGACGGCGCGCATCGGCTTCGGCTGCCGCAACACGGCGCCCGATCAGTTCGAGTGCGATCTCGTTCCGCCGAAGAGCGTCGACTGCGGCGAGTGGCAGCTCGAGCAGATCCAACTGCAGGACAAGGCGCAGAACATGACCACGGTGCGCGGCGACAACCCGCTCGTCGCCGCGGTGAAGGTCAACATCGGCGGCGATCATTGCGACAGCGTGGCGCCGACGGTCGAGAGCCTCACGATCGATCCGCTCGACGTCAGCAATGCGAACGACGGCATGGTCACGGTGACGGCGATCGTCTCGGATGATTCGTCAGGCGTGGCCAGCATCAGCGGCCAGGTCGCCGGACCGGCCGCCGACAACGGCCAGCCGCCGCGCGTCTACTTTGCGTTCCAGCCGAGCGACACGCCGGATCGATGGATCGGCCGCATCAACATCCCGAAGTTCGCCGCGAAAGGCACGTGGACCATCGTCTGGCTTCAGGCCCTCGACAAGTCGAACAACCTGAAGACGTACGCGCAGACGGATCCCGTGCTGGCGAACGCGAAGTTTACGGTGCACTAGCGCCGCTCAACTCTGATCCCACACCTTCGACAACCGCCGCTTCGGAATCTCCGGCACCGGACGGTCGTAGTGCGACGTGTCGTTGAAGAGCGTCAGGCGCGCGTGTGCGGCGTCCTTGAAGTCGAGGATGTTCAGCGCGGCGGGACTTTGATCGAGGCGGTCGCGGTATTTGCGCGGATCGAAGCCGAGGAGTGAGCTGAGGAGGAGGCGGATCGTCGCTTTGTGCGAGACGACCAGCACCTCGTCGTTGCAGTGGCGCTGCACGATCTCGAGCAGCGCGGGGAGCGCGCGCGCGGTGACGGCGAGTCCCGTCTCGCCGCCCGCCGGTGCGAACGAAAACGGATCGTGCTCGTAGCGCGAGTACTCCTCCGGAAACTCCTGCTCGACCTCGGCGCGCGACTTTCCTTCCCACCGTCCGTGATTGATCTCGCGCAACCCTTCGCACGGCGAGACGGGGAGGCCGTGCGGTTGCGACGCGAGCTCGGCGGTGACGATCGTGCGCCGCATCGGACTGGCGTAGACCGCGGCGATCGGTTCGCCGGCGAGACGGACGCCGAGGAGGCGCGCCTGCTCGCGTCCGCTGTCGGAAAGGAGGACATCGGTAGCGCCGGCGAAACGGTCTTCAGCGGTGAGCTCGGTAGCGCCATGACGCACGAGAAAAATGCGGGTGGTCACGGAGCAATCCTACCGAAAAAAAAGAGGCTCGCGGTTTCTGGTCCCGCGAGCCCGTTCTCGGTCCGTTGACATCTACCAGAAAGCATCCGAACCGACATGGTCTCGCGAATCCCTTTGCTTCCGAGACCTTCACGCGATCCGTTGACATCTGCAAAGGAGCATTCGGATCGCCCGCTCCGGCATTCCACGGATCCCGGTGCGTCCCCTCGGCCCGTTGACATCGTCGTGGCGCATCCGAGTCGAAGGTGAACGTCAATATGGGCTCGCGCTTCTGATCTGACAAGTGGGTCAAAAAAATATTTTTCTCACCCGTTTCGCAACGCGTCACGCTGCGTTGCGTAGAGCTCGATTGCTTCACGAATCACGTCGAGCGCGTCGTCGCGATCGAGGAAGTGATCGATCTCCACGATCTTGTTTTCCAGCACCTTGTAGTCCTGAAAAAAACGGCTCACCTCGGTCATCCGATGCGGCGCCAGCTCGGTGATCGAGTTGTAGTGCACGTACTCCGGATCGTTCGCGTGTACGGCGATGATCTTGTCGTCCGCTTCCCCCTGATCGCGCATCTTCATCACGCCGATCGGCTTCGCGATCATGATCGAGAGCGGCACCACCGGCTCCTGCCCGAGCACGAGCACGTCGAGCGGATCGTGATCACCGCAATACGTTCGCGGGATGAAGCCGTAATTCGCCGGATAGTGGACGGAGCTGAAGAGGATGCGGTCGACGCGCAGCAGTCCGCTTTTTTTGTCGAGCTCGTACTTCGTCTTCGACCCTTTCGGGACTTCGATGACGACGGGAACGAGCTGCGGAGCGGCAGGGCCGAGGTCGACGTCGTGCCAGGGGTGCATGGGCGCGAGATTAGCACCATGAATCCGGAAGAAGACAGGAGGACGGAGGGTGCAGGCGCGGAAGAAACGCGACGGCGCGCCCGTTGCACCGAAGCCGATTCACTCGCGTGAAGAGTTCGGATAAGATACGCCTCCCAACCGAGCCACGCACATCCATCGAAAGGTAACAACAATCCCATGACGCAATCGAGAGAAAACGCTGAGGCGAATAGCTTTGCCGAGGCGTTCGAAGCGAGCCTGAATTTCAAGACTCCGGAGCAGGGAGACCTGCTGAAGGGCCAGATCGTGTCGATCTCCGGCGACGACGCGTTCGTGTCGTATGGTGGCCCCTCCGAGGCCGTAATGGCCACCGCGGAGCTCGAAGGGCTCGACGTCGGAGACACGGTCGAAGGGACCGTCGTCAAAACATCCCCCGAGATTCGCATCTCGCGGAAGATGATCAAAGGGAAGGCGTCGCTCGACGCGCTTCGCCAGATGTTCGAGAACCATCTTCCCGTCGAAGGGAAAGTCACGGGACGCAACAAGGGCGGCTTCGACGTCAGCGTCAGCGGCCTCCGCGCGTTCTGTCCGCTGTCGCAGATCGCGCTCGGCAAGATCGAGAACCCCGACACGTTCCTCAACCAGACGTACGACTTCCGCGTCACGGAGATGTCGGATGACGGCCGCCGCATCGTCGTCTCCCGCGCCGCGCTGATGAAGGAAGCGGCCGCGCAGCGCGCCGAGGAAACCCGCCAGCGCATCGTGCCGGGAGCCACGCTCACCGGCCGCGTCAAGACGATCACGCCGTTCGGCGCGTTCGTCGACCTCGGCGGCGTCGACGGCCTGCTGCACGTCTCCGAGATGTCGCGCCGCCGCGTCACCGATCCGAAGGAAGTCGTCGCCGTCGGCCAGGAAGTGGTCGTCGAAGTGATCAAGGTCGACAACGACGGCAAGCGCATCTCGCTGTCGATGAAGAAGCAGGAGCCCGATCCGTGGTCCGACGTCGCCGACCGTTATCCGGCCGGCACGCAGTTCACCGGACGCATCGTCCGCTCGACCGACTTCGGCTACTTCGTCGAAGTGGAGCCGGGCCTCGACGGTCTCGTCCATCTCTCGCAGCTGCCGTTCGGCGTGAAGCCGGGCGATCCGACGGTGGACATCGGCTCGACCGTCAGCGGCTGGGTGCGCGAAGTCGATCCGAGCCGCAAGCGCCTCTCGCTCTCGCTGCGCGAAGTGGCCACGAACGATCCGTGGGAGAACGCCTCGCAGAAGTACGCGATCGGCAAGGTCGTCGAAGGAACGGTCGACCACATGGGCGGACCGGGCGTGTTCGTGCAGCTCGAGCCGGGCCTCACGGGCCTCATCCCGAACTCGGAGCTCGGCGGCGCCGAGCATCACGAAGGCGAGCGCCTGATGGTGCGCGTGATGTCGATCGATCCGTCGCGCAAGCGCATCTCGCTCAGCCATGAAGCAGCCCGCGCCGCGGCCGAGCGCGAGGAGTACAGCAAGTTCATGGAAGAGCGCGGCGAGGCCGAAGGAAAGAGCGCGATGGCGCTGGCTTTCGAGCGCGCCATGGGCAAGCGTCAGTAAGTCATCAACTCGACGTGGCCGGTCGCGAAGAGGCCGGCCACGTCTCTCTCCTGCATCCCGAATTCCTCGAACGTCTTCCACTCCTTCGCCGGCGGCCTGCGCACCTTCAGCGCGCGCACACGCGGCAACTCGATCGACGCTGACACCGCGTTCTCCATCGGCGTGAGCAGCGTCCGCCGGAACGTCCGGTCGATCATGTAATCCATGTACTGCTCGAGCGCGATCCGGTCGTTGGTGTAGCCGCGCAGTTTCGCGGCGACCGGCGGGGGGAGGTAGTCGGGATCGGGCGACGTCGCGTCGGCCTCGCGCACGTACTGCAGGCCATGCCGCGCCGCGCGCGCCGCGAAGTCGCGGAAGTGCATCGGCTGATTGATCGACTCGAGATATTCGTGCACGAAGTAGCTCGGACTGATCGCCGTCTCGAACAGCGTCCGCGCCGACTGCAGGTACATCGCGTACGGATGCTGCTTCGCACCCGCCGTCATGTCGGACAAAAAACGAATCAGGTCGAGCGAGCGCTGCACGCTTTCTTCCGGAGTCGCGCTGCCGCCCGCGTGGAACTGCACGACGTCGCGCAGCATGTTGCGAAAGTGCCAGCCGGGATACGCGTTGTAGCTGATGTACGCGATGCCGTTCGCCGCGAGGTTCGCGCGGCAGATGGCGAGGATCTTCTCCTGCACATCGCGCGGCACCCACGAGAACACGCCGTGGCAGATGATGAAGTCGAAGACGCCGAGCGAGTCGTCGACATCGAGCAGCGACATCGCGCGCAACTCGACGTTCGCCTCTTTGCGCGCCGGCGCGACGAGATCGATGCCGGTGAACGTGCTCTCCGGCAGCTCGCGCGCCATGGCGAAAAGATTGACGCCGTCGCCGCATCCGAGCTCGAGCACGCGGCAGTGCGCGGCGTCGGCGGTCTCGATGCCGTGCAGCCAGGCGAGCGTCGACAAATGACGCGGATGCGTCTGCGGTTGAGGCCGCGTGTCGTACGGCACGCGTTCGTAGGATTCGCGGATTTCTTCGCTCACCCGATCAGTGTATCGTCGCCCGCATGCGAGTCTTCATGACAGGGGCGACGGGTTACATCGGCGGCGCGGTGGCGAGCGAGCTTCGGCATCACGGACATGAAGTGACGGCGCTGGTGCGTCCCGAGTCGGAAGCGCGCCATCTCCGCGACCTCGGCGTCGTGATCCTCGCCGGCGATCTCGATGCACTGCCGTCGTTCGGCGATGCGCTGAACGATTACGACACGTACATCCACACCGCGTTCGCGCCGCAGCTCGACCGCACGGCGATCGACACGCTCGCGTCGCGCGGCGGACATTTCATCTACACCTCGGGCGTCTGGTCGTGCGGCCACACGACGACCGCGGACGAGACGACGCCACCCGCGCCGCTGCCGATCTCCGCCTGGCGTGTGGAGAACGAGAAGCTCGTGCTGCAGTCGCCGTCGCGCACGGTGATCCGTCCCGGGTGCGTCTACGGCGGCAAGCAGTCGCTGCTCGCCGGATGGTTCGCCGCCGTCGATCAGAATCAGCCGGTGGAGATCGCCGGCGACGGCTCGAACCGCTGGGCCATGATCGAGCTGCACGACCTCGCGCAGTGCTACGTCGCGATCGCGGAGCAGCACGCGCCCGGCATCGTGCACGCGACCGACGACACGCACGAGACGGTCATCACGTGCGCACGCGCGCTGGCGGCGAACGTCACGGTGAAGACGAGCAGCGCCGAGGAAGCGCGCGCGAAGTTCGGCGACGCGTTCGCCGAAGCGCTGCTGGTCGATCAGATCGTGAGCAGCAACATCACGCGCGAGCGGCTGGGATGGACGCCGAAGCGGACGTTCATCAATTCGATCAATGAGCAGTGGGTTGAGTGGCGAGAAAGTCAATCAACAGCGCGTTGACCTTCTCCGGCGCGTCGGTCTGCACGAAGTGCCCCGCCTCGGGGATGTGCTCCACGCGCAGGTTCGGCACCCACTCGCCGAAGTCCTCGGTCATCTCCTTGTGGAACACCGGATCGCGGTCGCCCCAGATCAGCATGGTCGGCACTTCGATCCTGCGCAGGAGGCCGCGGATCTCCGCGCGATGCTTGCCGAGGGCGCGGTAGTAGTTCAGCATCGCCGTCCTTGCGCCCGGCTTTTTCCACGTCTCGGCGTACGTCCGCACTTCCTCCGGCGTGAACGCGGCGAGGCGTGGCATCAGCAGCCGGCCGAAGAGGCGGAGGAAGATCTCCGGCAGCACCGGCAGGTTGAAGAAGAGCTGATACAGCAGCCGCATCTTCTGCCCGAACGAACGATCGATCTCCCGCTTCATCGGCACGAAGTGCGGCGCGTTCATCACCACCAGCCGCTCGACGAGCGCCGGATGGAGCATCGGCACGAGCCACGATGCGATCCCGCCCCAGTCGTGTCCGACCAGCGTGCAACTACCGCCGTTCTGGACGATGAGGCCCGCGATGTCCTGGACCACGAGCGTGAGTTGATACGCCTCGACGTCTTCAGGCCGCGACGATTCGCCGTAGCCGCGCAGATCGGGCGCGATGACGCGATAGCCGGCCTTCACCAGCGCCGGGATCTGGTTGCGCCACGAGTACCAGAACTCCGGGAAGCCGTGCAGCATCACGACGAGCGGGCCTTCGCCTTCGTCGATGTAATGCAGGCGGATGTCGCCGATGTCGGCGTAGCGGTCGGCCATGTAGGATGCGTGCACGTGAGTATAGGCCGGTTGATGATGGCGTTCGCGGCGATCGCGCTGTTGTTCGGCCTCGCGCTCGTCTACGCCACGCCGCCGTTCCACGCGCCCGACGAAGCGGGACATTTCTGGCGCGCCGACGCGCTGGCCCTCGGCTACTGGATCCCGCCGATGCATCACGGCCATCCGTCGGCGATGATCCCGCGCGGCATCGAGCAGCTGTGGTACGGCCGCGACACGCCGCTCGAGCTCGACCATCGCGTGCTGGTCCACTTCCCCGCGTACTACACGCCGCTCCTGCATCTGCCGCAGGCGTTCGCGTGCTTCGTCGGACATCGGCTCGACCTCCGTCCGCTCGCGATCCTGCACCTCGGCCGCATCTGCAATCTCGTGGTCTTCATCGCGCTGATGGCGATTGCGATGCGCGCCTCGCCGCCGCTCGCGCTGCCGGTCGCGGTCGTCGGACTGCTCCCGATGTCGCTGCATCTCGCCGCGTCGTTCTCACCCGACGCGATGACGATCGCAATCGCCACGCTGCTCACCGCGACGATGTCGACGACGTTCTCCGCATTGATCGCGTTCGTGAAGCCGGTCTATTTCCCGATCGTCTTCATGACCCGCCGCGTCCGCGCTTACGTCGTCTGCGGCCTCTCGTTGATCGTCACCGCGCTCCTGCTGCAACGGACGTTCTACGCCGACCGCCCGGGCGCCTTCGTCGATCCCGCGGCGCAGTTGCGCGGCATCGCGCACGCGCCCTTCACGTTCATCGCGATCGTCATCGGCGATTACGCCCGCCACGCGCCGCGTTATGCCGAGGAGCTCGTTGGCAGGCTCGGATCGCTGGACGTCCCGCTGCCGCGGATCGTGATCGTGATGCTGATCGCCGTCGTGATCGCGGTCGCGCTCACGAACGACGTCCGCTTCAGCGCGAAGGAGCGCGCGCTCGCCGCGCTGAGCATCGCGACCTCGATGCTGCTGATCAGCACGTCGCAATACCTGAACTGGACTCCGCCGCACGCGCACTTCATCGACGGCATTCAAGGGCGCTACTTCCTGCCGCTGCTCCCGCTGGCGATGGCGGCCTGCGGCGGCACGGTGCGACGGCGGATTCCGATCGATGTGATCTTCGCGGTGCTGATTGTTGCTGACTTGTTCGCGGTCGTCGCGCTTACGCCGACACCACGTCCTTGAACTGCTCCTTGTCGATCGCCTTGTCGTAGGCGGCGCGGCCGGTCACCTTCTTCTCGTCGTACAGCTTGCGGATCGACGAGTCCATGTCGATCATCCCTTCCTTCACGCCGGTCTGGATGGCGCTGGTGACCTGCGAGGTCTTCCCTTCGCGGATCATGTTGCCGATGGCGGGCGACGCGAAGAGGATCTCCAGCGCGGCGACGCGGCCGCCGCCGATCTTCGGCAGAAGCTGCTGCGCGACGACGCCGCGGATCGCTTCGCCGAGGATGTTGCGGATGCCTTCCTGCTCGCCGGCGGGGAAGACGCTGATGATGCGGTCCATCGTCTTCGCCGCGTTGTTCGTGTGCAGCGTGCCGAAGACGAGCGTCCCTTTTTCCGCGGCGGTGAGGGCCATGTGGATCGTCTCGAGGTCGCGCATCTCGCCGACGAGGATCAGGTCCGGATCTTCGCGCCCGGCCGCCTTCAGCGCCTCGGCGAACGACTTCGCGTGCGTGCCGACCTCGCGCTGATGGATGAGGCACTTCTTGTTCGGATGCACGAACTCGATCGGGTCTTCGATGGTGATGATGTGCATCGAGCGCGACTCGTTGATCTGGTCGATGATCGCGGCGAGCGTCGTCGACTTGCCCGAGCCGGTCGGACCGGTGACGAGCACGAGGCCGCTCTTCATCGAGGCGATCTTGCGGACCTGGTCGGGGAGGCCGAGCTGCTCGATGGTGAGGATCTTCGTCGGGATGACGCGGAAGACCGCGCCGGCGCCGCGCTGCTGGCGGAACAGGTTCACGCGGAAGCGCGCGATGTTGGGGATCTCGTACGAGAAGTCGATGTCGCCGGTGCGCTTGAAGTCTTCCCAGAGCCGCGGAACCATGATCGGTTCCAGCATCTCGTTGAAGTCGGCCTCGGAGAGTGTGCGGTAGCGGATCGTTTCGATCGAGCCGGCCGCGCGCAGCATCGGAGGGCGGCCGACCGTCATGTGAAAGTCGGAGGCGCCGCGGTCGGTCATCAACTTCAGGAAGCGATCGATCTTCTGCATCGCGCAAGAGTAGCGCGGGCCGGAGAGCCCGCGCCACTCGCGCGAATGTTTAATCGCGCAACGAGTTGATCAGCATGCCCGCGCCGACGGCGAGGACGGCCACTCCCGCGGCGACCTTGCCGGGGTTCTCCTTCGCGAACGCGGCGGCGCGATTGCCACCGCTGCGCAGATAGTCGCGCGCGGTGTTGAGGTACTCCTCGACGTCGACGTTGTCCATCGATGACCGCAGGTTGCGGATCATGTCGTCGCTGATGCCGAGCTTCCCGAGGAACTGCTCGAGGCCCTGCGCGTTGCGGTTGTGACCGCAGGTCGGGCAAAGGTCGCCGGTCTCGCTCACGCTCCTCGCGCCGAAGCCGGTGTTGCCGCTGCTGCCGAGATCCGAGTTGCTGCCGATGCCGAAGCCTGTGTTCATGGGCGTGTCCTGGTCCATTCGCTCTCTCCTTCTTTCGTAGTCTTGCTGCGACCCTCGTACGTGCGGCCGTGCGTGCCGATGCGGGGATCGCCCGATTTGTTGGTGAAACGGTCTTCATCGCGCCACGTGTCGTTCTCCGGTCCCTGGCCGTGCTCCTGATCGCGATGGCGATCGGAACCGTCGGCGCGGAAGCCGGCTTTGAGACTGGTCTGGGATGGCGTGTAGGCGGCCGCCAGCGTGTCCATCGGGATGTCGGTCTGACGTTGCGTGGGACGCGGAGTCCGCGGCTCGGCGGCAGGTTTTGCCACGCGCGCGGCAACAGGCTCGACCGTCTTCGCAGGCTGACGGCGCTTCAACGCACTCTTTACGGCCTGGGCTGCTCGACGTAAGGGATTGCGTGTTTTTTCTCGCTGTGTCATGCGAGAGATGATTGCGAGATGCGCGCCGCTTCTAGTGTGGTGAATCAGAAATTCGTCACATTGCGCTGGTGGTGCTTGCGGGGCGAGATCAAGGCGCGAGGAGGAGGCGATGCGGTGGCATCGTTGACGACGAGCAACGCGGAGATCGCCTCGCAACCACCACCAGCCCGAAGGGTTGCGGGCGGCGACGGGCCGCCTGCGTCGTTGCCGCTCCTCAGCGATGGACCGCATCGCCTGCGTCGCGGCGCCTCGCATTCGGCCCGTCGGCGCCCGCAACGCAATGCGACGAATCTCTGATTCACCACACTAACGCCACACGCGCCAGATGAGATTGCCGCCGTCATCCGCGATCAGCAGCGATCCGTCGGGCAGCACGAGCAGGCCGACCGGACGTCCCCACGCCTTCCCCCGCGGATCGGCGATCCAGCCGGTGACGAAGTCGTCGTAGCCGCCGGTGGGACGTCCATCCCTGAACGGGACGCTGATGACTTTGTAGCCGGTCAGGGTCGAGCGGTTCCATGAGCCGTGCAGCGCGACGAAGGCATTACCGCGGTACTGCGGCCCGAACATCGTGCCGTTGTAGAAGACCATGCCGAGGGGAGCGGAGTGCGACTCGATGAGGAGCGACGGGACGACCGCTTTCGCCACGAGATCGCGCCGTTCGCCGGCGTGCCGCGGGTCTTCGTGCGCGCCGATGTACGCGTACGGCCAGCCATAGAACGCGCCGTCGCGCACCTCGGTGATGTAGTCGGGAACCAGCTCGTCGCCGAGGCCGTCGCGTTCGTTGACCGACGTCCAGAGCGCGCCGGTGTGCGGCTCGATGGCCAGGCCGACCGGGTTGCGCAGACCGTTGGCGAACACGCGCGGCGCGCTGCCGTCGGGACGCATCTCCGTGATCGCGGCGCGCATCGGATCGCGCTCCACGCTCACGTTGCTGTTCGACCCGATGGCGACGAAGACCTTCGAGCCGTCGCGGCTGAAGATCACGTTGCGCGTCGAATGTCCGCCGGACGGCACGGCGAGCAGCTTCTGCGGCGCGCCGCGCGCGGCCGTCTGTCCTGGCGTGTACGTGTAGCGGACGATTTCCGATCCGAGGCCGACGTAGAGGAAGCCGTTCGTGAACGCGAGTCCGAACGGGGCGTCGAGATCGGAGGCGAAGGTGAAGTGCTGCTTGCCGCGCAGGATCGTGATGCGGCCGCCCGCCGTCTCCGCGACGAAGACGTCGCCGTTCGGTGCGAGCGCGAGGTTGCGCGGTTCGTCGAAGCCGGATGCGTAGACCTCGACGTGAAAGCCGGCCGGCACCTGCGGCAACGCGTTCGCCGGACGGCGGATGATGCTCGCCGGATTGCCGGCGCTGCGCGTCGCGTACGGCTTCGGCAGTTGATCGGCGCGGACTTCGTGATGTCCGCGCGGCTGTGGCGCGACGCTCTGCGCATCGGCGCCGCAGCGGAACAGAAGAAACGCGAGGAGGATGAACCGCTTTCCGCGCATGACCGTATTCTCGGCGATGAACGTATTCATGACCGGCGCCAGCGGTTACATTGGACAAAACCTCGTCCCCGAGCTGCTGCGGCGCGGGCACACGGTGCGCGCGCTGGTTCGCGAGGGCTCGGAGCGGAAGCTCGCGCGCGGCGTGATCGCCGTGCGCGGCAACGCGCTCGACGGCGCGACGTTCGCGGAGCAGGTCGCGCCGTCCGACACGTTCGTGCAACTCGTCGGCGTCGCTCATCCATCGCCGGCGAAGGCGGCGGAGTTCCGCGCCATCGACCTCGTGTCGGTGACGGAATCGGTCGCCGCGGCGCGACGCTCGACCATCCATCACTTCATCTACCTCAGCGTCGCGCAGCCGGCGCCGGTCATGCGCGACTACGTGGCCGTCCGCGCGGAAGGGGAGCGGATGCTGCGCGAGAGCGGCCTGCCGTCGACGTTCGTGCGCCCGTGGTACGTCCTCGGGCCCGGCCATCGCTGGCCGTACGCGATCCTGCCGTTCTACTGGCTGGCCATGCTCGCGCCGAAGAGCCGCGACACCGCGCGGCGTTTGTATCCGGTGCCGCTGCGGAAGGTCGTCCTCGCGCTCGCCGATGCGGTCGAGCATCCGCCCAACGGCGTGCGGATCATCGACGCGGACGAAATGCGAAGCCGGCACTGATCGCGTAGAGCGGCATCAACGGCACGCGGAAGCGCGCTTCCGATTCGCCGCCCGCGCTGATCACGATGAAGTACAGCAGCGTCAGCCCGGTGAACAGCGCGAGCGCGCGGTCGTGACGCCACATCGCGATGAGGCCGGCGAGCACGAAGAGAAACTCGATCGCGGTGAACGCGTCGAGCGACATCTGGACGATCGACGGCGGGACTTTGCTGACGATCATCATGGAGTCCTGGTCGCTGTCGAAGAGGATCATCTCGATGCCGTGCAGCGTGATCATCGCCGCGCCGAGCGGATGCTGCAGAAAGACGCGGCGGCCGAGCGCGCCGAAGTACTGCGCCTGCACGGCGTGCGGCAGCTCGTTACGGTCCTGCACGTGCTCGGCGCGCTCGATCATCTCGTCGGCCTGCTCCAGCAACTCCTCCTGCCGGTCGTGCAGCGCGTCCTTGAATTCGTAGTCGTCCATGATCGCCAGCGCGCCCGCGCCGCGGTACATCAGCATGTTCGTGCCGGCCACGGAGGCGATGGTGAAGACGCCGGTGCGCGCGCGGTTGCGCAGGCCCCATGCGATCGGAAAAACGAGCGCGCAGATCACGAACGCGATGGCGATGCGGCGGCGCCAGAGGTAGATCGCGACGACGACGAACCAGAGGATCGCCACCGGCCGGATGAGCACCAGCACGCCCGTCGCAAGCCCTGTGACGATCGCGGCGCGATTCGTTTTCGCGGAGAGGACGCCGAGAAAAATCGCGAAGAAGATCGCGGCAAACAGCGTCTCGCTGAGGACTTTGTTCGCGTAATGGATCGACGGCGGATCGAGCGCGAAGAGAACCGCCGCGACGATCGCCACCGCGCGGCTGCCGCTCCAGCGCGCGGCGGCGAGGAAGACCGCGACCGCGAGCAGCGCGGAGAGGAGGTGCTGCACGAGCACGGTCGCAACCGCGCCGCGCGTCAGCACGAGAAAGAGCGGATAACCGGGCGTGCGGATCGTCTCCGGCACATGCATCCAGTTCACGAAGCCGAGTCCGTGCGCGAGGTTCTGCGCCGGGACCATGTACGTCGCGGAATCGGGATAAAAAAAGTCGCCGTTGCTCGCGAAGAAGTAGGCGAGGTGCGCGGCGAGGGCCGCGCAGAAGACGACGATGGCGACACTCCGTGACGACAAGGAGCGAAGGTTATCGGCTTCGCAGCAGCGATTCCAGCTCGTCCGGACGCGGCGCGCGGATCCGCGCGTCCTCGGGCGTGATCGCGCCGCGGCGCACGAGCGTGGCCAGCGAATCCTCGAGCGAGATCATTCCCTGCCGCTTGCCGAGCGTGATCTCGCTGACCAGGTTCTGCAGCTTCTCGTTGCGGATGTGATTGCGCACCGCGTGATTGGCCAGCAGCACCTCCACCGCCGCCGCCCGCCCGCCGCCGTCGGAGCGCGGCACGAGGTGCTGGCAGACGATGGCGTTGAGGCTGAGCGCGAGCTGATGGCGGATCTGCATCTGCTGCTGCGGCGGGAAGACGTCGACGATGCGATGGATGGCCTGCGCCGCGTCGCTGGTGTGCAGCGTGGCCAGAATCAGATGTCCGGTCTCCGCCGCGGTCAGCGCGATCGACACCGTCTCGAGATCGCGCATCTCGCCGACGAGGATCACGTCGGGATCCTGGCGCAGCGCCGCGCGCAAAGCCGCCGCGAACGTCGGTGCATCGCGCCCGATTTCGACCTGCTCGATCACCGAGCTGACGTTGCGATGCTCGTACTCGATCGGATCTTCGATGGTGATGACGTGCCGCGCCGAGGTGCGATTGATCTCGCCGACGAGCGCGGCGAGCGTCGTCGTCTTGCCCGAGCCGGTCGGGCCGCAGAGGAGCACGAGGCCGCGCGTCGGCTTCATCAGCTCGGCGAGCGTGACCGGCAGCTCGAGCTGCGGCAGGGTGGGGACAGTGGTCGGTAGCGCGCGCACCGACGCGGCGAACGTGCCGCGCTGGCGATGCACGTTGACGCGGAAACGCATCCCCGCCGCCCGCAGTGAAAGATCGGCCGCGCCGTCCTGCTCGATCCGCTCGCGCAGGCGGCCGGTGGTGAACGCCGCGAGCATGATACGTACTTCATCGGCCGACATCTGCTCGCGATCGGCGTCCTGCTGCAGGCGTCCGTTGATGCGAAACACTGGCGGCATGCCGGTGACGATCAGCAGGTCGCTCGCGCCGCTCTTTCACATCTCCTTGAGCAACGCTTCGAACGCGCCCCCCTCGGCCAGAGTTGACGGCGGCAGCACCGAAGGCACATCCTCGATTCCACGCGGCCCCGGAGCATCGGTGCGATTGAGCTCCTCGACGAGCTGATCGAGGTTCGGGTCCCGGATCAGTTTCTTCATACTCGCTTTTTACGAACGAACCATGCCAGAAGTCACGAAAAAGCAGCATCACGCTCTCGTTCGCATCTCGCACTGGCTGACGGTCGCGGTGCTGACCGGCCTGGTCATGTCCGGCCTTTCGATCTACTGGGCCGCGCCGGTGCTCGCGCCGCTGCCGCAATGGCTGTACGACCATTTCTCGTTCGGCCGGCAGAACCTCGCCGGCGGCCTGCGCGCGCACTGGCTGTTCGCGTACGTGTTCATGCTTTGCGGCCTGCTGTATGCGATCGGACTCATCGCGGGCCGCGGCTGGCGCGCGCTGATGCCCCGCCGCGGTGATTTCTCCGAGGCGCTGGCGATGGTCCGCTACTACACGCGCCTCGACAAGACGCATCCGGTGATCGAGACCAAGTACAACGCGCTGCAGCGCGCGTCGTATCTGTCGATGCCGATCTTCGGATTGCTCGCGATCCTCAGCGGCTGGGCCATGCACAAGCCGGTGCAGCTCTGGTGGCTGGAGCGGATGTTCGGCTCGTACGACGGCGCGCGCATCGTGCATTTCCTGACGATGTGGGTCTTCATCGCATTCGTCGTCCCGCATGTAATCCTCGTGATCGTCGACGGCTGGGGAACGTTCCGCTCGATGGTGACGACGGATCACGCGCGGCGCGACTTCGTCCTCTTCGGGCTCGGCATCATCGGCGCGTTCGCCGGCTTCCGCTACCTCCGCCGCGGCGGTTTCCGCGGCGTGCTGCGGTTCGATGACGATGTGGCCGAGGCGTTGTATTCGCCGACGCGCAGCGTGCGGACGTATGCGAAGCACGACGTCACGCCGCTGCGGAACAACTACGAAGGGAAGACGCCGGGGCCGGAGTACCTCGCGACGTGGACGCTCACGCTTTCGGGACTCGCCTCGGGTCACGACGTCACTCTGCGCATCGAAGATCTCCTCGGCGCGTTCGCGCATCACGAGCAGGTCACGCGGCTCGTCTGCGTCGAAGGGTGGAGCGCGATCGCGTGGTGGGGCGGACTCCGTTTCGACGACCTGCTGCGCGCCTATCCGCCCGCGCCCGGCGCGCGCTGGGCGGCGATCGAGTCGGCCGTGAACCTCGACTGGCGCGGCGGTTCCGATCCGTACTACGTCTCGATCGATCTCCCCACCGCGCGGCACGCGCAGTCGCTGCTCGCGACGCACTACAACGGCGCCCGGCTGACGGTCGCGCATGGCGCGCCGCTGCGGCTCGTCGTGCCGATGAAGCTCGGGCTGAAGAACATCAAGGCGATCACCCGCATCGCGTACACGAGCGAGGAGCCGAAGGATTACTGGGGCGAGCGTGGGTATTCGGCGTACGACGGGTTGTGAGAGGGAGCTGCTAAACTTTGACCCGTGGCTCAGAAATGAGGGGGTCGAAACTTGGGCCCTGGTTGTGTCTGCTGCTCCTCTTCGGTTGCGCGCGCCGCGACGAGCATCCGCCCATCTTCCTCATATCAATAGATACATTGCGCGCCGACCGCGTCGGCGGGGGCACGCCGCGCTTGAAGGCGCTGGCGCGTGAGTCGATCGATTGCCGCAATGCCTGGTCGCACGTCCCGCTGACGCTGCCGTCGCATCTCTCGATCTTCACCGGACTGCTGCCACCGGAGCACGGCGTACGTGACAACGCGGGGTATCGCTTCGACGCCGCGCATCCGACGCTCGCGTCGATCCTGAAGGCGAACGGGTATCACACCGAGGCCGCGGTGTCGGCGTACGTGCTGCGAGCGTCGACCGGGGTCGCGAATGGGTTCATCGACTACGACGACAACATCGGTATCGTCAGCGGCGCGCCGATCGGCTCGTTGCAGCGCAGCGGCGCGGCGACGGAAAAAATCGCGGAGCAAATGGTGGCGAAGAACGCCGCGGCGCCGCAGTTCTGCTTCCTCCATCTGTACGAGCCGCACACGCCGTACGAGCCGACCTACGACGCCGACGTCAAGCGCGCCGACGCGATCGTCGGGACGTTCCTCGACTTCCTGAAAAAGCGCGGGCTCTACGACCGCGCGCTCATCGTCGTCCTTTCCGATCACGGCGAAGGATTGCTGGACCACGGCGAGCAGGAGCACGGCGTCTTCGTTTATCGCGAGGCGCTGCAGGTGCCGCTGATCATCAAGCTGCCGCACGGCGAGCGCCGCGGGAAGATCGACCTGCCGGTGCAGCTCGTCGACGTGCTGCCGACGATCCTCGAGGCGGCCGGCATCGCGCCGCCGGCCGGCATCCGCGGCACGTCGCTGCTGCACGACACGCTCCCCGCGCGCAGCGTCTACGCCGAGTCGCTCTACCCGCGCATCCACCTCGGCTGGAGCGAGCTTCGTTCGATCGTCAATGGCAGCGAACACTTCATCGATGCGCCGCGCGCGGAGCTGTACGACCTCGCGCACGACGATCGCGAGCGCCACGACCTCGCCTCGAAAGACCGCCGCACCGCGGCCGCGCTGCGCGACGAGCTCCAGAAATACGGCGCGAACTTCACCGGGCCGGAGACGATCGATCCGGAGGAGGCGAAGAAGCTCGCGGCGCTCGGCTACGTCAGCGCCGGCGCTGACGACGGCGGGCCGCTGCCCGATCCGAAGTCGCGCATCGGCGACCTCGGGAAGTTGAAAGCGATCGGCGCGGAGGGCGACCCGGCGAAACGAATCGCCATGATCGAGCCGCTGCTCGCCGCGAATCCGAAGTGGAGCGATCTGCGCGATCAGCTCGGCGATGCGTACGACGCGATCGATCAGCATCAGCAGGCGGCGACGACGTACGAGGCGGGGATCACGGCGACGCCGCGTCTCGCCGCGCAGTTCGCCCGCTCGGCCGCGCAGTCGCTGCTGCTGGCGGGCGATCTCGCCGGCGCCGGCGCACACGCGCGCGTGGCGCTGGCCGGCAACGCGCCCGGCTCGCATCTGCTCCTCGGCGAGATCGCGCTGGCGCGGCACGACCTCGACGGCGCGCTGGCCGAGGCGCAGGCGGCGGACGGGGAGTCGAGCGATCGGGCGCAGGCGCTGTTCCTCGAGGCGCGCGTGGCCGGGGCGAAGGGCGACTACGCCGGCGCGATGCGCACGCTGCAGCTGGTGCAGGAGGCGCGGCAGAAAAACGGCGGGTCATTGCCCGAGCGTTTTCACTACGTCCGCGCGGATGCGCTGGCGCACCTCGGGCGGATGGACGATGCGCGGACGGAGTTCAACGCCGCGATCGAGGCCGATCCGCACGACGCGCAGGCGTACGCGGACCTGGCGTTCGTCGAGCTGATGTCGGGGCATCGCGACGAGGCGGAAGCGACGTTGGCGCGCATGACGGCGGAGAATCCGACGCCGCAGGCGGCAATGTTGCGGCAAAAGGTGGAAACAGCGGGTCGCGCCCTAACCCCCTGATCGCTTTTTGACCCGCGACTGATGTCGTTCCATCCTCAAATGGGTTCAACTTTGATCCGTCGATAAGTGGCGATTGCGACTAAGCCATTCGATTGCAGTAACTTAAGCGACTTATTACAAAGCGGCATCTCCCTTGCCTTAGTAGCGGACCGCGCCCGATCAGTGGGACGCTAATAAAGCTAGGGGAGCACATGAAAAAGATCTTCACCGTTTTTCTTTCCCTCGTAGCCACCGTGGCTCTTGCAAAATCACCCGTTGCGGACAGCAAGGTGCAGATCACCGGCACCGACCACAAGGGTGTTCCAACCTTCGTAACCGGCGAGCTGGGTCAGCTCGGACCAGGCGCCGCTGACAAGGCCGCGAAAGCGTTCCTCAAGTCGCAGAAGGACCTTCTGCACATGGCCGGCACGGAAGACTTCGACACGGAGTCGGTGACCACCGACGGCCTCGGACAGACGCACGTGAAGTTCCAGCAGACCCTCAAAGGGCTGCCGGTCTTCGGCGCCGAGTACATCGTCCACAGCAATGCCGCGGGCAAGGTCCTGGCGATCAACGGCCGTTTCGCCGCTGACGAGAACCTGCCGCGCAACCCGACGGTCGACGCCGTCACCGCGACCGACACCGCGGCCCGCGAGTACGGCATCACCAGCTACCGCGTCGTCGGACCGGCCGCGCTCACCTACATCGTCAACGAGAAGAGCAACGCCTTCCTGGCGTGGGCCGTCGACGTCGCCTACACCAACGAGAGCGGCCCGCAGGTCGACCGCGTGTTCGGCGACGCCACCACCGGCCATGCCGTCGGCCGCGCGCCGTACAACAAGTATCTGAAGAGCCGCAAGGTCTACACGGCGAACAACGGCACCTCGCTGCCGGGCTCGCTGCTCTGGAGCGAAGGCGGAACGCAGACGTCGGACACGACGGCGCAGGCCGCGTACAACTACGCAGGCAACGTCTACGACTTCTACAAGAACGTCTTCAACCGCGACTCGTACGACGGCGCGGGCGCGACGATCATCTCGTCGGTCCACTATTCGTCGAGCTACAACAACGCGTTCTGGAACGGCTCGCAGATGGTCTACGGCGACGGCGACGGCACGCAGTTCATCCCGCTGTCGAAGGCCCTCGACGTCGACGCGCACGAGCTGACGCACGCCGTCACCGAGCGCACCGCGAACCTCACCTACTCGAACGAGTCGGGCGCGCTCAACGAAGCGACCTCCGACATCCTCGGCAACTCCTGCGAGGCGTACTCGAAGAACGCCGGCACGCCGAACTCGAACACCTGGAAGGTCGGCGAGGACATCTACACGCCGAGCACCGCCGGTGACGCCCTCCGCTACATGAACAACCCGACCCAGGACGGCTACTCGAAGGATTACTACCCGGAGCGCATTACCGGCACGTCCGACAACGGCGGCGTGCATGGCAACTCCGGCATCGCCAACCTCGCGTACTACCTGATGGTCATGGGCGGCACGCACCCGCGCAGCAAGACCTCGGTCACCGTCACTCCGCTCTCGGCCACCTCGAGCACCTCGCTCGACATGGCGCAGCGCATCTGGTATCGCGCGCTGACCGTCTACTTCACCTCGTCCACGAACTTCCAGGCCGCGCGCACCGCGACCGTCAACGCGGCGACCGATCTCTACGGCGCGACCGCGGCGGCGACCGTCACCGCGGCATGGGATTGCGTCGCAGTTCCGGGCGGCGGCGGTGGTGGCGGCGGCACGACGACGCTGTCGAACGGCGTTGCAGTGACCGGCCTCTCCGGCGCGACCGGCAGCTGGGCGTACTACAAGATCACCGTCCCGAGCGGCCAGACCTCGCTCGTCATCACGATCTCCGGCGGCACGGGCGACTGCGACCTCTACGAGAAGAGGGGCGCGCAGCCTTCCTCGACCGTCTATGACAACCGTCCGTACCTGACCGGCAACAACGAGACCGTCACGATCTCGAACCCGGTCGCAGCCGACTACTACATCGGCCTCAACGGCTACGCGGCGTACAGCGGCCTCACGCTGAAGGCCACGTACTCCGGTGGCGGCGGCGGCGGCGGTTGCACGACCTACAGCGGTTCGCTCAGCGGCACGGGCGCGTCGGCGATCCAGCCGAACGGCACGTACTACCAGACGACCGTCACCGGCACGAACAGCGGCGTCCTGACCGGACCCGCCTCGGGCGCCGACTTCGACCTCTACCTGCAGAAGTGGAACGGCTCGGCCTGGGCCAACGTCGCCTCCGGCACGAGCTCCCTGGCCAACGAGAACGTCAGCTACAGCGGCACCGCCGGCTACTACCAGTGGAAGGTCCTCTCGTACAGCGGTTCCGGCAGCTACACGCTCTGCATCAGCCACCCGAATTGATCCGATAGCATCGATCACAAAGGGCCCGCCGTGCGATCATGCACGGCGGGCCTTTTTTTCGTCATGAAGAAACTCATTCCGCTCTTCGCGCTCCTCTTCCTCGCCGCCGACACCCCTCAATCGATCGTCAAGTACCGCCAGGCGACGATGAAGTCGATGGGGGCGCACATGTCGGCGATGTCGCTCGTGGTCAAGCACCAGATCTCGTCGCGTGCCGATCTCGCCGCGCACGCCGAGGCGATCCATGGCGTGAGCAAATCGCTGGTGGCGCTCTTTCCGGCGGGCACGGGCCCGGACAAGGTCAAGACCGACGCGAAGCCGGTGATCTGGCAGCAGCTGCCGGAGTTCAAGCAGGCCGCCGAGCAGCTCGAGCACGACAGCGCGAAGCTGGCGGAGCTGGCGAAGAAGGGCGACGCGAAGGCCTTCGACGAGCAGTTCAAGGCGGTCGGCGAGACGTGCAACGACTGCCACAACTCGTTCCGGGTCCACGATTGATTCGACGGCTCGCCCCGCTGCTGCTCCTCCTCGCGTTCTGTCATCGCGAGGCCGTCAAGCCGGCGAAGCCCGCCGCGCACGAGTCGTGGGAGCAGCTGCCGTCGCGCGACAAATACGCCGGCTCCGACTCGTGCCGCGACTGCCACCAGAAAAACTACGACCGCTGGACGCACGACTGGCACTCGCGCGCGTTGTCGAAAGCGGAGCAGCCGTTCGTCGCCGGACGCTTCGACAATGCGCATTTCAAAGGCGATTCGAGCGAGGCCTTCATGTCGCATCGCGGCGATGCCTACCTGATGCGCACGCGCAACCGCGAAGGTCAACTACTTGACTACAACGTCGAGTGGGTCATCGGCGGCAAGCGGATGCAGGACGCCGTCACCGTCTTCGACGACGGCCGCTGGCAGGTCCTGCCGGTCTACTACCACGTCACCGGACACGGCGACTGGGTCGACTACAACGAGTCGAAGCAGGGGAAGGTCGGCCCCGACCATCCGCACTTCTGGACGAACTTCAAGCGCACCGTGAACAAGGAGTGCCTGGAATGCCACGCCACCGGCGTCGACGTCCGCTACGACCGCGCGACGCACGCCTGGTCGACGACGTTCGCCGATTCCGGCGTCGCCTGCGAGGCCTGCCACGGCCCGGGCGCGCGCCACGCGGAGACGAAGGCGAAGGGCGACATCTTCCGCCCGTCAAAGAACGACATGTCGGTCTGCGGACGCTGCCACGGCCCGCACGAGCCGCTCTTTCCGCTGCTCGTGTCGAACGAACAGTTCCGCCCCGGCGAGCGCTACGACGACCGCTACCAGGCGCTCGTGATCACCGACGGCACGGAGCGCAGCGGCGAGTTCTTCGCCGACGGCCGGCCGTCGAGCTCGAGCTTCGAGTACCAGGCGCTGTCGCAGTCGCGCTGCAAATCGACCTGCCTCGATTGCCACACCGCTCCGCATCAGGATCATGGTCCGGACGAGGTCGCGCTCGATCGCGGTTGCGGCAACTGCCACAAGACCATCGACGCCTCGCACTCACATCATCAGAAAGTCACCTGCGTCGATTGCCACATGCCGAAGCTCGTCAGCGGCGTGCTCGACAAGTTTCCCGATCACGCCATCGACATCCCGAACCCGAACAACACGATCCGCCACGACGTGCCGAACGCCTGCACGAACTGCCACAAGGACAAGCCGCCCGCCGCGATGCAGCAGGCCATCGAGTCGTGGTGGCCCGACGCCCCCGCGCGGCAGGCCCGCCGCACGCGCCTCGCCGATGCGATCGACGAGAAGACGCGCAGCGCGAGCCTCGAGCCGCTGACCGCCGTCATCCGCGACGCGTCCGAAGCGCCGACGCTCCGCGGCGCCTGCGCGGTGCTGCTCGCGCAACGCTTCCCCGGCGACGCGACGCGCGTGCTCGTCCCGCTGCTGCACGATCCGAATCAGCTCGTCCGCGCGAAGTTCGTCGAGGCTCTCGGCTACGCACACACGCGCGACTCGCTCGATCCGATCGCCACGCTGATGAACGATCCGTCGATCCAGGTGCGCGAGATGTCCGCACTCGTCGTGGCCAGCCTCGGCGACCATCGCGGCCTCGACGCGCTGGAGAAACTCGCCGCCGATCCGAAGACGCGCGCGCTCTTCCGGCCGCACGTGATGCTGGCCATCGATGCGGCGAACCGCGGCGACTACGACCGCGCCACGCGCGAGCTCGAGTTCGCCGTCGACGAAGTGCCCTACGCCGTCGATGCGCTGGTGCTGCTCGGCGACATCGCCGCGCGGCGGGGAGATTTCGTGAAGGCGCGCAGCTGGTTCGACGAAGCGCTCCGCTTCAACCCGAGCCACCGCGGCGCGCTCGCGCGGCTCGCGGCGCTACAGGAGCGCGGGCGTCCTCGCCCGCAGTGAGCGGGCGTCCCGCCCGGTAACCGGATGGACGACGCCCGAGCGTCTCGCGAAGCGCCCCGCCCTCCCGGTCACCGGCCGGGACGGCCGGCGACTGCGGACGAGACGTCCGCGCTCCTCAGTGGCGATCGTCGACGACGCGCTGGCGGACCGCGCCACGCGCGAGCTCGACTTCGCGGTCGATTAAGTGCCGTAGGCCGTCGACGCGCTGGTGCTGCTCGGCGACATCGCCGCGCGCCGCGGAGATTTCGCAAAGGCGCGCAGCTGGTTCGACGAAGCGCTCCGCTTCAACCCCAGCCACCGCGGCGCCCTCGCGCGGCTCGCGGCGCTGGAGCGCGGGCGTCCTCGCCCGGCAGTGACCGGGCGTCCCGCCCGGTCACTCAGGGTGGACGACGCTCGAGCGTCTCGCGAAGCGGCCCGCCCCCCCCGGGGGTCACCGGCCGCGACGGCCGGCGACTGCGGACGAGACGTCCGCGCTCCTCATCGGCAGTCGTCGACGACGCGCTGGCGGACTTTCCACGCCGTCGTGCGCAGCGTGTCGATCTCCTTCGGCACGTCGTCGCTGCTGTCGTACCAGGAGGCCTTGCGGTCATCGAGCTCCATCGTCCATTGCACGGCGTCGGGAGCGGCGTGGCCGTAGGAGTCTTGCCACTTCAGCTTTTTCGCGGCGGCGATGGCGGACGTCAGCAGGTCGCATTCGGCGCGGCTGAGTTTTCCCTCGCAGCGCTCGGTCGTCACCTTCTCGCCGTTGATGGCGAGGTGGCCGAGACCGCGGCCGGTGAAGCCGCCGTCGGTTTTGATGGAGAGAATGATTGCGGCGATGAGCATCGGCATGTTGTTCACGCCATTGTTGCACGCGCCGGTTTCGTCCGCGCGGGCTCGCGCCTCCAACGCTGCATAGGAGGACGAGACCATGTTCGAGACATCCGTCGTCAAAGCAGGAGCCATCGCAGCGCCGCACCGGGGAGGCGTCCTCACGGTGTCGATCGTCTTCCACTCGTTCGTCGCCGCGGCCGCCGTCGCGATGAGCATTCAGAGCGGCACCTTCCCGCCCGAGGCGCCGAAGCAGATGGCGCTGTTCATGCCGGTCGCGCCGCTGCCGCCGCTGCCGCGGGGCAATCCCGACGCGCCGCGCAACCCCGCGCCGCAGCCGCAGGCCGCACAACCGCAGCAGCATCAGCAGACCGCGCCGCCGCAGCAACAGCAGGACGTGACGCCGAACACGATCCCGAACAGTGTCCCGCAGGTATCCGGCAGCGATACCGGCAGTCCGACGACCGGCACGGGCAACAGCACTGAGCCGTGGGGCGTGAAGGACGGCGATCCGAACGGCGTCGACATCGGCCAGCCGGCCATGCCGCAGATGCCGGCCACGGCGCCGTCCGGACCGCTGATGCCGGTCGGTGACGTGCATCCGGCACGCGTGCTGTCGCGCGTCGACCCGGTGTATCCGCGCATCGCCATCGTCAGCCGCATCGCGGGAGTGGTGAAGGTGCGCTGCATCATCGACAAGAACGGCAACCTCAGTGATCCGGAGATCGAGAGCAGCACCTTCCCCGCGTTCAATCAGCCGGTGATCGACGCGCTGCGGCGCTGGACTTTCGCGCCCGGCATGCTGCATGGCAGTCCAGTCGATACGTACTTTGAACTGACGATTACGTTTACGCCGCGATAGCATCGCGTGGTTTGCGCGCACGACTCGGCCTCATCTTCGCAGCCATCGCACTTCTCTACGCCGGCCCGGCGCTCTTGCCGGGCCGCGTGTTGTTGCCGGTCGATCTGCCGCGCGACCTGCTGGCGTGGAAGCATGATCCGTCGGTCCGCGTCCGCGTCTCGAACTCGCTCCTCTCCGATCCGGTGCTGCAATTCAACGTGTGGGATGGCGAGATTCGGCGGATGCTCGCGAACGGCGAGCGGCCATGGGTGAACCGCTTCGCCGGCGACGGCGGGCCGCTCTTCGCCAATCCGCAGACCGCGATGTTCTCGCCGTTCACCTGGCCGCGATTGCTGTTCGGCGAGTACGGCTGGGCGCTGACCGCGCTGCTGAAACTGATGCTCGCCGCGCTCTGCGCGTACTGGCTCGCGCGCGAGCTCGACGTCGCGCGCAATGAAGCTATCGTCTCCGCGATCGTCTTCGCCTGCAGCGGCGAGATGATCGTCTGGCTGCTCTTTCCGCACACGAACGTGCTCGCGTTGCTGCCGGGATTTCTCGCCGCGTGTCTGCGGCTCATCCGCCAGCCGGAAGAAAAGCACGCCGCGCTCGTGATCCTCTTCGCCGCGTTGCTGACCGCCGGCGGACATCCCGAGATCCTCCTTGTCGGCGTCACCGGATGCGCCGTCTTCCTGATCTGGACGACCGAGCGGACGCACAAGTGGGGACTCCTCGGCGCGATCCCCGCCGGCGTCGGGGCGTTCTTCGGCTTCCTGCTGCTCGGCGTCGTCCTCGTGCCGTTCGGCTTCCTCGTGCAGAACAGCTGGGCCGCGGCGGCGCGCGCGCAGACGCTGCATCCGTTCCGCCTCTTCACCGCGATCTCGCAATTCCTCCCCGGCATCCTCGGCAGTCCGTTGCGCGGCGAGCTCGATCTGACCGCGCTGCCGCAGGTCGAGGCGTTCTCGATCCGCGTGGGAGGATTCGTCGGCGCCATCGTGCTGATCGCGATCATCGTCTCGTGGCGCGAGCTTTCGGATGTCCTGCGCCGCGGCCTCAAGATCGGCATCGTCGCGCTGGTGATCTCGTGGTGTCCGCCCGGCATCGAGCGCGCGTTCCGCTCCGCGCCGATGCTGCGGCTGCTCGCGCTCGAATACTGCGCGACGCTCTTCATCCTCTTCGCCGCGATGGCCGCCGGTCCCGCGCTGTACGCAATCGCGTCGCGTCGCAGGCGCAAGGCGGGGACGCTGCTCGCGATCGCCGGAATCGCGTTGCTGATCGCGGGCGTGCTTCCCGCGCTGCCGCCGATGCGTCCGACGCTCGTCTCGATCGCGCACACGCTGATCGAACAGCTGAAAGCGCGCGGCCATCTGCAGCAGCCGGCTGCGGTGTACGAGCAGCGGCTGACGTACTACCTCGCCGCCGCGGGCGTGACTGCCTTGCGCCGCATCGCGCTGCCCGGCTTGCTCTGGCTCGTCGCCGGCATCGCGCTCTTGCTCGGCAAGCGGAAGGTCGTCATCGCCGCCGCGCTGCTCGAGCTCTTCGCGTTCGGCGTCGGCTTCAATCCAGCGGTCTCGATCGACGACGCGCCGCCGATGCCCGCGGCAATCGCGCAGATCAGAAAACTCGATCCGAGCGGCCAGTGGCTCATCGCCGCGCACTACGAAGTCTTCCCCGCGAACCTCGCCACGAGCTACGGCGTGCGCGACGTCGTCTCGTACGACGTGCTGACGTCGCAGGCGCGGACGAGCGAGCTGCTGACAGCCGGCTACGACCCGCTGTTGCACACGATGCCGCCCGTGCAGAACCTCGCGGCGCTGGCGCGGCTCGGCGTCCGCTTCGTCATCAATCGCGACGGCAGCGTCACCGAGGTCCCGCATCCGGCGCCGCGGCCGATGCCGGTGAATGCGCGGCCGGAGGGGATCGAGATCGGCGCGATCGTTTCGCTTCTCGCGCTCGGGCTGTGCGTCGGATGGTTGCGGCTGTATCGCACCTCGTCCGATACAATCCTGACCTGGTCCAATGTTCGTTCCTAAATCGATCGTCTGCCTGCGCGAGGGCTACACGCGCGAGCAGCTGCTGCGCGATCTGATCGCCGGCGTCGTCGTCGGCATCGTCGCCCTTCCGCTGGCCCTCGCCTTCGCCATCGCTTCCGGAGTTCCGCCCGAGCGCGGTCTCTACACCGCCATCGTTGCGGGCTTCCTGATCTCCGCCCTCGGCGGGAGCCGCGTGCAGATCGGTGGTCCGACCGGCGCGTTCGTCGTGATCGTCTACGGCATCGTGGCGAAGTTCGGCTACGACGGCCTCGTGATCTGCACGATGATCGCCGGCGTCGCGCTGATCGTGATGGGACTCGCGCGGATGGGCGCGCTGATCAAGTTCATCCCGTATCCCGTCGTCACCGGTTTCACCTCGGGCATCGCGGTGATCATTTTTTCCAGCCAGATGAAGGACCTTCTCGGGCTGAAGATGGGGGCCGTGCCGGCGGAATTCGTCGACAAGTGGGTCGCGTACGCCGAGCACTTCAACTCGATCTCGATCCCGACTCTGCTCGTCGCCATCGGCACGCTGCTGATCCTCGTCGTCTGGCCGCGCATCTCGACGATGGTGCCGGGCCCGTTCGTGGCGATGATCGTCGCGACGGCGGCGGTGAAGCTCTTCCACATCCCGGTGGCGACGATCGGCTCGCGTTTCGGCGCGGTGCCGAGCGGCTTTCCGCCGCTGCACATTCCGTCGGTGCCGCTCGAACATTTCAAGGAGCTGATCTCGCCCTCGCTGACCGTCGCGCTGCTCGCGGCGATCGAGTCGCTGCTCTCCGCGGTCGTGGCCGACGGCATGATCGGGACGCGGCACAAGTCGAACATGGAGCTGGTGGCGCAGGGCGTCGCGAACATCGCCTCGCCGATCTTCGGCGGCATCCCGGCGACGGGGGCGATCGCGCGCACCGCGACGAACATCCGCACCGGCGGCCGGACGCCGATCGCCGGCATGGTGCACGCGCTCGTGCTGCTGCTGATCCTCGTGTTCGCCGGCAAGTGGGCAGCGATGGTGCCGCTCGCGTCGCTCGCCGCGATCCTCGTGGTCGTCGCGTATCACATGAGCGAATGGCGTTCGTTCGCCGGACTGCTGCGCGCGCCGAAGAGCGACATCGTCGTCCTGATCCTGACGTTCGGCCTGACGGTGTTCGTCGATCTGACGGTGGCGGTGCAGGTCGGGATCGTCGTGGCGTCGCTGCTGTTCATGAAGCGGATGTCCGAGGTGACGAACATCGAGGGGATCACGGGCGAGCTGCGCGACGACGACGACGAACGTCTCGGCGCGCTGCCGGCCATACCGCCCGGCGTGCAGGTGTACGAGGTCAACGGCCCGTTCTTCTTCGGCGCCGCGGACAAGTTGAAGGATGTGATGACCGAGATCGACCGCCCGCCGAAAGCGTTCATCCTCCGCATGCGCAACGTCCCGGCCATCGACGCCACCGGCATCCACGCGCTCGAGCAGATGGCGAAAAAATGCGCGCACCAGGGGACGACGATGATCCTCACCGAGATCCGCCATCAGCCGCTGCGCGCCATCGTCCGCGCGCAGAAGCTGGAAGTGTTCGGGCGGCGGAACCTCGCGAAGAACCTCGATGTGGCGCTGGCGCGGGCGGCGGAAGTTTTGACGTAACTACGCCGCCGGCACTTCCGCCGTCCGCTGTCTGCCCCCCGCTGTCTGCACGAACGTCACCCCCGCCACGCCGCCGATCGACAGCACCGCGCCGATCGCGGCCATCGTCGTGATCGGCTCGTTGATGAACATCGCGCCGAGGACCATCGAGACGAGGACGGCGAGCTGCGAGATCACGCCGACCGTCATCGCATCGACCCAGCGCAGCGCGAACGTCATCGTCAGCTGCGCGCCGATCGCCAGCAGCGATGTCGCGGCGAGCGACCACCATTCGTCGACCGACGGGTTCTTCCACGTCATCACGCCTTGCGGCAATGTCGTGAGCAGGCCGATGAGGCAGAAGCTGCCGTAGATCGACCACGAGCTTTCGGCGCGGCGCGCGGCGCGGATTGCCGTCACCGCGACGCCGGAGCAGACCGCCGACAGCGCGCCGATCAGCTCCCACCGCCGGAACCCGAGCATCTCGCCGGGACGCGCATGCGCGTGCACGACGAGGAAGACGCCGAGGAGTGCGATCGGCAGCGGGATCAGCACCTTCGCGCTGATGCGCTCGCCGATGAACAGCATCGAAAAGAGGCCGCTGTAGATCGGCGCGGTGTAGTTGAGCAGCGTGGCGACGCCGACGCTCGAGTGCTGGATGCAGATGAAGTAGAAGAGCACCGCGAGGCCGCCGAAGAAGCCGCGGACCAGGAGGAGGCCGGGCCGCTTGAAGTCGAGCGCGGCGCGGCGGATGCCCGGCACGAGCAGCAGGGGAGTGAGGCCGACGGCGAAGCGGATCATCGCCACCTGCGGTCCGGAGAGGCGCGCCGAGGCGAGCTTCGCCGCGAACGCCATCATGCCGAACATCACGGCCGAGGCGACGAGCAGGAGCAACGCGCGGGACTGTGCTTTCATATCGACATGAAGAATGCAGTCACCTTTCGCGATGCGCGGCACGGCGATGCGGGCGCCATTATCAACTTTCAGCTCGCCATGGCACGTGAGACCGAGGAGTTGGAGCTCGATCGCGATACCTGCACGCGCGGCGTGGAGGCCGTGTTCGCCGACCCGAATCGCGGACGCTACTTCGTCGCGGAGAGCGAAGGACGCGTGGTCGCCTCGCTGATGATCACGTACGAATGGAGCGACTGGCGCAACGGCGTCGTCTGGTGGATCCAGAGCGTCTACGTGATCGACGAGCTGCGCGGCCAGGGCGTCTACGCGGGGTTGTACGAATACGTGCAGTCGCTCGTGAAGGCGGACGAGTCGATCCGCGGCATCCGCCTATACGTCGATCGAAGAAACAGCCGCGCGCAGAAGGTCTACGCGCGACTGGGGATGAACGGGGAGCATTACTCGGTGTTCGAATGGATGAAGGAGTTCTAATTGGCCGTGAACAGTTGGCCGTTGGCCGTAGCTCCTGCCAACTGCCAACTGCAAACTGTCAACTACCTCCGGTGATGCCGATGATGCCGGTGCGCGTGATGATGATGCCCCGCGCCGCGCGCGTACTGCACGCCGTTGCCGATTGCCGCGCCGACAACCATTCCCGGCGGGCCCAGCACCGCACCCGCTGCGGCGCCGATGGTGGTTCCGCGAGTCCGGCTGTGATGTTTGCTCCAGTCGTTGCCGAACGCGCTCGTGGCCGGCAGAAGCAGCGCCGTGCTGAGGACGGCTGCCGCGATACGTTTATGAATCAGGGATGTCATAGTGTGACCTCCTGTCGTTCATATTGCGAGGGGAGTACCAATGTCGCTCAGCGGTAAACTACGTTACGTCTTCAAGTTAGCGTTCGGAGGAGATCCGCACATGCTGAAGCCCGGAGATCCGGCTCCTGATTTCGAGGCGAGTGATCACAACGGCAGCACCGTCCGCCTGCGCGACCTGCGCGGGAAGAAAGTCGTCCTCTGGTTCTATCCGAAGGCCGACACACCCGGCTGAACGATCGAGGGTTCCGGGTTCCGGGACCTCATCGACCAGTACAACGCGAAGAATGCCGTCGTCCTCGGCGTCAGCTTCGACACCCCCGAAGAAAACGCCGCCTTCGCCAAGAAGTTCAAGTTCCCCTTCCAGCTGCTCAGCGACCCCGACCGCAAGCTCGGCCTCGCCTACGGCGCGTGCGAGAAGAAGAGCGACGAGTACGCCCGCCGCATCGCCTACGTGATCGACGAGAACGGCAAGATCGCGCAAGCGCATGGGAAAGTGGATGCGAAGACGTATCCGCGGGAGCAGCTGGCTTCGCTCTAGGGGTTGATGGGTTGTTGGGTTGTTAGGTTGTTGCGTGGGGCCTCAGCTTAACAACCCAACAACTCAACAACCCAACAACCCCCTCCCTGTAACGTTCTGAAACCCTCGCGCACCCCACCTCGTACAAGGGCCATAGCAACCTTCACGAGGTGGGAAATGTCGAAGCGGAAGCGCAAAGTCGCAACGGTCTCGGTTCTGGTGCTGGCAGTCGCCATCGTCATCGTCTTCGTGGCGATGAAAGCGGGCGGAAAAAAGCAGGACCCGAAGCCCCCGGTGAAAGTCGGGAAGGCCGAGGTTGGCGACGTTCAGGTGAAAGTCACCGAGGTCGGCAACGTGCAGCCCGAGGTCAAGGTCGACGTGAAGTCGGCGGTGTCGGGCAAGGTGATCGCGATCGTCCATCGTGACGGCGATCAGGTCAAACGCGGCGAAGTGCTCGCCCGCGTGGAGCCCGACCTCAACCAGGCGCAGTCGCTGGCCGACGTCAAGAACCAGCTCAGCGCCGCCGAGATCCGCTACACGCAGGCGAAGACCAACTACGAGCAGGACCACAAGCTCTTCCTCGACGGCCTGCTGGCGAACAAGGCGAACCGCGACAGCGAAGCCGACTTCTTCGCCGCCAAGCAGGAGTTCGAGAAGGCGCAGGAGAAGTACAACATCGTCGAGAAGAGCGGCATCCCCATCGGCGCCGCCCCCGACAAGTTCCAGGGCTCCAACGTCGTCGCGCCGATGGACGGCCTCGTGCTGACGAAGAACGTCGAGATCGGCGACACGATCACCTCGGGCGTCTCGTCGTTCAACGCCGGCACCATCCTCTTCAGCGTCGCCGACGTCTCCTCGATGATCGTCAAGGCGGGCGTGAACGAAGTCGACATCGGCAAGATCCACGTCGACATGCCTGTGAAGGTGACGCTCGACGCCTATCCGAAAGTCGCGTTCGCCGGACGCATCGCCCGCATCGCGCCGGCGGTCCGCATCGACGACAAGGTCCGCGTGTTCGACGTCGAAGTCCGCCTCGACGCGCAGGGCCGCGAGCTCCGCTCCGGCATGACCGCGAACATCGAGGTCGCCGGCGACAAGAAGCTGAAAGTGCTGACCGTGCCGGTGGAGTCGGTCTTCACCCGCGACTCGCAGGAAGTCGTCTACGTGAAAAAGAAGGTCGACGCGAAGGCGGCCGAGACCGCGATGAAGGCGAAGAAGGACGACAAAAACAACAAGGACGGCTGGAAGACGTGGTTCGACCGCCGCATCGTGACGACCGGCCTCTCCGACAACGCCCGCGTCGAGATCGTGAGCGGACTCAAGCCGGGCGAGGAAGTCGCGCTCGAGGATCCGACGCTGCCGCTCGATAAGAAGAAGGATGAGAACGACGACTAGGTCGTTGGCAGGGGACAGTTGACAGGGGGCAGACGATGAGCGCGATCTTCAAATACGAAACCGAGCCCGAACCGGAGCCGGAAGCGGTGCCTGCGCGTGCGCTGATCGCGCTCGAGCAGATCACCAAGGTCTACGACTCCGGCGAGAACGAGGTGCAGGCGTTGCGCGGGGTCGATACGTCGATCGGCGCGGGCGAGTTCCTGGCCATCATCGGTCCCTCGGGCTCCGGCAAGTCGACGCTGATGCACATCCTCGGCTGCCTCGATTCGCCGAGCTCCGGCCGCTACTGGCTCGACGGCGAAGACGTTGCCACGCTGACCTCGCGCGAGCTCGCGCGCATCCGCAATCGCAAGATCGGCTTCGTCTTCCAGACCTTCAACCTGCTGCCGCGCGCGACGATCCTGAAGAACGTCGAGCTGCCGCTCCTCTACGCCGGCATCGGCAAGGACGAGCGGCAGGAGCGCGCCATGAAAGCACTCGAGCGCGTCGGCCTGGAGAAGCGCTGGAAGCACCGCCCCAACGAGCTCTCCGGCGGCCAGCGCCAGCGCGTCGCCATCGCACGCGCGCTGGTCAACAACCCGTCGCTGATCCTCGCCGACGAACCGACCGGCAACCTCGACACGAAGACCGGCGCCGACATCATCAGGATCTTCGAAGAGCTCTCCGGCGCGGGCCAGACCATCGTCCTCGTCACGCACGACCCGGCCATCGCCGCGAAGACGGGCCGCCGCATCCGCATCGTCGACGGCCTCATCGAGTCTGAATCATGATCATCTTCGAATCGATCATCGACGGCGTCCGCGACATCCGCGACCATTTCGGGCGGACGATGCTGCAGCTCGTCGGGATCATCCTCGGCGCGGCGTCGATCGTCGCCACCTTCTCGCTCTCCGTGGCGGGGAAGGCCGCGTCGATGGAGTTCTACCGCGTCAGCGGCGGCATCGAGAAGATGTGGGTCTCCGACCGCCCGACCGGCAAGGTCACACTGAACGCAAAGGCACTCGCGTCGAAAGGTCTCACGTACTCCGATGCCCTCGCGTTGCGCCGCGACGCGCGCGAGATCGATCTCGTCGCGCCGATGGCGGGGCAGAACGCGCTCGTCCGCTACGGTCACGTCGAGAAGACGCGCGACATCAGCGGAGTCACCCCGGAGTACGCGCCGCTCACCGACTTCCACGCGGGCAGCGGACGCTTCATCACCGACAACGACGTCGCTTCCGCGGCGCGCATCGTCGTCCTCGGCAGCGAGCGGGCGACGGAGTTCTTCGGCAGCGACAACCCCGTCGGCAAGACGCTGACCATCGGCGACACCGGCTACACCGTCGTCGGCGTGATGGAAGAGAAGTACTTCAGCTTCGATCAGAAGCGGAACGCGCTGCGCTGGATGAACCGGCAGATCTACATCCCGGTCACGACGCTCATCACGCGCCGCGGCGAGACGCTGCAGCACGGCAAGATCGACCGCATGCAGACGCGCATGAAGAGCGTGAAGCGCTCCGACGAAGCGGTCGCCGAGGTCTCGCGCATCCTGATGCGGGAGCACGGCGTGAAGGACTACGAGGTCATGTCGCGCGTGGCCAACCTCCGCCGCAACGAACAGAACAACAAGATGTACGACATGACGTTCATGGTCTGCGGGATCATCTCGCTGCTCGTCGGCGGCATCGTCGTGATGAACATCCAGCTCGCGTCGTTCAACGAGCGGGTGCGCGAAGTGGGGACGCGGAAGGCCGTCGGCGCGTCGCCGGCGCAGATCTTCTTCCAGTTCCTCAGCGAGTCCGTCCTGGTGTCGCTCTTCGGCGGCTTCCTCGGCCTCTTCATCGGCCGCCTCTTCACGCAGGCCATCACGTCGCTGATTCACCAGCCGACCATCATCACGATGGGGACGCTGGTCAACGCGATGATCTTCGCCGCCGGCACGGGACTGCTGTTCGGGATGTATCCGGCGATCCGCGCGTCGCGGCTCGATCCGATTGTCGCGCTGAGGACGGAGTAAGCCATGTACGTCGGCGAATCGATCCGCACCAGTCTCGAAGAAGTGAAGGCGCATCCGCTGCGCTCCTGCTTCACGCTGTTCGGCGTGATCCTCGGCACGATGGCGCTGGTCATCGTCCTCTCCGTCCTCGACGGCGTCGAAGCGGGCGTCTGGGCCGGCTTCGCCGACCTCGGGCTCGACGGCGTCCTGGCGATCTCGCCGCGCACGCCGAGCGATCCGATCGAGCGGACCAAGTCGTACATGTCGCGCGGCCTGCGCGTCGAAGACACGAAGAAATTCGCCGGCAGCGAGCTCGTCTCCGCCACCACTCCGGTCGGAGAGACGCGCGCCGTCGTCACCGCCGGCACCACTACGCGCCGCGTCGACGTCTACGGCATCGGCGGCGGCTTCAAGGTCATCAAGGGACGCGAGACGACCGAGGGACGATTCATCAATGCGGCCGACGACGACAACGTGTCGCCGGTCTGCGTCCTCGGCTTCAAGCTCAAGCAGCAGCTCTTCGGCGGCGACAACGCGGTCGGCGAGAAGATCAACCTCGGCGGGCGGCGGCTCACCGTCATCGGCGTCGGCACGAAGTTCAACATGGAGTTCGTCAACGACGACGACATGCGCAAAGAGACCGGCGGCGTTTACATCCCGTTCTCGATCTACCGCGACATGTACGGCCGCAACTCGATGTCGTACATGCTGGCCAAGGCGGTCGAGCCGGAGAAGTCGGTCGACGCCGAGGATGAAGCGACCGTCGTCATGCAGAAGGCGCACAACGGCATCCGCGACGTACACATCGAGAACATCGGCAAAGACATCCTGAAGGAGCGCGGCAAGGTCGTCGTGATCCTTCGCAACTGGCGCATCGTCTTCTTCTCGATCGCCGGCATCTCGCTGCTCATCGGCGGCGTCGGGATCTTCTCGGTGCTCAAGATCTCGATCTCCGAGCGGCTGTTCGAGATCGGACTGCGGAAGTCGATGGGGGCGAGCGACGGCGAGATCTTCCTGCAGTTTTTGATCGAGTCGGTGACACTTTCTGTCGTCGGTGCGGCCGTCGGCCTCGGCCTCGGCATCGGCATCGTGCGCCTGATCTCGAACGCGTTCCCGGCCGGACTGCCGGTGTCGTTCTTCGGACTGAGCGTGGCCAGCGGCTTCGCGATCTTCATCGGATTGCTGGCGGGACTCTATCCGTCGATGTCGGCGTCGCGGCTGCAGCCGGTCGAAGCGCTTCGCGCATGAATTTCGCATAAGGCAGCGCCAGGCATGTCCAGGCGGCTGTTCCTCATCGTGGTCATCGCGCTCGCGGCGCACGTTTACGCGGCGAGCGATTTCACCGTCACGCCGCACATCGGCAGCGTGATCGGCAACGACGACATCACGATCCATCTCAACCAGCAGATGGTCTGCGCGGCCTGCGCGCTGCCGGCGAGCGCCGACGTGTCCTTCGGCGGCGCGCGCGGACGCAACCCGAAGATCATCGACCGCTTCACCATCGTCGTGACGACGCCGCCGGCGCTGGCCGGAGTGGTCGACGTCGTGGTGCAGGTGAACGGGCTGCGGCTGACGGCCAGCAACGCGTTCACTTTCTCCGGCATGGGCGGGCTGATCGCGCGCGAGAACTATGAGGCGATCCTGATCCCGATCGCGGTCGCGCCCGACAATCCGATCCCCGGCGCGAACGGCTCGCGCTGGATCACCGAGCTGTGGGTGCGGAATGCCGCAACACATGCCGTCGAATATTTTTACGGCCTGCCGGATTGCCCGAGCCCCTGCCCCGGACCGAACACGCCGTTCCCGTACGTCACGCCCGGCACCTCCGTGGCGCAGCCGGGCGGCATCGCCGACGGCACGCTCGCGTACGTGCAGCGCGGCAGCGCCGACGCGTTCACGCTGGCCATGCGCGTGCGCGACATCTCGCGCTCGAACGAGAACGCCGGCACCGACATCCCGCTGGTGCGCGACGAAGACTTCCGCACGACGCCGATCGAGCTGCTGAACGTGCCGATCGATTCGCTGTCGCGCACCGGACTGCGCGTGTATGACACCGAGGCGAAGAGCGAGACGACGGCGACGGTGCGCATCTTCGCGATGAACAGCGATGCCGCGCCGGTCGTCACGACGACGATGACACTCACCCCGCGCGATACCGCCGACCGCGGCTTCCTCCGCCTGGCCAGCTACGCGTTCATCAGCGACCTGCGCGCCGCGTTCCCGCAGCTTCCGGACGGGCGCTATCGCGTCGAGGTGACGCCGGTGAAGTTCAACGGCTGGGCCTTCGCATCCTCGACCAATAACGACACGCAGCTGGTGACGACGGTGTATCCGCAATGAGAGCCTTCATCTTTGGTTGCCTGTTGTCGGTTGCCGGTTGCCTCGAGGCTCAACTGGCTGTCGCCCCGATCCAGGGCAGCGAGACCGGCGGCGACGCCGTCACGATCAGCGGCCTCAGTTGCATCGATTGCAGCGCCGCGGTCATTCGCTTCGCCGGAACGCCGGCGCAGAAAGTCACGGCGATCAACGCCGGCGTCGTGCAGGCGATCACGCCTTCGCACGCTCCGGGCGCGGTCGACATCACGACGGACGACGGCACGATCACCAAGGGCTTCACGTACGTGCAGGCCGGCACCTTCATCGCCTCGAACTTCGAGGCTGTCCTGATTCCGCTCTCCCTCGGCGCGAACCAGTTCCCGGGCGGCTACGGCTCGCTGTGGGCCAGCGAGCTCTGGATCAACAACGGCAACCGCTGGACCGCGGAGCTGCTCTTCGGCAATCCCGACAACAACAGCGGCTCGAGCCCGGTCATCATCCAGGGGCAGACGCGCAACGGCCAGTACATCGCCTCGGCGCAGTCGGCGTTCGGCCTCCTCGCCTGGGTGCAGAAGGGCTCGGCGAAGGGCTTCACGTTCGAGCTGCAGGCGCGCGATGTCTCGCGCGCGAAGCTCCACTCCGGCACCGAGATGCCGGTGGTGCACGAATCGGAGTTCAAGGATTCGATCGACCTCCTCAACGTCCCGATCGAGCCGGCGTCGTCGCGCATCGCGCTGCGCGTCTTCAACCTCGATTCCAGCCGCGAGTTCCCGGTGCACGTCGTCATCACGCCGGCCGCGGGAGGCGAGGCGCTCGTCGACGACGAGACGCTCATCGTGCGCGGCGGCCCGGGCGGCGGAACCGTCCGCTCGTACGCGCGCTACGGCTCGGACGACGATCTCGTCGCCCGCTATCCGCAGCTGGCGAACGCGGGCCGCGTGCACATCACGGTCAGCACGACCGGGCCGGAGAAGATCTGGTCGTTCGTCGCGGTGACGAACAACGCGACGCAGCTGATCACGACGATAATGCCGCATTAATGCGACGCCTGCTCTTCGCCTTCGCTGCCGCCGCTGTCGTCACCGTGGCGGTAGTCGCCGTCGCGCAGCAGCCGACACCCGAGCCGGCTTCCGAAAAAGAAAAACAGTTCGAAGTGCGCGTCACGCCGGAGATGCTGCGCCACAGCCGCATCAACGAATCGATCTACTTCGGCGGCACGCTCTACGGCATCGCCACGCTGCTCCTCCTGCTGCCGACCGGCTTCTCCGCGAAGATGCGCGACCTCGCGGAACGCCTCACGCGACGGCGATTCGTCGCTTCGATGCTCTACATCCTCTTCTTCGGCATCGCGCTCGCGGTGCTCGAATTTCCGCTCACGTACTACGCCGACTTTTACGTCCCGCACCAGTTCGACCTGTCGAATCAATCGTTCGTCTCGTGGCTGCTCGATCAGACGAAGGCCTTCGCGGTGACGGTGGCGATCCTCGCGCCGCTCGGCGCGCTGGCGCTGCAGGGCATCCGCAAAATCAAACGGTGGTGGGTCGTCCTCTGGCTCGCCTCGATCCCGCTCAGCGTCTTCTTCGTCATCATCGCGCCGGTCTTCCTCGACCCGATCTTCAACAAGTTCACGAAGCTGCAGGACCCGGTGCTGGAGCGGATGCTGCTCGACGAGGCGTCGCGCGCCGGCATCGAGGGGAGCCGCGTTTTCCAGGTCGACAAGTCGAAGCAGACGAAGACGATGAACGCCTACGTCACCGGCCTCGGCCCGACCAAGCGGATCGTCATCTGGGACACGCTGCTGGCCAAGATGACACGCGAGGAAGTGCTCGTCGTGATGGCGCACGAGATGGGGCACTACGTGCTCAATCACGTCTGGAAAGGCCTCGCGTTCAGCGTCGTGATCTCGCTGATTTCGTTCTTGCTCGGCCAGCAGTTCTACGACCGCGGCCTCGCGCGCTGGGGCGCGCGGTGGCGCACGCGCGAGCCGGGCGATCCCGCGACGGTGCCGTGGCTGCTCCTCATCGCCGCCGTGATCGGCTTCTTCCTCGCGCCGGTGACCTCGGCGTTCTCACGCTACGTCGAGCACGAGGCGGACGTCTTCGGCCTCGAGCTGACGCACATGAACGAGCCGATGGCGACCGCGTTCAAGAAGCTGGCGGAGGATTCGAAGCAGAACCCAGAGCCGAGCCGCTTCGTCGAGCTGTGGCATTACAGCCATCCGTCGACGAACGAGCGGATCCGGTTTGCGTTGGAAAACCGCTAAACCCGCCGCGCCGTATCCCGCAGCCTCTCCACCAGCAACTCACACATCGCCACCGAAAACTTCGCCAGCATCTGCGGATCGAAGGCGAGCGCTTCGGAGAGCGTCCGCTTGTCCCACGCGCGGATGGCGGCCCCTTCGCCGGCGCGCACCGACACGGCTCGCGGCGAGTCGTCGATGAACGAGACTTCGCCGAGGACGTCGCCGGGGCCGACGGTGGCGACGACGGTCTCGGTGCCGTCGCGAGTCACCACGATGTCGAGATGCCCGTCCTCGATCGTGAAGAGCGACGAGTCCGTGTCGCGGGCGCGGATGAGGTAATCGCCTTCCTTCAGGTAGCGCATGTGGCCGAGCTTTTCGACGCGGCTGCGCTCATCGTCGGTGAAGTAGCGGAAGAGAGGATGATCGGACTGCAGCGGAAAAACGTTCATGACCACTTGAGGTTCCACTCACAATGCGGCGCGCCCTTGGCGAAGCAACCGGTCTGCTCGACGCGCACGTTCTTCGCGCCGGTCAACTCCGCCATCCGCTCCATCCAGCCGGTGATGCGCGCGCATCCGGCGGCCTCGGACGGGAAATTGACCAGGCGGATATGCGCTCCCTTGTCCGTCTGCTGATCGATCTTCAGCTCGCCGCGGTTGTAGAGCGAGCTCCACATCTGCGACGCCTTCGACAGCAGCGCCTGCGGCGTCATCACCAGCGCGAAGAAGCGGTAAATGCCTTTGATCGCATCGGCCGCGGCCTCGCGTCCCGCGCGGCGCGCGAAGCTGTCGACCGGCTCCCCTTTCGCTTTCGCCGCCTCCTCGGTGAGGCGGTTCAGCATGTGCACGGGAATCGTCTCCGTCGCCAGGATGGGGGAGCGGAAGCGGGAGGCGTACTCGGGTGGAAGCGCGCGGAACACCGCTTCGCGCTGCTCGTGCGACAGATCGGTATCGATGAACTTCTGCAGACTTCGGACCGGCGACCCTTTCACGGTGACGGTCGTTTCATCGACTGCGGCTGGCATTCAATTCCTCCGCGCCCGTGAATTTTGGAACAGGATGCGCTGAGTATAATCCCGATCCTTCGGAGGACCCATGGACGAGCAGACCACCGCGGCAACCGCGATTCAGGTTGCGGAAGAGAGCAACGAGCCCCGCATCGGAGAGAAAGACAAGCTCGAAGAGCTCTGCGTCAACACCATTCGCTTCCTCGCCGTCGACGCGGTGGAGAAGGCGAAGTCGGGCCATCCCGGCACGCCGATGGGGATGGCGGACATGGCCTTCGTCCTCTGGACCGAGTTCATGCACTACGACCCGAAGGCGCCGCACTGGACGAACCGCGACCGTTTCGTCCTCTCCGCCGGCCACGCCTCGATGCTGCTCTATTCGCTCCTCCATCTCACCGGCTTTCCGGACATGACGATGGACGAGTTGCAACACTTCCGGCAGTGGGGATCGAAGACCGCCGGCCATCCGGAGTACGGTCACGCTACCGGCATCGAAGTCACGACCGGCCCGCTCGGCCAGGGCATCGCTCACGCCGTCGGCATGGCTCTCGGCGCGAAGATGCTGGCCGCGCGCTTCAACACGGACGATGCGTTCAAGCCGGTCGATCACCACATCTACGGCATCTGCTCCGACGGCGATCTCGAGGAAGGGATCAGCCATGAGGCCGCATCGATCGCAGGGCATCTCGGACTCGGCAACCTGATCTTCTTCTACGACGACAACCACATCTCGATCGAAGGCGAAACGCGGCTGTCGTTTTCCGAGGATGTGCGGAAGCGGTTCGAGGCATACGGGTGGCACGTGCTGAAGATCGACGGCCACGACCGCGACGCGGTGCGCAAGGCGCTGCGCCGGGCGCAGAAGGAGACGTCGAAGCCGTCGCTGATCATCGCCCGGACGATCATCGGCTGGGGCTCGCCGAAGTTCCACGGCACGGCGCGCGCGCACGGCGAGCCGCTCGGCGCCGACGAAGTGAAAGCGACGAAGGCCGCGCTCGGATGGCCCGAAGAGCCGACGTTCTACGTGTCCGATGACGTCCGCGCCGAGTTCACGCGCAAGGTCAAGAAGCTCTCCCGCGCGCGCAAGGTGTGGGAGAAAGGCTACGCCGACTGGCGGCAGCGCAATCCGCAGCTGGCGGAGGAGTGGGACCGCTACTGGAACAAGACGCTGCCCGACGGTTTCGAGGCGCAGCTCGTCGAAGCCGGCAAGTCGGACAAGGCGATCGCGACGCGCGCGTTGTCGGGGCAGGTCATCCAGAAGCTCGCCGCGCTGGCGCCGTTCGTCGTCGGCGGCTCCGCCGATCTCGCGCCGTCGACCAACACGCTGATCAAGGACGCGACGTCGGTCGAGCGCCCGAAAGGGGAGGAGTCGCACGCCCCGAACTTCGACATCTTCAAGGGACGCAACCTCCACTTCGGCATCCGCGAGCACGGCATGGGGGCGATTGTGAACGGCCTCACGCTGTACGGCTCGTTCCGCGCGTACGGCGCGACGTTCCTGATCTTCTCCGACTACATGCGCGCCTCGGTGCGCATTGCCTGCCTCATGAACATCCCGTCGATCTTCGTCTACACGCACGACTCGGTGTTCCTCGGCGAAGACGGCCCGACGCACCAGCCGATCGAGCACCTCTGGGCGCTGCGCCTGATCCCCAACATGACGCTGTTCCGCCCGTCGGACGGACCGGAGACGGCGATGGCGTGGGCGTGGGCGGTGGCGAAGTCGGAGGGGCCGACCGTGATCGTGCTGACGCGGCAGAAGCTCGAGCCGCTGCCGCACGGCGACGGCTTCGATCCCCACCAGATCTGGCGCGGCGCGTATCTCCTCGACGGCTACGCCGACGGCGACTTCACGCTGATCGCCACCGGCTCCGAAACCCCGCTCGCGGTGAAGACCGCCGACCTGCTGCGCGGCGAAGGCGTCCGCGCCCGCGTCGTATCAGCACCATGCCTCGACCTCTTCGATCGTCAACCTGTTGACTACCAGAACGAAGTCCTCGGCGACCGCTCGAAGATCGTGGCCATCGAAGCCGGCCGCTCCGACGGCTGGTACAAGTACGTGAACCATGACGCCCTCGTGATCGGCATCGACACGTTCGGCCATTCCGCTCCCTACGAGCAGATCGCCGAGCACCTCGGGTTCACGCCGGAGGCGGTGGCGGCGCGGATTCGGGAGTGGCGGGGATGACGTAGCGCGCCCGAAACTTGCACGCGTACCATCTCGTCATGGCTCGTGGTTGGGAAAGCAAGTCTGTTGAGGCGCAGCAGGAGACGCGGGAGGCGCGGCCGCAGGGTGAGGGCGACCGGGCCGGGCTGGAGTTGCGGCGGAAGCGCGAGAGCGTGGAGATGTCGCGGCGCCGCGTGCTCAGTGAGCTGGAGAGGAGCCGCTCCGATGTTCATCGGTCGGCCCTGCAGAACGCCCTGCATCATCTCGACGAAGAGCTGCAGAAGCTCGGCGGATGAGGTCGCGCACCGTCACCAGATGCGCCGAGAACGCGCGCCCCGGCGCGGCGAGGTCGCACTCCGCGTAGCGCTCGCCGAGGAGCACTTCGCGCGTGCGGAGGGCGCCGAGGTCGAGGATGGGGAGGAGGCGGTCCCATCTCCGCTCCACGAACCCGAGCGGCAACCGGTGGCGCGGTCGGATCACCACCACCCGGTCGCGAAACCGCGGCTCGATCTCGTGCTCGTAATCGTCACCGTTGCGGCAGAGCCCACCTTCGCTCTCGCCCTTCATCGTGATCAGCACCACCGCATCGCAGCCGTGCTCGAACAGCGTCTCGTACGGCATGTTGTTCGTCCAGCCGCCGTCGCCGTACTGCTCGCCGTCGATGTCGATGGGATGCGTGTAGAACGGCGGAAGGTAGTTGCTGGCCAGCAGCAGCCGGAACGGATCGGGGGACTCGCGCAGGTCGAAGATGACGTTCGTCCGGTCGCGCAGCCGTGTCAGCGCGACGAACACTGGCATCGCGAACCGCGTGCCGACGTAGCGCCGGAATGCGCGCTCGTGAATGCGCGGCCAGATGAACGGCGAGTGCTCGCGCAGCACGTTCGTCAGATCGACGTACGGCAGCCGGTTGAAGAAGCGCCAGTACGCGCGGAGCTGTTTCGACCGGCCGGCCGCGACGGCCGCGGCGTTCCACGCGCCGCCGGAGACGCCGAGCGTCGCATACGGCGTGATGCCGAGCTCGGAGAGCGCTTCGACGGCGCCGACCTGGAAGATGCAGCGCGCGGCTCCGCCGGAGAAGAGAAAGCCTGGTTTCGCGGCGGAGCGGAGAACGTCGAGTGCGTCAGTCACTGCTGGCGAGCGTATTCGAGCTTTTCCTTTGCTTCCTGTGACCAGGGACCCGTCGGATCGTGATGCAGGTAATCGTTCCATTCGGCGACCGAATCCTCGGGCTTGCGGTTGTACGTCGCGAGCGCGCGGTTGAAACGCGCCTCGTTCAGCTTCGGATCGATCTTCAAGGCCCGCTCGGCGGCGGCATGCGCCTCGGCATATTGACCGGCGACAATCTGCGCCGCCGCGAGATCGCTCCACGCTTTCGCATCATCGGGATGGACGGCCGTCACGCTGGTCAATTCCGCGATCGCCTGCGGCGTCTCCTTCAGCATCAGGTGGGCGATGCCGCGCGCGTGCGCGCCGGACGCGAAGTGATTGTTTTTCGCGTCCTCCAGGAGTTCGGCCGCTTTCCCCTGAAAGATTGCCTGCTCCGGCGGCGGACCCTCTTCGTCCCGCGCGCCGCTGCGCATCGTCCTCGGCCGCCCCGCGTACGCGAACCCGCCCGTCACGCGCGGCTCGATGATGCGAACCTGCCCCTGCGACATCCCCCTCAGCTCGCGCATCTCCCATATCGTGCGCGCCATCGGCATCAGCAGATACCCGACGCCTACCATCGCCGCGACGGACAGCCATCCAACCAGCGCCGTTCGCGGATACACCTTCACTTCATCCAGCGCCTCTGCTGCGCTCTCGACGACGAACCGGCACTCGGCACAGTCCGCCAGATGTTCCGCCACCGGAACCACCTGAGGCCGCGGCAACCGCGCATCGACAAAGGCCGCCAACACTTCCGACGGGGGATGGGCCTTAGCGATGGTCATGTCTCTTCCTTACGCTCGCTTGCCGCTCTCTCCTCAAGTTATTAGACGGACCGAGCGGTCGGTTTCTCATTCCTAACATCATTCGTCGTCCGGATGCTCGAGAAGGTCCCGGATGTCGTCCGCGCTGATCCCTTCTTCCTCCAGCGCAGAACGCAAATCGCGGAAAAGTTGTTCGCGCCTCCTGTAAAGCGGCTTCTGCTCCACCCCGAGGCGCCGGGCAATGTCGGAAATGTGCATCCCCGACTCGAACTGCATCTGCAGGATCAGCCGGTCCTGCGGCGGCAGCGTTTTCAGATGTCTGGCCAGCGCGGTGCGCGTCCGCTCGCGGACGTCTTTCCGAAAACGGGTCATCACCAGCACGTCGGCGTGCTCGCGCGCCGTGAGGATCAGCTCGATCGTCTCGTCCAGCGGCACGGTCGTCCGCCGGCGCTGCTTCTGCTGGACGCTCTCGGCCATCTGCTCGATGTCGGTACGCGGCACGTCGGGATGCGCCGCCGCCGTCTGCCGGACCGCGTCGTCGATCGACTCACCTTCCCACTGCACGCGCCGCTCGAGCTCCGCCGCGATCGGCCCGACGCGCTTCGCATCGGCCGACGGCCGCCATTTCCCATGCTCGTGCACGCATTGGTCGATGAAGATGCGATGGACGACGATGTTGAGATAGGTGCTCAGGTTGCTGTCGCCGCGGAACTGCCGCAGGATCGCGCACTCATCTTCCAATAGCTTCGCGTTCACGGTCTGCGTGAAGTCTTCCGCGTCCGCGCCGTGGAGGCCGTGCTTGCGGCAAACGAATATCACCGCGCGCCGAATCGGCTCCTGCGCGTCGATCAGGCACTTATGCGGGTCCATCTGCTGCCGATTATCACCTGTCCCGATACAATCCTGAGCCATGCGTATTCGTACGTTGCTTCTGCTCATCGTTCTCACCGTGTCAGCCAATGCTGACTATCGGGAGTTCAAGGACTTCCCCACCGATCCGTCGCTGGAGACGAAGCTGCGGCACGTCGCGGAATCAACCCTGAAGGATTTTCCGAAACTGAAGGCCGAAGACCTCTCGATGACGCTGGTCGATCTGACCAAAATGTCCACGATTTCCCGCGGCGATTACCACGGCGACGCGCCGTTCTATCCCGCCTCGGTCGTCAAGCTGTTCTTTCTCGCTGAGACGTTCCATCAGAAGAAAGAGTCGCAGCCCGACGTCCCGCGCGCCCTCGGCGAGATGATCCACGTCTCCGACAACGACGCCACCGCCTTCATCCTCGACGTCATCAGCGACACCTGCAGCGGTCCCGAGCTCGACGGCCGCGCCCTGAAGAAGTTCATCGAGAAGCGCTCGGTGGTGAACCGCTGGCTGACGCCGCTCGGCTACGACATCAGCGCGATGGCCAAGCCGTGGAGCTTCGGCCCGTTCGGCCGCGACGTGCAGCTGATGGGACCGAACAGGGAGAACCGCAACCGCGCGACGTCGAACGCGGTGGCCTCGCTGCTGCTCTGGATCGTGCGCGGCCGCGCCGTGTCCCCCGAGGCCAGCAAGGCGATGATGGAACTGCTGAACCGTCCGCTCGACACGCCGCGCAAGGACGAGAACCAGGTGAAGGAGTTTCTCGGCGAATCGCTGCCGGCGGGCTCGAAGTTGTGGTCGAAGGCGGGCTGGACGAGCGAGGTGCGCAACGACGCCGCGTACATCGAGCTGCCGAACGGACGGAAGTTCATCCTCGTCGTCTTCACGCGCGGGACGGCTGATGATGTGAAGCTGCTGCCGGCGATCGGGACGAAGGTGCTGGCGGAGATGGAGTGAATGCAGGACTACATGGCCGTGGTCTGCGTGGTGCTGGCGGAGCCGGTGGTCATCGCGGTGCCGCAGCGGCCGAGCCTCATCCTCACCGAGGTCTCGCCGAGCGCCGCGTATGACGCCGGCGAGATGCGCGCCATCGGCTACCACCGCAACATCGCGATCCGCGCCGAGCCCGATCACGTGAAGCATGTGCTGATGTCGTACATCGACGACGGCGACATCCACTGGGGGCAGACCGGCTGGCACGAGATGGCCCAGCACGACATCCCCGAGCACGCCGCCGAGGGCGTGTGGTTCGCGGGGAGCCGTTCGTATTTCAGCGACTGGTCGTGATCCGCGGCGCCTACTCCCGTCGCCCCGCTTGCGGGGAGAGGGTGGCGCCGCAGCGCCGGGTGAGGGGACGTGCAACGAGCGAGGAGCCCCCTCATCCGCCTGCGGCACCTTCTCCCCCGCGCGGCGGGGGAGAAGGAGTCAGCGCGACCGCGACCACCGGCTCCTTCGTGTCGATGAAGATCAGCTCCGCGCCCGGATAGTCGAGCAGCTCCGGCTCGAGATCGATGTAGCGCCGGCCGCGGAACCGCTGCTGGATCGCGGCGGGGAACGGCGTCGGTACGACGACGTGCACTTCGTACTCGGGGAAGAGCTCGTCCTGCAACGGCGGCGGTTCGGCGAGACCCCACGCCGTCGGATCGGGATTCGCAACCGAGACGATGAAGTTGCCTTCGCTCGCCACGTCGATCTCGCGACCCTCGCGCAATCGCGTCGTGAACATCAGGTGCGTATGCGGACCGTGGCGCGTGATCGCGTAGGCGCCGGACGCTGCGACGCGCGCGGCGGGGAGGTGCCGCGCGCCGCGCGTCTTCGTGAGGTAGGTGTATGCATCGAGCGTGGCGTCGACGTACTGCGGATCGTCGACCAGATCGACGAAGCCCCAGAAGCGGGCCTGCAACTGCTTGCGTCCGACGGCGATCAGGCGGCTCTCGTCGCGCCCATCCGGGCAGAGCAGCAGCAGCAACCGCTGCACGTCGCGCAATGAATCGACCGTCTCGTGCTCGACGCGCGGCCGGTAGAGGATGTCGATCTCGCCGCGCTCGATGATCTCGTGTCCTGGCTCGACGGCTGGCTCCATGTAATCCGAGTAGAATCAAAAACACGGCCATGCTCCGAATCGCCCTCGCGCTGGCGGCCCTCATCGTCGTCATCGTCCTCGCCGTCATCCTCGGCAAGCGGCACGCGCGGCGGTTCCAGCGCGCGCGGAAGATCCGTATCGACCGCTTCAAGCTCAAGAGCCAGCACGCCGACATCGAGCTGGAGGTCTTCGGCCGCCGCGAGGTGGTGCAGGCGATCCAGAAGTACGCCCGCGAGAACCATGTGTCGACGGAGGTGGCGACGCGGCAGGCAAAGACGTACCTGCGCGAGATCGTCCCGAAGTTCAACCTCCTCGCGTACTACCGCTTCGGCGCGCCGATCGCGCGGGCCATCATGCACTTCCTCTACCGGCCGGTCGTCGAGCGGACGCCGATCCGCGACTTCAACGCCGTCGCGCCGAAAGGGACGGCCGTCGTCTACGTCATCAACCATCGCTCCAACGCCGACTACGTGCTCGTCGCGCACATGCTCTTCAAGTTCATCTCGCTGTCGTACGCGGTGGGGGAGTGGGCGCGCGTCTGGCCGCTGAACCACCTCTTCAAATGGTTCGGCGCGTATTTCATCCGCCGCCGCTATCGCGAGCCGCTGTACCACGCGGTGCTGTCGGGATTCGTGCAGACGATCACCCGCAACGGCGTGACGCAGGGGATCTTCATCGAGGGCGGCCTGACGCGCGACGGCGCTTTCCAGAAGCCGAAGCTCGGGATGCTCGACTACATCGTGAACGCGAAGCGCGATCCGGAGTTCGAGCAGCCGCTGGTGCTGATGCCGACCGCGATCAACTACGACCGCGTGCTGGAGGACCGCAATCTCACCGAGGAACTGATGGGGCGCGAGGACCGCTCGACGAAGCTCGAGAAGCTCAACACCACGCTCGAGTTCCTCTTCAAGAACCTCGTGCGCAGTTTCGTGAAGCGCTTCAAGCGTTACGGCTACGCCATCGTGACGTTCGGCACGCCGGTGGTCGTCGACGACTTCATCAAGGAGCATCCCTCGCTCCTGGCGAACACGTTCGAGGAGCGGAAGGAAGCGCTGACGCAGCTCGCCGAGCTGGTGATGGACGAGATCTCGCGCGCGCTGCCGCTCACGCCGGTGACGCTCGTCGCGCGCCTGTTCACGCAGCGCGAGACGTGGAGCGAGAGCGAGCTGGCCGCGGCCCTCGAGCGCGAGCGCGCCGCGTTCGCCGACCGCGTCTGGCTGACGCGGGAGAAGACGGGCGCCGAGATCTGGAACGCGGCGCGCGACATTCTCGCGATCCGCCACCTCATCGTGGAGCGCGACGGCCTCTGGAGCTGGAACGCGGACGAGCCGATGCTCCGCGATTACTACGCGAACTCGCTCCTGACGTTCGAGGAAGTGAAACGCCGCGGCTGGCCGGAACGGAAGCGCGACGAGAAGGCGGTAGCGGCGGCACGGGAAGCTGCTACTGTTTAGGCATCATGTTCTGTCCTGATTGCGAAACCGAATACCGCGAAGGCTTCGAGCGCTGCGCCGATTGCGGCTCGCTGCTCGTCGAGTCGCTCGAAGGCGACGAGCCGCAGGAAACGCAACTCGTGCCGCTGGCCGAGGAGGAGTCGTCCGACGTGCTGGGCGAGATTGTGGATCGGCTGGAGAAGGCGGGCGTGCCGTATCTCGTCGAAGCCGGTACGGCGCTGGCGCTGCGCGATCGTGTCATCGAAGGCGACTTCGCGCCCGAGCCATGGCGCGCGCGGATTTACATCGCCGCCGGCGAATACGAGGCACGCGCACAACGGATCGTCGATGACGTCCGTGCACGCGTGCCTCGGCCGGTGCCGATCCCGCCACCGCACATGAGGGCCTAGGCGGTCACGGAATCGAGAAAGCCGTACAGCGCATCGAGCACGCGTCCCGTCGCCTCTTCCGCCTGCGCCACCTTCGTCTCGTCGTCGCACAAACGATTCAGCAACTCGCGCGAGGTCGCGGAGTGGTGCACATCCGCCTCCTCGTGCACGGTGAAGAACGTCGGCGCGGACATCCCGTAGAACTGCGCGAGGCCGGCGATCTTCGCCTTGGCCACGGCCGGGATCTGCGACTCGTACGCGTACAGCGCCGCGAGCCCTTCGTGCAGCGCGCCCTCGCGTGCGAGCGAGCGCATGGAATCGATGAGGGCACGGGTCGCAGGGTTCGGGGAGCCCGCGACCACCTCATCGCGCGAGAGCCCGAGCGACTCGCAGAAGCGGAGCCAGAGCTCGGGATGGTTCTCCGCGCCGCGCTCCTCCTCGATCAGGTTCTCCAGCAGCAGCTGGCGCACGGCGAGGTCATCGGTGTGCGCATGAATGCCGCTGAGGAACGTCGGGAAGGCGAGGGCGTAATGCCAGTACTGGCGGGCGTACTCCTGAAGCTCGCCGCGCGTCAGGGTGCCGGCCGACCAGCGCTGGTAAAAGGGGTGATCGAGCAGGTGCTTGGATGCAATCCGGGCGTCGCAATTTTTCACGTCATACCTCCTTGTGATGGGGACGCGCGAGTCTACCGCAAGCGTTTGATAGACTCACGAAATGTCGCACAACGCCTTCAACACACTCGACACTTTCGACCTCGGCAACGGCAAAAAAGGGCAGTTCTACTCGCTGCCGAGACTCGCCCAGGCCGGCTTCAGCAACGTGGAGAAGCTCCCGGTCTCCATCCGCATCGTCCTTGAATCCGTACTCCGCAACGTCGATGGGAAAAAGATCGCCGAAAAGGACGTCGCGGCGCTCGCCCGCTGGGCGCCGAATGCGGAGCGCACCGAGGAGATCCCGTTCATGGTCGCGCGGGTGCTGCTGCAGGATTTCACAGGCGTGCCGCTGCTCGTCGACCTCGCGGCCATGCGCACCGCCGCTGACCGTTTCGGCAAAGACGCCGGCATCATCGAGCCGCTCGTCCCGGTCGATCTCGTCATCGATCACTCCGTGCAGGTCGACTACTCGAATCGTGAAGATGCGCTCCAGCTCAACATGGACATGGAGTTCAAGCGCAACCAGCAGCGCTACCAGTTCCTGAAGTGGGGAACGCAGGCCTTCAACGGCTTCCGCGTCGTCCCGCCGGGCATCGGCATCGTCCACCAGGTCAACCTCGAATACCTCGCGCGCGGCGTGCTGGAGAAGGACGGCGTCTGGTATCCCGACACGCTCGTCGGCACCGACTCGCACACCACGATGATCAACGGCATCGGCATCGTCGGGTGGGGCGTCGGCGGCATCGAGGCCGAGGCGGGGATGCTCGGCCAACCTGTTTACTTCCTCACGCCCGACGTCGTCGGCGTGCACCTCAGCGGCTCGGTCAGCGAAGGCGTCACCGCGACCGACGTCGTGCTGACCATCACCGAGATGCTGCGCAAGGCGAAGGTCGTCGGCAAGTTCGTCGAGTACTTCGGCGAAGGGGCCGCGTCGCTCTCGCTGGCCGACCGCGCCACGATCGCCAACATGGCGCCGGAGTACGGCGCGACGATGGGCTTCTTCCCGGTCGACGACGAATCGCTCCGCTACTTCTCGCTCACCGGCCGCACCGACGAGCAGGCCAGCGCGTTCGGCAACTACTTCAAGGCGCAGGGCCTCTTCGGGATGCCGAAGAAGGGACAGATCGAGTACAGCAAGGAGCTCGAGCTCGACCTCGGCTGCGTCCGCGCCAGCGTCGCCGGACCGAAGCGGCCGCAGGACCGCATCGAGATCCAGGCGCTGAAGACGAAGTTCATCAACGAGCTGCAGTCCGAGCCGCCCAACGGCTACGGCAAGCCGGCCGCCGAGATCGAGCGGAAGGCGCGGACGACCGTCGGCGCCGCCGCGACCGGCACTGTGACCGGCGGCGGCGACCAGACCGCCGCGGTAGGGGAGGCGAAGAACACGAGCGTCGTGACCGAAGAGGAGATGATGAACAACCGGCCGACGCCCGATCGCGTCGACGCCGCGGCGCTCGCCGACTCCACCCCCTCGGCCACCGTCGAGCTGCATCACGGCGACGTCCTGATCGCCGCCATTACGTCGTGCACGAACACCAGCAATCCATCCGTCATGCTCGCCGCCGGACTGCTGGCGAAGAAGGCGGTGGAGCGCGGCCTTCACGTCTCGCCCGTCGTGAAGACGTCGCTGGCCCCCGGCTCGCGCGTCGTCACCGAGTACTACCACCGCAGCGGCCTGCAGCCGTACCTCGACCAGCTCGGCTTCTACACGGTCGGATATGGATGCACGACCTGCATCGGCAACTCCGGCCCGCTCGATCCGAAGATCGAGGAGGCGGTGAACCGCCACGATCTCGTCGGCGTCAGCGTGCTGTCCGGCAACCGCAACTTCGAGGCGCGCGTGCATCAGTCGATCCGCGCGAACTTCCTCATGTCGCCGCCGCTCGTCGTCGCGTTCGCGCTCGCGGGCCGCATCGACATCGACCTGACGCACGAGCCGATCGGCCACGGCAAGAACGGCGAGGAGGTTTTCCTCCGCGACATCTGGCCGTCGCTCGACGAGATCCGCGACACGCTGGCGAAGGCGCTCGATCCGGCCGATTTCCGCCGCCTCTATTCGAGCTTCGCCGATCAGAACCCGCTCTGGAACGACATCCCGTCGAGCGCGGGGCAGCTCTACTCGTGGGACACGCAGTCGACCTACATCCAGGAGCCGCCGTTCTTCACCAACTTCGGGATGTCGGCCTCGAAAGCGGCGGACATCACGAACGCGCGTCCGCTGGCGATCTTCGGCGATTCGGTGACGACGGACCACATCAGCCCCGCCGGCTCCATCAAGAAGGATTCGCCGGCCGGACGTTACCTGATCGAGAACGGCGTCCAGCCGCAGGACTTCAACAGCTACGGCTCGCGCCGCGGCAACGACCGCGTGATGACGCGCGGCACGTTCGCGAACGTCCGCATCAAGAACCAGATGGTGCCGGGCGTCGAAGGCGGCGTGACGGTGCATCAGCCGTCGGGCGAGCGGCTGTCGATCTACGACGCGGCGATGCGCTACCAGCACGAAGGGACGCCGCTGATCGTGCTCGCCGGCCAGGAGTACGGCACCGGCTCCTCGCGCGACTGGGCCGCGAAGGGCACCAAGCTCCTCGGCGTGAGCGCGGTCGTGGCGCAGAGCTTCGAGCGCATCCATCGCTCCAACCTCGTCGGCATGGGCGTCCTTCCGTTGCAGTTCGACGAGGGGACGAACGCGCAGTCGCTCGAGTTGAAGGGCGACGAGACGTTCGACATCACCGGAATCAGCGGCACGCTGAGGCCGCGCCAGAAGGCGACGCTCGTGATCAAACGTGCGGCCGGCAAGGTGGATGAAGTGCCGGTCACGGTGCGGATCGACACACCGATCGAGGTCGACTACTACCTGCACGGCGGCATCCTGCCGTTCGTGCTGCGGCAGCTCATCGCGCAGGGCCAGCCGGTGACCGCATGAAACGGGCGATCATTCTCTTTGCTCTCCTCGCCCTTCCCGCACTCGCCCAGAAAAAAGAAATCACGCTCGAGACGATCTACAACCCGTCGACGAAGGTCTACTTCTCCGGCGCGGTGCAGAGCGGATTTCAGTGGCTCGACGACGCGACCTTCATCTGGCCGCGCAAGGACCAGAAGGGCGATCTCGTCGAATGGGAGCGCTTCGATGTGAAGACGGGGAAGACGACGCCGTTCTTCGACCGCGCTGCGTTCGAGAAGGCGCTGATCGGAGCCGGTGTCGCGGATGCCGATGCGAAGCGCGCCGCGAAGGCGACCTCGCAGAATTTCGACGCGAAGAAAAACGCGATCGTGGTCGAGGCCGGGAACGATCTCTTCCTCTACTCATTCGGCAACAAGTCGGCGACCCGGCTGACGTCGACGCCGGCATCCGAGGAGTTGCCGACGTTCAGTCCGGACGGAACGAAGGTCGCGTTCGTGCGCGACAACAACCTCTTCGTCACCGACCTCGCCGGCAAGTCGGAGCGGCAGCTCACCACCGACGGCAATCCGCAAATCCTGAATGGCATCCTCGACTGGGTCTACGACGAGGAGGTCTACGGCCGCGGCACGAAGCGCGGCTTCTGGTGGAGCCCCGACTCGAAGCGCATCGCCTTCCTCCACTTCGACGAGCACGGCGTCCCGACCTATCCGACCGTCGACCAGATTCCGTATCACCCGGTCGCGGAGACGTATCCGTATCCGAAGGCCGGCGACCCGAATCCGAAGGTGAAGCTGATGATCGCGCCGGCCGGCGGCGGCGAGCTCACGGCCGTCGACAACGATCGTTACGCCGGCGACATCCTCATCGTTCGCGTCGGCTGGAACGGCGACGGCTCGCTGCTGACGTACCAGGTGCAGAACCGCGAGCAGACGTGGCTCGATCTCGACACGTCGGACGGCAAGACGCTGATCCACGAGACGACGAAGGCGTGGGTCTCGGCGATCGACAATCCGAGCTTCCTCGATGACGGCACGTTCCTCTGGCAGAGCGAACGAAGCGGCTTCCAGCACCTCTATCACTACAAACCCGACGGCACATTGATCCGCCAGGTCACCAATGGCGACTGGGAAGTCGACGAGCTGGAAGGCGTCGATGAGAAAACCGGCTTCGTCTACTTCACCTCGACCGAGCGGACGAACCTCGGCAAGGACGTCGATCGCATCAAGCTCGATGGCAGCGGCTTCCAGCGCCTCACCGAAAAAGCGGGAACGCACGCGCCGAAGTTCAGCCCGTCGTTCGCGTACTTCGTCGACAACTGGAGCGACATCAACACGCCCAACCAGGCGCGCCTGCATCGCAACGACGGCTCGGTCGTGAAGGTCGTCGACGAGAACCTCGTCTCCGCGCTCGCCGATTACAACCTGCCGCGCCCCGAGTTCCTGCAGGTGAAGACGCACGACGGCGTGATGCTCGACGCGCTGATCATCAAGCCGGCGAATTTCGATGCGTCGAAAAAATATCCGGTCTTCGAATATCACTACGGCGGCCCGCACGCGCAGCAGGTGACGAACGCGTGGAAGGGGCAGACGATGCAGTTCTTCCAGCTCGTCGCGCAGCAGGGCGTGGTCGTCTGGATCTGCGACAACCGCGCGGCGAGCGGCAAGGGGGCCGTGTCGGCCTGGACGCTGTACAAACATTTCGGCGACGTCGAGCTGCACGACATGGAAGAAGGGCTCGACTGGCTGACGTCGCAGCCGTGGATCGACGCATCGCGCGTGATGACGTACGGCTGGAGCTACGGCGGCTACATGACGTCGTACGCGATGACGCACAGCAAGCGCTTCATCGCCGGTATCGCCGGCGGTACCGTCGCCGACTGGCGCGACTACGACTCCATCTACACCGAGCGCTACATGCTCATGCCGCAGAACAACGCGGACGGCTACAAGTCCAGCTCACCCCGTTTCTCCGCGAAGGACCTCGACGGCAATCTGCTCCTCATCCACGGCGCCGTCGACGACAACGTCCACCCGCAGAACACCATGCAGCTGGTGTACGAGCTCGAGAAATCGCAGATCCCGTTCCGGATGAAGTTCTACCCGAAGTCACAGCACGGCGTGCGCGATCCGCAGCTCGTGTTCGATCTGCAGAAGACGATTCTCGATTACGTCAGGGAGCAGCTGCATCCGTGATCCGTATAGCCTTCTCCCCCGCGGCGCGGGGGAGAAGGTGCCGCAGGCGGATGAGGGGGCGGTTCAGCGCACGAGGCACAAACCCCTCATCCGCGCTTCGCGCACCTTCTCCCCTCGCGGGGGGAGAAGGCTGATGGTGCGCGCGCCCCGCGCGACTAACTGCAACTCGAGCCGAAAGTCACGGTGATCGAAACGTCTCCGTAACTCGAGTTGTCGGCGTATGCCGCCGTGGAGTCGTCGTAGGTTGTGTCCTCCGTGACCCACTGACCCGTGTACTCGTTCCCGGGGATGAGGGTCGAGGCGTTGGACTTGTACATCACCGCCCGAGCTTCCGGATACGTGGTGCCGTTCGAGCCGTAATTGAAGATGTAGCCGAGCACCCACTCGTTGCCGCTGGCATCGGTGGCCGTCGTGAGCTGGACGACGTCATCGCCGGCCTGCGAGTATCCGGTGACGCATCCGCCGGTCGACGCGACCGAGACCAGGCCGCTCGTGCCGGTCGACGCGGCCGCCGTCCACTCGATCTTCGCCTGGAACTGCGCCCACGCGACGTCGAGCTCCGCATACAGACGATTCGACAGTGTTTTCTCAATATTGCGATCGATCGTGACGAGCACGTTGCCCGTATCGACGTCCTCGCCCGTACTGCCGGCACTCTCCACGTTTCCGATGTCGAAGCTGACGCTGGCGCCGGCGTCCCACGTCGTGCCCGAGCCGGTGTACGTCAACAGCAGATCGGTACCGTCGTTGCTGAACGTCCAGTCGGTCGGAGGCGAGGAGATCGTCATCGCCGAGATCTCCTCGGTCGTGAAGAAGCTCGGCATCCGGATCGTGATCGTGGCGCCGGTCGCGAACTGCGATGTGACGCCGGTGTCGATCGTCAGCGTGACGGTGCTCGAGGTGTTCACGACGAGCGTATGGTCGTCGGTCGAACCGTCCACCGCGAGCGTGAGCGTGAAACGCGGCACCCGCTCGCGGGCGTCCTGGTGTCCGAGGTAAGCGCCGACCGCGGCGAAGGGAACGACGGTGCCGAAGGGCCATTGGATCGACCAGCCGGCGTGCTCGAATGTGTCGTCGCCTTCCGCTTTCTGGCGGATGCGCGTGAATCGGACGGCGATGCCGAAGCCGACATCGACCAGCAGTCCGAAAATGCAGCCGGTCAGCGGAAACGAGTCCCAGAAGCTGAATTCGAAGCCGGCATTGGTGCCGAGGCCCGTCTCGACCGAGGCCGCGTGCCACGTCCTCCCCGTGGCGCTCCCCTTCGCGTGCACCAGCACCTCGGCACCGGCGAGGACTCCGACGACGGCGTAGGCACCGGCGGAGACGCCGATGCCCATCGCCTGCAGTCCGCTGCTTTCGAGCGACGCTCGCAGCGGAAGAAACTCCTGCGCATTCATCACATGCGTGGCGATCTCCGCGCTGAGCGGATTGTTCGATGTTTTCAGCGCCGCCTCGAGCGCATGCGCGTTCGACAGTCCGTGCCGCGTGTTCATGTATGCCTGGATGCAACCGACCGCGAGGTCGGTCAGGCGCTGCCTCCTCCGATAGAGATCGAGACAGTCGGCCACCATCTCGACCTCGGTCTGCGGCAATCCCGCGGGGATGACGTCGTCGCTGTTCCGGCATTTCGACTTTCTGCCGCCGACGTCCGATGCGCGAAGCAGCGCTTGCGCGAAACCAGGCTCCAGGAGACCGTTGAAGTTCGCCATATCCCTCTCCTTTTTCGTGATATGGCGATAAGTTAGGTTCTATGGAATGCCGGAATGTAAGCGGAATGAAATGATGGTGTAATCGATGTAAATTCCTCACGACCGCTGCGCCGCGCGCCTGCGGATCGCCGTCTGCTTCGAGCGTGGTCCTTCCGCCCGGCGGCATGTCGTTCGCAACGTTTTGGGAATATGAGCAGGCCCAACAACGTCAATCCGAACTTCGACAAGGCATGACCATCACCGACGACACTCTTCAGCGCACCGCGCAGGGCCTCGAGCTCTCCCGGCGCGGGCGTCTCATGCCTGCCTCGCCCATCCGCCGGCTCGCGCCGCTCGCGGAGGCGGCGAAGGCGCGCGGCACGCGTGTCTATCACCTCAACATCGGCCAGCCCGACATCGAAACGCCGGCCTGCTTTCGCGACCGCCTCAAGCTGATGGACGAGCGCGTCATCGAATACTCGCCGTCGACCGGCACGCCGGAGTTCATCCGCTCGCTGCAGCACTACTACGAGCGCCGCGTCGGCGTCTCGCTCGATACGACGCAGATCCTGGCCACGACCGGCGGCAGCGAAGCGCTGCTCTTCGCCTTCATGGCCTGCGCGAACGAAGGCGATGACGTGCTGATGCTCGAGCCGTTCTACGCGAACTACCGCGCCTTCACCACGATGGCCGGACTGCAGATCGTGCCGGTCACCAGCCGCGGCCGCGACGGCTTTCACGTCCCGCCGCGCGAGGTGTGGGAGCGCGCGCGGACGCCGCGCACGCGCATCGTCGTCCTCTGCAATCCGAACAATCCGACCGGCACGGTCTACTCGCCCGACGAGCTGCGGATGATCGCCGATTTCTGCCGCGAGCACGGGCTCTTCCTCGTGTCCGACGAGGTGTATCGCGAGTTCGTCTACGACGGCCGGAACGCGATGAGCGCGCTCGAGCTCGAAGACGCCGACGATTTCGTGATCGTCGTCGACAGTCTCTCCAAGCGCTACAGCGCCTGCGGTATCCGCCTCGGCGCGCTCGTCACGCGCAACCCCGAGGTCTACGACGCGGTGCTGCGGATGGCGCAGGGACGCCTCTCGCCGCCCGGTCTCGCGCAGTTCATCGCCGTCGGCGCGGAGTCGCTCGGCGAGGAGTACACGCGCGACGTCGTGGCCGAATACCAGCGCCGCCGCGACGTGCTGTACGAAGGATTGAAAGCGATCCCGGGCGTCTTCCTGACGAAACCCGAAGGCGCGTTCTACTGCGTCGCGAAGCTTCCGGTTGATGATGCCGATCGCTTCGCCGCCTGGCTGCTCTCCGACTTCGAATACGACGGGGCGACCGTGATGATCGCGCCGGCCTCGGGCTTCTACGCGTCCGAGCTCGGCCGGAGCGAAGTGCGCATCGCGTACGTGCTGAAGGAAGACGACCTGCGTGCTGCGGTGAAGGTGTTGGCCGAGGCTCTGCGCCGCTACAATGCGGCGGCATGAAGCATTGGCTGATGAAGGTCGAGCCCTCGGCCTACTCCATCGATGATCTGAAGCGCGACGGCACCACGAACTGGGAAGGCGTCCGCAACTACCAGGCGCGCAACTTCATGCGCGACGAGATGAAGGTCGGCGACAAGGTGCTGTTCTACGCCTCGAACGCCGATCCGTCGGGCGTGACGGGCCTCGCCGAGGTGAGCCGCGAGGCGCGTCCCGAGCCGAAGGATCCGACGTGGGTCATGGTCGAGATCAAGTACGTCGAGACGTTTCCCGCCGTCGTCCCGCTCGAGACGCTGAAGCAGACGAAAGGCCTCGAGGAGATGGTCGTGACGAAAAAAGGCTCCCGCCTTTCGATCCAGCCGGTGACGAAGAGCGAGTTCGACATCGTCGTGAAGCTGGGCCGGAAGAAGTGATTGAGGTCGTCCAGTCCGACATCACCAAACTTGCGGTCGACGCGATCGTCAACGCCGCGAACAGTTCCCTCCTCGGCGGAGGCGGCGTCGATGGCGCGATCCATCGCGCGGCCGGACCGGAGCTCCTCGCCGAATGCCGCACGCTCGGCGGATGCCGCACCGGCGAGGCGAAGATCACGCGCGGCTACCGGCTGCCGGCGAAGTACGTGATCCACACCGTCGGCCCCGTCTGGCGCGGCGGGACGAACGGCGAGCCCGAGCTGCTCGCGTCGTGCTATCGCAACAGTCTCGCACTCGCGGTCGAGCACGGCATTCGGACGATTGCGTTTCCGGCGATCAGCTGCGGGATCTACGGCTATCCGATCCGCGAGGCGTGCGAGATCTCGGTGCGCGAGACGCGCGCGTTCCTGGCGAAGACGGATGCGATCGTGCGCGTGCTCTTCGTCGCCTTCGGTGCGGATGTTGCTGAGGTCTGGCGTGATGTCAGTAACGCCGAGCTGCCAGGCTCTCCTGATTCACGATGACGACGCGTTCCGCAGGTCGCTGATCGCAACACTCGATCAACGTCACTTCGCCGTCACGTTCACGACCGATGGCGACGGCGCGCTGCAACATCTCCGCGCCCGAACCTTTCGCGTCATCCTCCTCGGCGTCAGCCTGAAGGGCAAAAACGGCATGCACGCGGCCGCGTATCTGCGCGAGCATCGCGAGAGCGCGAAGTGCGGCGTGATCATCCTCGGCGATCCCGATCCGGAGATCCGCACCTTCGCGCCGTGGGCGGACGAGACGTTGCTCAAGCCGGTCGACCCCGACTACGTCGCACAACGGGCCCTCGTGTACTGCAGCTGCTGACGGCGCTAGCGGCGCGTCGAGTGGCGCCTCACCGTCCGCGTCGCGTTCACCGTCACCGTCTTCCCGCCGTTCGCCGGCACATCGACATACGCCGGCGTGAAACCCTCGGGCAACGTCAGGCGGATCGTCCCCGTCGTCGCGCAGGTCGGATCGGCGGCGGAGAGCTGCACGTGATAGCCGTCGTCGGTCATGTAGACGACGAGCGGCGCGCTGGAGGCGAACCCGGCGAACGAGCTCGCGGTCCAGAAGACGATCCCGGTGGCGTTCGTCCGCCGGTCGCGCGCCGCCGAGACGCTCGCCGTGTCGCTCAGCACCAGGATCGGATTCGACGCCGCCCAGTTCTGCATCGCCGCCGCGGCGACTCTCGGCACGAGCACGTACTCGGCGCCGCGTCCCGCGGCGTACGTGCCGTGATCGATCGACAGCGTCACGAACGACTTCGTGTACGTCGCCGGATCGGTCGAGCCGCCGAGCGCGACGTACGTCCCGCTGCGCGTCGATCGCTCGATCTTCACCGCGTCGCGGTTCGGGAAGTAGTAGCCGACGTTCTCGCACCACGCCCAGCCGTCGCCGGTCAGCACCTGCGAGCTCGGATTCATCAGCGGCCACTGATTGACGATCGTCTCCGTGCGATTCGGCGTCGGGCAGTTGATCGAGTTGGTCATGAAGAGGATCGCGTCGTCGAAGAAGAACCACGACTTGTTCGCGGTCAGCGACGAGTTGAGCGCATCGAGCTGCATCGCGGAGACGCCGTTGCGGCCGTCGCCCGTGCCGCCCGCGAGCGCGCGCGTGCCGAAGCCGTAGGTCGCGTCGGCGGCATCCGCCTTCTGCTCGACCGTGGTGCCGGGGAGGCGCGACCAGTCGAGTGCCGGCCAGACGTCACGCCCGAAGTACTCGTTGCCGTCGAGCACGAGGTACAGCCTTCCGTCCGACTGGCGCGACCCGAGGAGGTTCTCGTTGTTCGTCTTCTCGCCCGACTTCGTGCGCGAGGAGAACATCTTGATCGACGCGAACCAGCCGTCACGGCGGTGCACGGTGTAGTCGCTCGACCAGTAGTGGCGATGGCCGGACAGCGGCAGCGGATTGAAGTTCTCCTCCGCGATGGTCGTCAGGCCCGCGAGCTCCGGCGGGAGCGTCCACGGCCAGGAGCGCGCGACGCGCGCGGCGGCGGCGCGGATCTCGTCGCGGCGCGGCGAGTCGAACTGCGATGCTTCGACGAGCGCGGCCAGTCCGGAGATGCCGCTCGTCGTCGGCCGGACGACCTCGCGTCCGGTGACCGAGGCGTCGAAGTAGTTGCCGTAGAGCGCCCAGGCGATGCCGTCGGCGATGTAGTCGGCGACCGCATTCAGCGCGGTCGCGGGGAAGGTGAACGACGTGCCGCGCGTGATCAGCGCGTAGCGCGCCATGTCGTCGGCGAACGCGCCGCCGTAGCCGCCGGTGTAGAGCTGGGGGCCGTGCTGATGGAACGCGGAGTCGGGCTTGACGCCGTCGCCGACCGCGACCGGCATGGCCACGCCGGCCATCGCGTCGCGCACGGCGTTCAGGATGTTGACGTCATCGCGCAGCAGGCCGAGGGCGAGGTGCGTGTAACACGACCAGACGAGGTTCTCGCCGACGGGCGTCGGTCCGATGAGGCCGCGCAGGGTGGGGGAGAGGCCGATGTGGTACGTGAGCGTCGCGAGACAATCGTCGTAGACCTGCTGGCTGATGTCGCCGCGCATCAGGACGAGCGTCGGGCCGAGGTCGAGCGGCACGCCGAGCGTCCAGAACCACCAGTTGCCCGTCGGGATCGTCATCGTCCCGTAGAACTTCGGGACATACGCCAGTGCGGACTCGATGGCCGTCCGGAGTTGCGGATCGCCGTACAGCGGCTGCCCCGGCATGCGGTACGCCTTCGCCATGTCCCGCAGCCGTTCGACGTGGTTGTACGGCGACCACGTGCCGCTCGGGACCTCGCTGTAATTGATGTCCGTCCAGCTGCCGTTCGCCAGGAGGTAGCCGGGCGCGATGTAGCCCCTGACCGTGTCGTACGTCCCGCCCAGCGACGCCTGCATCCGGATGGACGTGCGATCCGCCCCCGCCCCCGTGTAATACCCAACGAACTGCTCCCGCACGACGTCGAGCTCCGACGCAAAGAGACGTGTAGTGAACAGCGCGAGAAGGAGTAACCGACGCAAGTTATTGTGCGAAACGCCCACCCTAAGTTGGAAATTCGGGGTCAGGTCTGGAAAATCAACTTAACTCGGTCCCTCGCAGGGTAGGCAGCGCCCCGTTAAGTTGAATTTCCAGATCCGACCCCACTTTTTCAACTTAAGTGAGGATGCGGTCGAGCTCGATGGAGGAGTCGAAGGAGTCGAAGTAGCGGCCCAGCCAGCGCACCGCGATCCACACCTCGGCGGCGATGATGGCCACCGGCGGCAGCGTGGTCATCGCCAGGAAGCCGGGGCTGCCGGCGAAGAAGCGGTGGGCGACGAAGAACGCCGGCAGGAAGACGATGGCGGCCGGGATCAGGGCCACGCAGAGCACGACCAGGTTGCCCAGCGCCACGATGAACCGCTGTCCCGTGACGGCGAAGCCGCGCGGCTCTTCCTTCGAGCGGATGATCCACGACGGAAACAGCAGCACTGCCGCGTTGCGCATCACCGTCAGGATCGCGCAGATCGGGATGGCGAAGATGAAGATGCAGATCATCACCTGCGGCGACGCGAACACCGCCGTGATGCCGTTCAGCGCGTGCGTGTTGAGAAAGATCATCGTCACGGTCAGGAAGAACAGCTCGACCAGCGACATCATGATCATCGGCGCCGCCATCTCCGCGGCGACGACCCGCTCGCCCGTCAGCGGGAACGTCTTGAGGTACTCGATGCGCGTGACGTCGAGCCGGAGGTCCTGCGCGAAGAAATTCGCGCCGAGGAGCGGGATGATCGCGCAGATCACCAGCATCATGTTGCCGATGAAACTGCCGGGCAGGTCGGGGATGAAAAGCGATTCCCCGATGAGGAACGTCATCACGCAGAAGATGATCACCACCGGCATCATGCCGATGCGCAGCGAAGCGATGAGGTTCTTCCAGATGATGGCGATCTCCGGCGGTCCGCTCTCCGCGAGGCGGAACGGCGGCGGCAGGCGCTTGAACGCGATCCACTGTCCATCGTTCTGACTGCGTTGCCGCGTCACCGCGTTCGATTTTTTCTGCGAGAGAGCGATCGAGCCCTCCTCGAAGTCGACCTTCACCGTCGCCGAAATGACGAAGGAGAGGAACCCGATCGCGGCGACGACGGCGAGCGACTCGAGCCGCTGCGGCAGCGGGATGTTGCCCAGCGCCGCCGTGGCGAAAAAGCGCGGGATGAACAGCAGCGCCTGGATCAGCGGCGTGTCGAACGTTTGTTTGTGCACCGCCCACCAGGAGGCGCCCCCGACGATCGCGACGACGGCAATGAGCCGGATCACGAACCCGATGCCGATCGACCGCAGCTTCGCCCGCAGCTGCTGCACCATCGTCATGTAGAGCGACAGCGACGAGAAGAAGAACCACATGCCGATGACGCTGCGAGTGCTGGAGGCGACGAGCGACGTCATCAACGCGCTGAAGAGCAGCGCGAACTGGTTGCGGAAGAAGCGGTACAGCAGGATGTCGCGCCGCCGCAGCGGAGCGGAAAAGAGGAACTGCATCTCCGACTCGCTCATGGCAATGCCGGCGTCATCGGACGGCCATGCCCAGACCGCGACGAGCAGCACGAAGATGACGCTGGCCATGATGTCGACGCCGAACGACCCCGGACCCATGACGCGCACCCGTGCCGCGCCGCGGAAGTTGCGCCCGAACATCATCCCGAAGTACGCCAGGCCGAAAAGCGCGGAGAGGAGGTAGCGCACGTTGCGCAGCTTGCGAACCGACATCAGCATGCGGTTCTTGATCGACGTCAGCGCGACGTACGCCAGCGCCCCGGTCATCGAGCCGCCGTCTCTTCGGTGATCTTGAGGAAGGCCTCTTCGAACGAGACGTCGCCGCGCCCCTGCGCGATGCGCCACTTGAGGTCTTCGATCGGCCCGTACGCGATGGAGGTGCCGTTCTGGATCACCAGCACGGAGTGGCAGAGCTCTTCGACGAGGTGCAGCAGGTGCGAGCTGAGGATGATCGACGCGCCGTCGCGCGCGCGACGGGCGATCGATTCCTTCATCCGGCGGATGCCGAGCGGATCGAGCCCGGTCAGCGGCTCGTCGAAGATCAGCACCGCCGGCTGGTGCAGGAAGCCGCAGGCGATCATCAGTTTCTGCTTCATGCCGCGCGAGAGCTCGGCCGGCATCGCCTTGCGCTTGTCCTGCAGATCGAACTCGGCCAGCAGCGGCTCGATGTTCGCGCGGAAATTCGGCACGCCGTACAGCCGCCCGATGAACTGCATGTGCTCATCGACGGAGAGGTAGTCGAAGAGCCGCGGCTCGTCGGGGAAGAAGGCGAGGTGCCGCTTCGCGTCGACGCCGTCCTCGCGGATGTCGAATCCCTTGATGCGCACCTGCCCCGAGCTCGGCGGATGGATCCCCGCCAGCGCCCGCAGCGTGGTCGTTTTCCCCGCCCCGTTCGGCCCCACGAGCCCGAGGATCTCGCCTTCTTTGACGGTGAAGGAGAGGTCCTTCACTGCCGCAAAGTCACCATAGTTCTTGGCCAGAGAAACGACTTCGATGGGGTGCATTGGGTGATGATACGTAATCCGGAGTACTGAGTTATGAGTGCTGAGTCCTGAGGCTCGGAGACTCAGCACCCAGCACCCAGCACTCAGCACCCGCGCCGTTGGCAATCTTCATGAATGACTCACCCACTCCCGTGGAAGCCGATCGCCATCGTCACCTCGCTGTCGACGATCCTTCTTTCGCTCCTGCTGCTCCCCGCCTGCTGTTGCGTGCGCGGGACGGGGCCGCAGGCGGGTCTGCCGCCGATCGTCCACATCCCGCCCATCGGCACTGAGCCGATTCCGACGCCGAAAGAGGCGGAATCGAAGGCGCCGACCGACGGCGAGATGCACAACGTCGACTTCCATCTCGACGAGCAGCTGTTCCTCCGCATCCACCATCTGCGCGGCGTGCTCGTGTCGAAGCAGCCGGGCGCGCCGCTGAACTTCGACGACAAGACGAGCTTCGTGATGAAGGTCGACACGGGCGAGGTGGGGATGCTGCCGGCGAGCCTCGACCGGCTGATGAACTCCTACGTTTTCAACTATCCGAATCCGCCGCTGCGCGACCTGAAGATCACGATGGAAGGGAAGCAGCTGGTGCAGAGCGGCATCATCCACAAGATCGTCGACATCCCGTTCACGATGTGGGCGGATGTCTCGGCGACGAACGGGAAGATCCGCATTCATCCGACCAAAATGTCGATCTGCGGCATCAACGGCCTCGGGCTGCTCAAGGCCGTCGGCATGACGGTCGAGAAGATGCTGCAGCTGCCGAAGGAGCGCGGCGTGTCGGCGGAGGGGAACGACATGCTGCTCGATCCGCAGAAGCTTCTCCCGCCGCCGCAGATCGAGTTGAAACTCGTCGGCGTCCAGATCCGCGGCCAGGAGCTGGTGCAGATTTTCGACGCCGGCCAGCACCTCGCGCCGATCGTCCCGCGGCATCCCGACGAGAAGAACTGGATGTACTACCGCCACGGCACGCTGCGCATGGGCAAGCTGCTGATGGTCGACGCCGACATGCAGGTCACCGACTGCGATCCGAGCGACCCGTTCGATTTCTACATCGACCGCTACAACGATCAGCTGGTGGCCGGCTTCTCCCGCAATCAGCCGAACTACGCGCTCTTCGTCTTCATGCGCGATTTCAACCACCTCGGCGAGCCGCCGCGGCCGGGCGAACGGCTGGCGCCGTGATCGATCACGCGACGTTCGCTGTCTTCGCGTTCGCCGCGAACGATCGGGCGAAGCGATCGACCGCGTCCCAGTTCGTGTATTCGTAATCGCGCGAGGTGTCGGTCTCGAGCCCCTTCGACTTCGAGATGCGGCGCATGACGAAGCGGAGCAGCCAGTTGTATTTCGTGTAGCGGACCGCGCCGGCGACGAGCTCGCACTGATCGGGCGTCCAGCGCGTCTGGTCCTGAAAATGGGCGACGTAATCCTCGGCCTGGTGCTGTCCCGCCGGCGTTATCGACGCACCGCTGACCGAGACGAATGATGCGGCGCGGATAGTTGTCAAAGTGCACCGGCGCCGCGACGATCACCGCGTCGCATTGCGCGAGCGGCTCCCTCGGCACCGGCGCGTCGCTCAGCGTGACCTCGGCCGTCTCGCCTGCAACGCGTCACCGGAAGGCCATCAAACGCCGACTCGCTTCGAACCGTTGACCGTGACGCGATGCACCCATCAACGGTGACCGTCCCTCTCGCCTAATGTTCATGCGAGGCGCAGATTCACACTCGTGGTTCTGCGCTCACCTCCGTACGGCTTCGAGCTTTTCGACGACTGCGCCACGTGCAAGTGGCGCAACGAGTCGTTCTTCTGCAACCTCGAGCCGGAAACTCTGCAATCGCTCGAAGCGATGGTCTTCACCAATGTCTATCCCGACGGCGCGGTGCTGTTCACCGAGGGACAGCCGGCGCGCGGCGTGTTCCTCATCTGTCACGGCAGCGCGAAGCTGAGCATCTCGTCCGGCGACGGCAAGACGCTCATCACGAAGATCACCGAGCCGGGCGAGCTCCTCGGACTCAGCAGCGCGTTGTCCGGACATCCATACAAGGCGACCGCCGAGACCATCGAGCCGTCGCAGGTGAACTTCCTCCGCCGCGAGGACCTGCTCCGCTTCGTCCACGAGCATCACGCCGCATGCGGCAACGTCGCGCGCCAGCTGACGCACGATTGCGAGACCGACGAGGACCACATCCGCGCCATCGGCCTCTCGCATTCGGCCGGCGAAAAGCTGGCCAACCTGCTCCTCACGTGGTGCGCCGAGCACGGCAAGGCGGGCGATGGCGGCATCCGCGTGCAGATGCTGATGACGCACGAGGACATCTCGCAGCTGATCGGGACGTCGCGCGAGACGGTGACGCGGCTGCTGAAGGAGTTCCGCGAAAATAAACTGATCTCGATCAAGGGGGCGACGATGACGGTGCACAACCGCGCCGCGCTCGAGTCGCTGGTGCTCCTGTGACGGCGCTCACCATCGGCGGGTGAGCACGGTCCGCGCAGTGATTCGACGCCGGCACTAACTTGCCGCGACATGACACTGCAATGTGAGCTCTCGCCCCTGGCCGAACGCCCCGTCGCGGCCGTTCTGCAGATGTTTCCGCAAGCCGCCGAGGTCCTCGAGGATGCCGGCATCCAGTTCTGTTGCCATGGTGCGAAGCCGCTGCACGAAGCGGCGTCCGCCGCGGGCTACACGGTCGACGAATTGATCGCGATGATCGAGGCGAAGCCGTTGCCGCATGACTTCGTCGACTGGTCGCAGCGTCCGCTCGCCGACCTCACCGAGTTTCTCTCCGCCGATCACAAGGACCTCGCTCTGCGCCGCATCCCGCGGATTCGCGAGATCGTGGAGCGCGAGCTCGAGCTGCACCCGCACGTGCCGCGGCTGCGCCGCATCAGCATGCTGCTCACGGAGCTGGCGGCGATGCTGACGACGCACATGGCGCACGAGGAGCGCGACCTCTTTCCGTGGATCGCGGCGGCCGAGACGCCGGGCGCGCACCTGGTCCGCTTCGGCCAGCGCATCCTGCGCGAGCACATCGAGCACCGCATGGTCTGCGAGCGGCTGCGGACGATGTGCGAGCTGAGCGCGCGCCTGCAGCTGCAGAACGGCGATCTGTATCGCGAGCTGCAGGACTTCGCGCGGCCCGTCCACGTGCACATCCACCTCGAGAACAACGTGCTCTATCCGCGCGCCATCGAAGTGGAGAACCGCATCCGCCGCGCAAGCTGAGCCGGACGATCAACGCCGAGTTGCGAAGCCGTGTGGCGACATGGTACGGATGCTCCGATGTCGGGCGCCGACCACGAACTCGACTTTCATCGCGCCCTCCTCGGCCGGCGCAAATCATTCGCCCTGATGATCGACATCGGACTGTTGATCGTCACGATCGGATTGCTTTTCGCGCTTGTGGAAGCTTTCGATCCCGCTTTGTGGCTCGGCGGCGCGGGACTCCTTACATCGGTAGCCGGCTGGATACTCTGGAAGCGAGAGCCTGCAAGCGTCGAGGCTCGCCTTGTGGAAAGGGTCGTGGCCGTCGGTCGAATCGAGCCGACGGAACAGTTTCTTTCCATCACACAGCGTGGGGATTGCATTGAGGTTTCGTGGCAATCCATTGTTCGGCTGCTCGCCTTCAAGCGCGACCTCTTGACCACGGACCTGATCTGCATGGCGATCGAGACTGAAGACGGCGCGTATGTCGAAATCAACGAGGAGATGATCGGCTGGCAGCGGACAATGACGCACCTCAGTGAGCATTTGCCTGCCGCGATCCCGTGGGCCGACTGGTGGCCCGCGACGGCCTTTCCGGCATTTGCCACGAATCCGACTGTTGTGTACAACCGGCCCGGCGGTGGAGACTCGAAATGAGAAAGCTCAAACTCATGGAACACATCTCGCTGGACGGCGTCATCGAGATTTCCGATAAATCCAGTGATTTCCCATACGGCGACTGGACCGCCCCCTATCGGACGCCCGCGGGCGCCGAGACCGTTCTCGCTGCGCAAGGCGAACGGTTCGATCTGCTGCTTGGCCGTCACACCTACGATCTCTGGTCGGGCTATTGGCCAAAGGCGCCGAGCAGTGCGATGGCCGACCGCCTCAATGCGGCAACGAAATACGTCGCGACGCACCGTCCGGAGAGTCTTGAATGGGGACCGTTCGAAAGCCTTGGCCCCGACATCGTCGAAGGCGTTCGCCGCATCAAGTCGCAGGACGGCCTGGACCTCATCCTCTGGGGCAGCTCCACGTTGACGTCGACGCTGCTCGAACATGGACTTGCGGATGAAGTCCTGCTGATCGTTTATCCGGTCCTGTTGGGCACCGGCAAGCGCTTTTTTGCGGCGGACACCCCGGCCCGCGCATTCGAGCTTGTCGCGACGAAAGCGATGCCGTCCGGCATCATCCTCTCCACTTACAAAGTCGCCGGAGCGTTGACGAGGAGTAGCGCGTAGTAGCATGAGACCCGTGCGCGAACGTCGACGCCTCGAGATGCTGCAAGCGCTGATCATTACGTGTGTGGCGCTGGCGTATCCCTCCATCTCTCGGGCCGCGCAATCAGATCATCCGGCGTCGGAGCTGCTTGGCACCTGGCACGGCACCTCCGTGTGCACAGATCGCGTAGCGGCGCCGGCCTGCAAGGACGAAACGGTCGTTTATGATTTTTCCGCAGGAGCGAAACCAGGGACGGTGCACTGGAAGGCGGACAAGATCGTCGACGGCAAGCGTCTCGCGATGGGTGAGTTCGACCTCGTCTACAGCCCGACCGATTCGTGTTGGAGCGCCGAGCTCACAACTCCGCGATTCAGAATGGTCTGGTGCGTAGCGGTCGAAGGTGCGGTACTCAGGGGATCGGCCGCGCTCCTCCCGGGAAGGCAGATCGTTCGAAAGATCGACGCTCGTAAAGACTAGGAAGCTGCTGTCTCGCCGGGAATCACCGCGCTGTGGAAGCAAACACGCTCCGAGATTCCGTCATCGCAGACGTAATCCCTGACAGCATCATGTTCAGCTTCGAATGCGAGCTTGGCACAGCGTCAAGCGGCCGACTCCCGTTGTTCAATGATACTCAACGGAATCTCGTAGGCGAGTTCATGGAGATTCTGGCCGAGCAGGAAATCGAAGATGCGGATGATGCGCTCGTGCTGGCCAGTTGCCTTCGCGATACGTTTTCCGGCAAAAGGCCGGCGTGCAGGCCGGCATGAGGCATTTCAACAAATGGTCGCGCGGCCGGTCATGCGCGCGTGCCTGTCAGCACGTAACTGCCGAATGTGCCGGCGTTGACGGTACCGCTCATCGTGTCGCCGTCGACGGTCGCCTGGCAATCGAGGGTCATTGACGTCGGCACCGTGACATCCGCTTTCCATGTCAATTTATCGCCATCGACCGTACCGTCTTTGATCTCGTCCGTTCCGAGGGCGCCGGCCCAGGTGCCGGTAAAGCTGCTGCCGGAGCTGTCGACTGTCAGGATTGCGTCTTGTTTGCCCATGGGCGACTCGACCACGGTGTTCCACGAACCGTTCACGTTGGCCATCATTTACTCCTGCCAGCGAGGTCAGACCCTCAGCGAACCGCGGAAGCCCCTCGCCGCATAATAAGACTCCGCGCCATTGTGATAGACGAAGACGGTGTCGTAGCGGCGATCACAGAAAAGCGCGCCGCCGAGTTTTCTGATGTCAGGCGGTGTCCTGATCCAGCTGGATGTTTTCAGATCGAAACGGCCCATTGTCTGAAGCGCCCGATATTGTTCTTCCGTCAGGAGCTCGATGCCCATCGCGGCCGCCATTTCCACGGCGCTGTTGGCGGGTTTGTGCTCTTTGCGTGAATCGCGCGCCTGCCGGTCATAACAAATGCTCCGGCGGCCGGCCGGGCTTTCGGGCGAGCAATCATGGAAAATGTACTCGCCGGTCGCTCGATCGCGGCCAATGACATCCGGCTCGCCGCCGGTCCGTTCCATTTCATGGAGCGACCACAATTTGCCGGCATCCGCTTGCAGCCTCGCCTCGACGCCGGCCCATTCGAGCCCTTTATGGCGGTTGCCGTTCTTCTCGAAGCGAGCCTCGAGCTCTTTCAATAGTTCGGCGCGTTGCGCCGATGATAACTTCAACGCTTTCGTGCTCATCGCGAGGTCAATGTATCAAAATAGCCGGCGATGGACGCGACGATCGGCTTGCGGGCGAAGACGGGTCGCGCGATTGCGGTCGTGCTGGCGGGCGAGCCTCCGGCGCTCGTGTGGCGCGGCGAACTGACGCTCGTCGATCCGGCCGCGGAGATCGGGCCGTATCACGAGGTGATGGAACTGCCGTGGGCGGAGGCGATCGTCGCCGTGCGGCCGCTCGTCGATGCCATCGAGGTGATTGCATCGAGCGCGTTGCGCGATGTGATTGCCGCTCTCGCGGCGAACGACATTTTCATCCGCGCTGCCGGCGTCGTCGGATCCGTTCCCCGCAATATCGACCGCATCGGCAATCCGCACATCCGCGCGCATGCCGCGGAAGGGATTCTTTTCCGCCGCGTGCTCGAGCTGGCGGCGGAACGGAATCAGCTGCCGTGCCGCGCCTTCGCGGAACGCGATCTGACCGCCGTCGCCCTGACGATGAAGAAGCTCGGCCCCCCGCCGTGGCGCACCGACGAGCGGCTTGCGGCGGCCGCCGCGCACTGCGTCATCCACCCCGCCGCCGTGTAACCGCGCATCCGCAACCCGAACACCGCGTCGTGCGCCGAAACACATCGACCCGTGACCATCTGCATCAACAAATCGCTTCGGACCCTTTAACTTTCATCACCATGAGCACACATGCAAAACCGCTCGGCGGCCCGATCTTCACGCGAGGCTTCTTCATCCTGTTGTCCGTCGGCGCGTTGGGGGTGCTGCTGATCCTCTGGCGCCTGATCTCCGGCCTCGGTGCGACGACGGCCATGAACGACGGCTATCCGCTCGGACTGTGGATCACGTTCGACGTCGTCGTCGGCACGGCTCTCGGCTGCGGCGGTTACGCCGTCGCCTTCGTCGTCTACATCTTCAACAAAGGCAAATACCACCCGCTCGTGCGTCCCGCGATCCTGACCAGCGCCCTCGGCTACTCCATCGCCGGCGCGTCCGTCGTCATCGACATCGGCCGCTGGTGGAACGTCTGGAAAGTTCCCCTGTACTTCCGGCACTGGAACTTCAATTCCGCATTGCTGGAAGTCGCGCTCTGCATCATGACGTACGTCGTGGTGCTCTGGATCGAGCTCTCGCCGGCGTTCCTGGAAGGCTTCCGCAACGGCAACAATGAAAAGCTGAAAGCGATCTCGAACAAGCTGCTGCCGATCATCGACAAGGCTCTGATCTGGTTCATCGCCCTCGGCATGCTGCTGCCGACGATGCACCAGTCATCGCTCGGCGCGCTGATGCTGCTGGCCGGACCGCGGCTCCATCCGCTCTGGTTCACGCCGTTCCTCCCGCTCTTCTTCCTCATCACCGTGCTGGCCATGGGCTACGCCATCGTCGTCTTCGAGTCGTACTTCTCGTCGATGACGTTCGGCACGAAGCCCGAGACGGCGATGCTGCGCAACATCCAGATGCTCGCCGCGTGGGGCGGCGTGCTCTTCGTCGTCTGGCGCCTGATCGACCTCGGCGTGCGCGGTAATTTCGGCCTCGCGCTGCAGCTCGACATGTTCGGCATCTTCTTCTGGATCGAGAACCTGCTCTTCGTCCTGCCGGCGCTGCTCGGCCCGAAGAACCTCTTCCGCAATGCGTGCGTGGTGCTGCTGGCCGGCGCTCTCTATCGCTTCGACACGTTCCTCACCGCGTTCGATCCCGGCCCGGGCTGGCATTACTTCCCGTCCGTGCAGGAGCTCTTCATCAGCATCGGACTCGTGGCCATCGAGGTCGCGCTATACGTCGTGATCGTGAAGCGCTTCCCGATCGTGAGCGGCGTGCGGGAGTCCGAGGCGTGAAGAGATCCGGGCGCATCGTCGCCGCGAGCGCCGCAACTGCCGGCGCCGCGGCGCTGGCGTACGCCGGTTACGCGGCGAACGCGTGGCTGCGCTACGGCAAGCCGCGCGTGAAGCCGCCCTCGATCCTCGACCGCTTCATGCCCGAGTTCGAAGTCGACGAGCGGCACGAGATCGCGATCGACGCGCCGGCGCCGATCACCTACGAGGTCGCCTGTCATCTCGACCTGCTCCGCTCGCGCATCATCCGCTCGCTCTTCGCGGCGCGCGAGGCGGTGATGCGCAGCCGTCCCGCGGAGTCGCGTGCGCGCTTTCGCCGCTACTGGGCGCTCGCATCCGCCGGGATCGTGCTCATCCGGCAGATGACGCTCCGGCTGGTGCGCGACGAAGCGGAGCGCTTCGCGCGCGTGATCGCGGCGTAGGAGCATTGCGTCCGACACGCATCTGCGTACGTCGCATCACGCCACAGAGGTGACCGCCTCTCTCACGTTGCAGCGCGTTGCGACCATACGTTGGCGGTGAGGGCCAACGATGCGAGCCGCAATCCGTCTGATCATCACCACAGCCGTCGTGCTCATGGCCGGCGCCGTGTACGCCGAGGTCATTGATAACGCCACCTGTCTCACGTGCCACGACCAGGTCAACGCCGCGAAATTCACCGGATCCGTGCATGGGCCGATGCAGTGCACCGACTGCCACGCCGACGTGACCGCCGCACCGCACGAGACGAAACCGAAGAACGTCGACTGCAGCGGGTGTCACAGCGACACGGTTGCCGCGTGGAACGCCAGCCTGCACGGCAGCACCGCCAACGGACCGAAATGTCTCGACTGCCACGGATCGCCGCACGAGATCCTGCCGTCGACCGACAGGAATTCCGCGACGTATCACACCAACATCCCGAAGACCTGCGCCCGCTGCCACGCGCAGAAATTCGTCATCGAGAAAGCGGGACTGACCACGCAGCCGGCCGTGTCATACCGCGACAGCGTGCACGGCGCCGCCACCGCGCGCGGCTCGCTGCGCGCCGCCGTCTGCACCGACTGCCACGACTCGCACGCCGTGCTGCCGGGGAGCAATCCGCAGTCCGGCATCTTCAAGTTCAACGTGCCGCGCACCTGCGGCAAGTGCCACGCCGCGATCGCCGTCGCGTACGGCCAGGGGGTACACGGCAAGGCGCTGGCGCGCGGCAACTGGAGCACGCCGACCTGCACCGACTGCCACGGCATTCACGCCATCACGAAGGCCTCCGATCCGGCGCGCGGACCGCGGGCCAGCTGCGCGCACTGCCATGAAGGCGTCCGCCTGACGCAGGAGTTCGCCGTGCCGGCGGACCGCGTCTCGTCGTACGCCTCGAGCTATCACGGCCTGGCGCGGCAGCTCGGCTCGAACGTCGCCGCCGACTGCGCGAGTTGCCACGGCGCGCACGACATCCTGCCTTCGTCCGATCCGAAATCGGCCGTCAACAGGAACAACCTCCCGAAGACCTGCGGCAAGTGCCACCAGGGCGCGCAGGCGAACTTCGGCAACGGGAAGATCCACATCACGAAGGGCGACGTCAGCGACATGCCGTCGAAGGCCGTGACGTGGATCCGCTGGATTTACATCGTGCTGATCTGCGCCACGATCGGCGGAATGATGATGCACAACATCATCATCTGGGTCAGCAAGGCGCGCGCGAAGCGCCGCGATCCGAACCGCGTCGTGGTGCGCATGAACCTCAATCAGCGCGTCCAGCACGTGCTGCTCGTCGTCAGCTTCACCATCCTCGTCATCAGCGGCTTCGCGCTGGTCTGGCCCGATTCGATCCTGGCGCACGCGCTCGGATCGGACGAGCAGATCCGGCGCTGGGTGCACCGCATCGCCGCCATCGTCATGATCGCGCTCGGCATCTACCACCTCGGCTACATGGTGGGGACGAAGGAAGGCCGCAAAGGCCTGCGCGATTTCTGGTTCCGCTTCAAGGATGCGAAGGATGCGATCGGCGTCATCCGCTTCTACCTCGGCATGTCGAAGGAGAGGCCGCAGATGGGCCGCTTCACGTACGCCGAGAAGGCCGAGTACTGGGCCGGCATATGGGGGACGATCGTCATGGCGCTCACCGGCGCGCTGATCTGGTTCAGCGTCACGGTGACGACCTGGATGCCGCGCTGGTGGATCGACATCGCCACCACGATTCACTTCTGGGAAGGCGTCCTGGCGACGCTCGCGATCGTCGTGTGGCACTTCTACCACGTGATTTTCGATCCCGACATTTACCCGATCAGCTGGGCGTGGTACGACGGGAAGATCAGCAAACATCAACAGGAGGAGGAGCACGGACTCGAGACGATCGATGAGCCGTGAGCCGGATGGCTCGACCCGACGTCGTTCTCATTCATTCGCCGAGCGTGTATGACTTTCGCGACCGGTCGATTTTTTACGGCCCGATCAGCGACGTCATTCCCTCCTCGCCGGTGTTCGAGATGTATCCGATCGGGTTCCTCACCATGGCGGCGTATCTCCGCCGCCATGGCTATCGCGTGAGGATCGTCAACCTCGCGCTGCTGATGATGCGCAGCCGCCGCTTCCGCCCCGAGACGCTGTTGCGGCGGCTGCACCCGAAGCTCTTCGGCATCGACCTGCACTGGCTCCCGCACGCGCACGGCGGTCCCGAAGTGGCGAAGCTGCTCAAGCAACTCCATCCCGACGTGCCGATCGTCTTCGGCGGCATTTCGGCCAGCTACTTTCATCGCGAGCTGATCGCCGATCCGTCCGTCGATTTCGTTTTGCGCGGCAGCGTGACGGAGCCGTGTTTACTCGCGTTGCTGCGCGAGATCGAAGGAGAGCGGAAGTTCGAGCGGGTGCCGAATTTGACGTGGAAAAGCAGTTGCCAGTTGCCGGTTGCCGGTTGCCAGCAGCCCGAAGATTCCCGGCAACCGGCAACCAACAACCGGCAACCAATCATCAACACCCAAACCTTCGTCCCCCGCTCCCTCGACGAATACACGCCCGACCTCGGCATGATGATCGGCTCCGTCGTCAGCCGGCTGGACTTCTGGACCACCGTACCGTTTCACAGCTGGTGGCGGCATCCGATCACGGCGGTGTTCACCGTCCGCGGCTGCTCGCATCGCTGCATGACGTGCGGCGCGTCCGATGCCGCATTCGAGCGCTTCATGCCGGGGCATCATCCGTTGCTGCGCAGTCCGGGCAACATCGCGAAGCTGGTCAACGATCTCGCGAGCTTCACCCGCGCGCCGATTTTCCTCGTCGGCGATCTGCGCGACGGCGGCGACGGCTACGCGCACGCGGTGCTCGACGCGCTGAAGCACGCGCCGGTGAAGAACCGCATCATCTTCGAGTTCTTCACGCCGCCGGACCGCACATTCATCGATCGCATCTCCGCGTCGGTCCGCTCGTGGGGCGCCGAGCTCTCGCCCGAAAGTCACGACGAATCGATCCGCGCGCGCCTCGGCAAAGCCAACTTCACCACCGCGTCGATGGACGAGGCGATCGAGGCGATGCTGGCGCGGCGCTGCGAACAGCTCGACCTCTTCTACATGATCGGACTGCCGGGCCAGACGCATCAGAGCGTGATGGAGACCGTCGACGACATCGAGCGCCTCTTCCGCCGCTTCGACAAACGGCTCTCCGCCTTCATCACGCCGATGGGACCGTTCATCGATCCCGGCAGCGACGGCTTCGAACAGGCCGAGGCGCGCGGCTATCGCATCCGCGCGCGGACGCTGGCCGAGCATCGCGCGCTGCTCGAGCAGCGCGACTGGGAATCGATCCTCAACTACGAGACCGAGTGGATGACGCGCTGCGAGATCGTCGACGCGACGTACGACGCGGCCGAGCGGCTGAACGGACTGAAGGCCGCGCATGGCCGCATCACGCCGAAGATCGCGGCGGCGGTCGATCGGCGATTGCAGGCCGCGCGCTGGATCCGCCGCGAGATGGCGGAGGACCGCATCCCGACGGGCGACATCCGCGCGTTCTCCGAGGGGACGATCAACGATAAGGGGGAGTTCTTTCCGCCGGGCGCGTTCCTGCGCAACTTCCGCATCAGCGGGATCGTGCGCCTCTGCGCGCGCGAGCTGGTGCGCGATGCGGCGTACATTGACCACATGACCTCAACGGCGATCGTGATCGCCGCCGTCTTCGCATCGATGCTCGTGCTCGAGCGATTCCGCCCGTTGCGCGGCTGCGTCGAGCCGAAGCTGCGCCGCATCGCGCGCAACCTGACTACCGGCGGCATCGCGCTCGCGGTGGCGACGCTCCTCGGGACGCCGCTCGTCGTGCCGCTCGCGAAATGGGTCATGGCGCGTCGCGTCGGTTTGCTGAACATCGCCGGGCTTTCGGGAATCACGCACGTCGTCGTCGCCGTCATCCTGCTCGATTACACGCTCTGGATCTGGCACTTTGCGTGTCACCGTGTGGCGTTCCTCTGGCGATTCCACCTCGTGCATCACGTCGATCGCGATCTCGACAGCTCCACCGCGCTGCGCTTTCATTTCGGCGAGCACGCGCTGTCGCTCGTGTATCGCGCCGCGCAGATCGTCATCATCGGCGCATCGCCGCAAGCCGTGTGGGCCTGGCAACTGATTCTCTTCGCGTCGATCCTTTTTCATCACGCGAACGTCCGCCTGCCGGCCGCGCTGGAGCGCCGGCTGGTCCGCGTGATCGTCACGCCGCGCATGCACGGCATCCATCATTCCGACCGCTTCCACGAAACCGACAGCAACTGGTCGAGCCTTCTTTCGGTGTGGGACTACCTGCACGGAACGATGCTGCTCTCGGTCCCGCAGGACGAGATCACGATCGGCGTCCCGGCTTATCACGACCCGCGCGACGTGACCCTCGGACGCATTCTCCTGATGCCGTTCCGGCGGCAGCGGAAGGATTGGGAAGGGGTAGGGTAGTGCAGCGGCCCGCGCTTTCTCGCCGCGGGACGACACACGCTCACCCCAACAAACGATCGCGTGACCATCATCTGGTCGGGAGTGTCTGCGAAAGAAGACGTCGACTGTAAGGATTCGCATACACTCGCCGGGCCGTCGCGTCGAAGTCCTCTCTGCGGAGCGGTCGCTTCGATGGCACTCCACTCGCGATAGGAAGCATCGGAGGCCACATGCCTGGACGGATTCTGACCGCGTTCCTGTTCGCCGTAATCGCCGCCGCCGCGCTGGCCCAGGAGGGGGCGCCGGCGCGCTTTTTCATCGAGCGCATTGAAGTGCGCAACGCCCGCCGCGTCGCGCCGCGCGTCGTCATCGCCGAGTCACTGCTGCGCGAAGGCAACGAATACTCGGAAAACGAGCTGCGCGAAGCCGCGGCGCGCTTGAGCCGTCTGCCGTTTCTTTTGTCCTCCGATTTCGCGCTTGAGAAAGGCTCGGAGCGCGGACGGCACGTGCTCGTCATCAACGTCGTGGAGACGAAGCCATTCTTCTTCCTGCTCGACGGACGGGCGACGGTGCGCAACAACAACTCGCAGCCGGTGGACTATGACTTCGATCCCGCCGCGCAATCGAATGACGGCGCCCTCGGGTTTCGCTGGTTCGTCGGCGGACGCGGCATCGTGCACGCCGGCATGTCGGTGCGCCGGGGCCGGCAGGCATTTTCGAGTCCCTACACGGCGTGGGAAGTCGGCTACACGCAGTACGACGTGCTCGGCACCCGCGCGTTTTTCACCGTCAATCTGCGCGTGCCGGTCGACTCGAAGAGCGCGAAGTTCGTCACGCCGCAAATCGTGGCCGGCATTCCGCTGACGACGAGCCAGACGCTCACCCTCGACTCCGACGATACCGTCTTCGAGAATGGAACCGTGCGCATCCTCGGCAACGACTATCGCAACGACCTGACGGAGCGCGTGCTGACGCTGGCGTGGACGTACAACACGACGAACGAACCGTTCGTGCCGACGCTCGGCACGTTCGTGCGCGTCGCGCCGTTTCGCACGATGCGCGACCGCACCACGCCGCACTCCGTACCGGTCAAGATCGGCGGCCTGCCGCAGTTCGACGTGATCGCCGATCACACCAGCGCGCAGGGAGCCGACATCACCGCGTTTCGCTATTGGGAGTTGTCGGAGACCAACTCCGTCTCCGGCGGTCTCGCGGGCGGATGGGCGAACGTCGATGAGCGGCGTCATCCGCCGCTCGCCGCGGCTCCCGATTCGAGCTCGCGTCAAACGTACGAAGTGCTGCAGGGCGGCTACTCCCGCAAACTGCATCGCTTTGCGCCGAAGAACGGAGAGTCGCGGCTCGAGGTCGACGGCCGCATCGTGTCGACGCAATCGAAGCCGCGCAACGGCGCTGAAGCATTTGGTGTCGCGTCGCGCCATCAGCGCAGTTACGAAGCCTCGACGAACTGGGTGCGCCGCAGCTTGTGGGGCACGCTGCGCCTCGGTGTGACGTACGGCTGGGGGTACTGATTCGCTCCGCGGCCATTGCATTCGTCTTCCTGCCGGCGCTGTTCGCGGCGCAGCGGCCGGCGTTCATCGCCGGGCCCGGACGCGTCGCCGCGATCGTGCTGCCCGCATCGCTGTTGTCGGACCGCGATGTCGATCATCAACTGGCCAGCGGTCTGACGACGACGTTCCTCCTCGTCGCGCGCGACGGACGCAGACGCGGCGCCGCGCGCATCGAGATTCGTTTCGATCTCTGGGACGAGGTGTGGATCGTGCGCCGGATCGAAATGGACGGACATGAAGACCGGCAGCGGATCGCGTCGCGCGACGCGCTGGAGAAATGGTGGTCCTCGCCGACGCGCCTCTTCGCCGCGGACGCCGATCGCGTCTCGCTCAACATGACACTGACCGTCCTTCCATTCTCCGCCGCGGAAAGCGAAGACGCGCGGCGATGGATCTCGCGCTCGGGAGTGACCGCGGCGGCCGAGCCGCTCGTCGAAGCCTTGATCGGCACGACGTTCGACGCGAAGCCGATCCGTTCGTTCCACTGGCAGGCGGACGTGGCGTTTCGATGACCGGCAATCGTTCGCTCGCGCTCGTCGTGCTCTCCGTCGCCGGGGCGATCGCACTCTTCTGGCTCGTCGTGCATCAGGTGTCCGCGCTGTGGCTCGATGTGGCGCTGCGTCCCGAGGTGCGGGAGGCGCTGCAGCGGTCGATGGATGATCAGAAGCGGTTACGCGCGCTCGATGACGGCCATCGCGAAGAGTACCGGCAGCAGTTCGAGTCGACGCGGCGGCTGTTGCAGCGGCTCGACGTGATCCGCATGAGCCGCGAGCAGGTGCTGCGGCGATTCGAGATCGCGCTCGGGACGTTGTTTGCGTTCGTCACCGCGCTCGCCGCGGCGTGGATGTGGACGCGCCTGCGGCGCGCGCAGGAGCGCGAGCGGCGCGACTATCTCGAGCGCGTTTCGGTGCTGCAGGAAAACGCGCGGCGCCACGCACACGAGCTGAAAGGACCGCTCACCGCGGCGCGACTGGAGCTCGAGCGCGGCGAGCTCGAAAGTGTGGCCGAGGAGCTGGAGAGGCTGGCCAGGTTGTCGCGGCAGCAGGCGTCGTTCGCGGCCATCGGAACGCCCGTGCTGCGCCGCGAGTCGTTGCGCGCGATCGTCGAGGAGCTCTGTGCCACATTCGCGGATGCGTGGCCGGACATGACGTTGCGTTGCTCGACCGGCGACGCGGCCGTCTGCGTCGATCGCGACATGCTGCGGCAGGTGCTCGTGAATCTCTGTTCGAACAGCGCGCTGGCCGGCGCGACGTCGATCACGTTCACCATCGCGCGTCAGCAGCTCGATGTCAGCGACGACGGCGGCGGCATCGCGGAGTCGCTGCGCGCGCACGTGTTCGATCCGTACGTGACGACGCGCCGGAGCGGCGAAGGGATGGGCCTCGGCCTGGCCATCTCGCGCAAGATCATGATCGATCACGGCGGCGATCTTCAGCTCGCCGCGACGTCGCCGTCCGGCACGACGTTTCGCATCACCTTCGGAGTCGTCGAATGCAACTGATCATGGTCGTGGAAGACGATCAGAAGATCGCCGCGAACATGACGCTGCGATTGCGCGAGGAAGGCTACGGCGTCGTCGCGTTTCGCCGGGCCGAAGAGGCGCTCGCGTACCTGCGCGATGCGCGCAACGTCGCGCCCGAAATGGCCATGCTCGATGTGCGCTTGCCGGGCAGGAGCGGCATCGAGCTGCTGCGCGACGCCGGCGAGTTCATGCCGCCGGCGATCGTGATCTCGGGCGAAGCGACGATGGCCGAAACCGTCGAAGCCATCCGCCTCGGCGTGCACGATTTCATCGACAAACCGTTCAGCCGCGAGCGCCTGCTCCAGTCGGTGCGCAACTGTCTCGAGCACGAGTCGTTGCGAAGGCAGGTCCGCGCGTTACGCGCGCAAGGGGAGGAGATCGTCGGCCGCTCCGACGCCATCAGGACGTTGCGTGCGACCATCGAGAAGGTCGCGCCGACCGATGCGCGCGTGCTCATTCGAGGCGAGAGCGGCAGCGGCAAGGAGCTCGTGGCCAGCGCCATTCATCGACTCAGCCGGCGGGCCTCGCGAACCTTCGTGCGTCTCAACTGCGCGGCGATTCCGTCGCATCTCATCGAGGATGAGCTGTTCGGCCACGCGCGCGGCGCATTCACCGACGCGAAGACCGCACGCCGCGGCCTCTTCGAGGAAGCGGACAGCGGCACGCTTTTCCTCGACGAGATCGGCGACATGGAGCCGGCCCTCCAGGCGCGCCTTCTCCGCGTCCTCGAAGACGGCCGGATGCGCCGCATCGGCGAGGACAACGATCGCCGCGTCAACGTGCGCGTGCTCGCGGCGACGCATCGCGACATCGAGTCGATGTCCGACTTCCGCAACGACCTCTTCTTCCGCCTCGCCGGCGTGCCGATCGAAGTGCCGCCTCTGCGCGCGCGACGTGACGACATCCCGCTGCTATTCTCGACGTTCCTGCAGCAGTTCTGCGCCCGCAATCAACGCCCGCCGCTCTCCGCGACTCCGGCAACGCTGGAGGCACTCTCCGCCTACGACTGGCCCGGCAACGTCCGCGAGCTGCGCAACGTCGCCGAACGCCTCTCCGTCTTCGGCACCGATCCGATTACGGTCGATCAGCTTCCCACGCTCACGCCGACCGCGGTCCCGCCCCTCGCCGACAGCGCGCCGATCATCCCGTTCCGCGATTTCAAGACACAGTGCGAGAAGGAGTACATCGAGGCCGTGCTGCGCCGCACGAACTGGAACGTGAGCCGCGCCGCCCAGCTGCTCGACCTGCAACGGACGTACTTGCACGAGAAGATGAGCGCGCTGGGGATTGCGCGGCCGGAGTGATCAAAAACGCAAAGCTTGCGAGTGATTGCGGTTCACGGGTGGAACACTGCGGCGATCGATGCGGGCGAGATCGAGACGAACGTGACGCCGCTCGCATGCCGCACGCGTGCTTCCGGACGAGGTGAGCGTCGTTCTCACGCGCGAGCTGGAGGATGTGGCGTGTGCTCACGCGGACCGAGCTCTCGCGTGCCATTCCCGGCTTCGCAGCCGTTCTCACGTGGCCGTTGGGTGAAGCGATTCGTCAGGTGTGTTGATCATTGTGGACGGCGGTCGTGCGTTCACCATCACCGCACTGAATCGGCGGTCGCGCGACGGCATCGACCGGTGCGCGCGGGTCGCGTATTTGTGCGTGGCCGAGGAGTGGCTGTAGCAGTACGGTTTTCGTCCCCGTGGAGGGTCTGATCCTTCGACCGCGGATCGCACCGGAGATGTCGCGGCGTCGCATTCACGTGTTCACGGAGCAGATCAATCCGATCCGTGGTCGCATTGATCACGTCGCGCATGGCGTGAATCTCACCTGGAGGACAGTGCATGCGGTCCGCGGTCGTATTCATGCCGGCGCGGGTGGCATGCTTGCCATCGCCGGACGCATGCATGCGATCGTGCATCGCATGAATCTCACCTGGGGGACAGTGAATGCGATCGCCGGTCGCGTTTGTAGGAGACGAAAACCTTCACGACGTTACGAGTAGACCTTGATGCCGATCGATCTGGCGTACTCCTTCGCCATTGCCGTGACCTTGTTCATGTAGCCGCCCTGCGCGTTCGAGCACTTCGGACACTGCGGCTTCGCCCGGAACTCGGTGATCTCGTTGAATCCGAGCGTCTTCATCACTTGTGGCATGTAGGAGGTGTAGAACTCCTTCGGCGGGCAATGGTCGGCGTGGTATTTCTCTTTCGCGGCTTTCTTGCCGCACGAATGGCAGCCGTGTGTATCGCCGAGAGCCTGCACCTGGAGGCCTTCGCTCTGGCTGACGCTCGACCCCGAAGAGGCGACGCCGGTGTAGGTCGCCAGGCCGGTGGTGACGAGGTTCCGCTCGGCCGACGTCAGCGTGGATGCGGACTTCTTTCCGCTGTTCAGCGCGTTGACCAGGGCGCTCTGCAGTTCACAACATTTGTCGCAGTGCGGATAGAGAAAGCGTGTGCTGCTCTTGAAGCCGAGATCCGTCAGGACGCTGCTCGACAGGTTCGTGGGCGGAATGTGGTCGCCGACCCACGGCTGATCCTTGTCGGACGCGAGGATCGTGTTGCATGTATGGCAACCGTACTTGGCGCCGAGCGCGTTCACCTCGACCTTGTGATCCTTCGACACGTTGACGTACTCGCTCTTCATGTCGAGCACGACTCCTTTGCCGCCCTGCCATTGCGGGTGGGATTCGCTCAGCTCGGTCTTGATCAGGCTGATGAGACTCGACGTGTCGATGTTGACCGTGGAGGAGCGCTGGACCGTTCCCGAGAGAATCGGACCGCGCACCGGGGCGGCGATGCGCTGCAGCGACCACGCCTGCACCGCCCCGCGGCCCATCCGTTCCGCCTCCGCTTCGAGCATCTCGTCCTGCACCACGGCCGCCACGGAGCCGAACGGATTGCGTACCCTTCCGGCGCGCTGCTGCAGGACGTGCGCGAGCTCGTGTCCGAGCATGTGCTGACCTTGCGGCGTGGCGGTGTTGTACTGCCCGTGCGCGAAATAGATGTCCGTGCCGCGCGTGAACGCCATCGCGCCGAGGGACGACGCCTGCGGTCCGATGTGCACGCGTACGTCGCCGAAGCTCGCTTTGAAGTAGCTCTCCATCCGCTGGCGGACGTTGTGTGCGAGCGGCTGTCCGCCGTGACTGGCGAAGTTGGCGAGGTGTGCGGGGAGGGCGACCGATGTGCCGCGCGGCGTCGCGTGCCGCTGAATCGGCATGCCGGGCCGCGTGCGGAGTTGCGTCAGTCCGTGCGGAAAGCAACCTTGAATGACGTAGGAGGGCATGGCCGAGGATACGCCGAGCGGCAGGAATGTGCTCATTCGGCGCCGCGCTCCAGCGGGCGGAGCGTTTTCGTTCACCCGCCTGTACGTGCTCGTCACATCGTGCATCTGGGAAGTGACGCTGGGGATCGCTCGCAGCTGGTGGTGGTATCAACCGCCGTCCGCCGTCATCGGCTGGACGATTCCGGCCTTCGGCTCGCTGCCGGCCCGTCCTTATCCGATCGAGGCGCTGCTGGTCTGGCTGGCGGTGTCGTTCGACACCATCTTCGCCTACGAGTTCCTCAAGGGAATCACGTACGACCAGCGGAGCATCCGCAAGGCGATGTTCGGCTGACCAGACACAACCCGCCCCCACACAACAAAAAAGGACGGCGTGGAAGCCGTCCTTTCGTCGTGATGCGGTTTCGTTCGTGCTTTATCGAACAGTGACGTTCGAGGCCTGCAGGCCCTTCGGGCCCTGGACCATGTCGAACTCCACGGCTGCACCCTCGGCCAGCGAGCGGAAGCCCTTCGACTGGATCGCCGAGAAATGCACGAAAACGTCTTCGCCACCCTCGGTGGTGATGAAGCCGAAGCCCTTCGCATCGTTGAACCACTTGACTGTGCCGGTCGTACGCATTTGCTGCTGATCTCCTTTGTTTGTTTCCCCTGTTTCGGTGCTGCTGTCACGAACGGTATCGCACAGACATCACGCGATCTGGTGTTCGTTCAGGCAACGCCTTCCCTCTGGAGATAATTTCCAGAATCACGCAGTTGCATCCGCCTCCTCGTCCTCCACAGAAAAACGGCAAGACACAACGCCACAAGGAGGGAAATCAAGATCGCTGCCGGAATGTGCCGCGACACCAGCCGGCGCGCTTTCGTCACCGGCGGCGCATCGCGCTCGGGGTCGATCGTAAGGCCCAGCGAGTCGCTCACATCGTTGATCTTCATGAGGTGATCCGGTACGGCCGCGGCCGGTACGCCGTCGCGCAACGCGCGCAGATGCCACGTCGCCGTAATGACGCTTCCCTCGTTCTTCACGTTCGACTCGAAGCGGAACGCGGTCGTCTCCACCTCGTCGTGATCCGGCGCGACGTCGAGATGATCCGGCAGCTTCACAATGACGCGCTCGGTGAGGTCGAGCGGGTAATCGAACGCCAGCGGCATCGTGCGGATGCGGCGGTCGGGGAGCTGCAGATGCCCCTCGATGGCGTGCGCGGCATGAGACCACTCACCGTTCTTCCAGAGCTCGCGGATGCGATAGCGCTCGCGAAGCGTAATGACGTCACGGTCGCGGTCGTCTGTGATCGACGGCTCACGGATCAGCTCGATCTTCGGATGATCGGCGGCGTATCGATTGAGGTGATCGCGCGCGAGGTCGGTGAGCGAATCGGTGACCAGCGAGGCCCGGAAGACATCGGCGTCGCCTCCGCGGTACGTCGTGACGACGTCGAGCACCACGGGCGAGCTGTAATCGCGCGCCGTGTACGTCTGCTCGATCAACGTCGACGACGCGTCCCTGGTCCCGATCGTCGTCAGCGCTTTCGTTTCCGGACGGACGACCAGCGCGCGCTCGTCGTTTGGCGTATCGATCGTGGTCAGCGTGCCGCCCTGGTCGCTCAGCGTGCCATCGACCCAGTAGGTCTTCCCGTTCGCAATCACCTGCGTAATGACGTGATCGAAGAGGAACGGCGAGGGGAGCTGCGCATCGAGCTCGTGGCGGAGCTTCGTGTTGACCATCGCCGGATACGCCTCGACGCCGAGCTCGCGCAGCAACGCGGCGAGGAGGAACGACTTGTCCTTGCAGTCGCCCCAGCGTTGTCCGAGGACGTCGGCCGGTTGATGCGGCTCGTGCGAGTTGCGGCCCATCTCGATGCCGAGGTAGCGGATGTCGTCCTGCACGAAACGGATGGCGGCGGTGATGGGGTCCTTGGGATGCCCAGACAGGAGTGTCTGGGCTAGATGGTGGACAGCGATGCGAGAGCGAGCATCGAGGTGGAACATGCCGACGCCCCACTGCGCGACTTCGGACCATGACGCGAACTCGCTGACCTGCACGTGCGTGTAGGGATCGAACCAGTCGGGGAGCTGGTCCTCGACGTCGATCGGCGGGACGTCGCGCTGTTCCCAGATGTACGAGTCATCCTCGATTTTCGGCTGCACGCTCCAGTGCAGCGGGCGCGAGGCGGGCCAGAGCAGGCGATGGCGGATGAGGTGCGCGGGAGTGGTCGACGTCAGATCGAATTCGTCGGCGTATTTGCCGCCGAGGATGGGGTTCGCACCGTCGATGGAGTAGGAGTAATCGAGGAGGTCGCCGGGGCGGACGTCGTCGAGGATCACGAGTGCGCTGCGCGTGCCGTCGTAGATCCGCTCGGCGGTCTCGGTCTCCTTGTCGATCACGCGGACGGCGATGTGCGGCAGCTCGTCGATCGTCTCGCCGTCGCGCAGGAGGACGATCGAATGCAGGACGATGTGCTCGTACGTCGGGTCGAAATCGATGGAGAGCTCTGAGGCATTCTGGACGCCGCCGGGGGTGAGGACTTTTTCGACGCGGCGGCGGTAGGCGACGACCGTGTTCGTGACGCGGATCTGATGGTCGTCGAGCAGCGTGTAGATGCCGTAGCGGACATCGTTCTTCGGCTCGACTTTCGGGACATCGACGTGCAGCTGATGCACCCACATCGGTGCCGGACCGATGACCACCTCCGCGGCGCGCGCGCTCGAGGCCAATAGAATAATGAGGAGGAGACGACGCATCACCTGATCCACGAACAAACCGGACAGGCGCTCGTCTCATGCCCGCGGGCGGGGCAATATTCGCGGCCGAAGTAGATCAGCTGCAGGTGCCGCTTCCCCCACTCCTCCTCGGGGAAGAGCTTCTTGAGGTCGCGCTCGGTCTGCTCGACCGACTTGCCGTTCGACAGGCCCCAGCGATGGGCCAGCCGGTGGATGTGCGTGTCGACCGGGAACGCCGGTTTGCCGAACGCCTGCGCCATCACGACGCTCGCGGTCTTGTGTCCGACGCCGGGGAGCTTCTCCAGCGCCGTCATGTCTTCCGGCACCTTGCCGCCGTGCTCCTCGACGAGCATCTCGGCGAGCCGCTTGATGTTCTTCGCCTTGCCGGGCGCGAGCCCGCAGCTGCGGATCGCGTCGAGGATCTCGGTGACGCTCAGCTTCGCCATCGCGCGCGGCGTTTTGGCTTTCGCGAACAGCGCCGGCGTGACTTTGTTCACCTGCACGTCAGTGGTCTGCGCGGAGAGGACGACCGCGACGAGCAGCGTGAACGGGTCCTCGTGCGCGAGCGGGATCGGCGGCAACGGGTAGAGCTCGTCGAGGATCGTACCGATGCGCTTCGCTTTGTCCGCTCGTTTCACGCGGGGAATGTTAGTCTCCGCCGGATGTGGCGCACCTTCGCGACCGTCTTCACCACCGTGTTTCTGGCCGAGATCGGCGACAAGACGCAGCTGGCCACAATGCTCTTCGCATCGGAGCGGGAGACGAACAAGTGGGTCATCTTCGCCGGCTCGGCGATCGCGCTGACCTGCGCGGCGGCGATCGGAGTGCTGGTCGGCGCGCAGATCGAGCGCTTCGTGAAGCCGGCGACGCTGAAGATCGTCGCCGGCCTCGGGTTCATCGTGATCGGTCTCTGGACGCTGATCTCGCGCTGATTCAATTCAGATCGAACAGCAGCACTTCCGCGCGATCGCCCTTGATCGTGAGCGACTTCTCGCCGGAGATCGCGGCACCGTCGCCGGCCTTCAGCTCGATGCCGTTCACCACCGCGTCCCCTTTCGCCACGTGCAGCCAGCCGTAACGGCCATCGCCGAACGTGTGCGTCACTTTCTGCTGCTCGTCGAGCAGCGATGCGTAAAGACGGACGTCCTGATGGATGGTGACCGATCCTTCCGCACCGTCGGGCGAGGCGACGAGGCGCAGCCGTCCCTGCCGCTCGCTCGGATCGAAGAATTTCTGCTCGTAGCTCGGCGTGATGCCGGCCTTGTCGGGAAGGATCCAGATCTGCAGCAGGTGCAACCACTGCGCCGGCGACGGATTCATCTCGCTGTGCCGCACGCCGGTGCCGGCGCTCATGCGCTGCACTTCGCCCGGACGGATGATCGAGCCGTTTCCCATGCTGTCCTTGTGCGCCAGCTCGCCGTCGAGGACGTACGTGATGATCTCCATGTCGCGATGCGGATGCGTCCCGAACCCGACCCCCGGCTCCACGCGATCGTCATTGATGACGCGCAACGTCCGGAAGCCCATGTTGGCCGGGTCGTAGTAGTCGGCGAACGAAAAGGTGTGAAAGGTGTCGAGCCACCCGTGGTTGAAGTGCCCGCGGTCCTCGGCTTTACGAATCGTGATCATCGAATGCTCCTGACCGGGATAACAATCGCACATTTCACCGGGGGAGTTGGCAGTTGACAGGGGGCCGTTGGCAGTGCCGCCGCGCCGTTCTACGGCCAACTGCCAACTGTCACCTGCCAACTGCCCATTCTGCTATCTTCGTCACTCCATGGACGACTCCCCCCGCAACAAGCCGGAGCGGACCGGCAAGCATCGCTGCATCCGCTGCCTGGCGGAGACGCCGGCGGAGGAGTACATGCGGAACGATCATCTGTGCGATGCGTGCGCGGCGGATGGGGACTATCCGCTGGCATCGACGCCGGAGCCGAAGAAAAAGAGATGACCCGCCGGGTCGCCGTCGTTCATGACTGGCTCACCGGGATGCGCGGCGGCGAGGCGGTGCTCGAGGCGATCCTCGACCTCGTCCCGGACGCCGAGCTCTTCACGCTCTTCCATTTTCCCGGCGCGATGTCGGAGAAGATCGAGTCGCGCACGATCCACACATCATTCCTGCAGCCGGTCGCGCAACGCGTGCGCGACTACCGCGAGCTTCTGCCGCTCTATCCGCGCGCCGCGCGCAGCTTCGACCTCTCCGGCTTCGACCTCGTCATCTCGTCGAGCCACTGCGTGGCCAAAGGGGTCGACGCCAAGGGACGTCCGCACATCTGCTACTGCCACACGCCGATGCGCTACATGTGGGACCGCTTCGACGATTACTTCCCGCGCTCGAAGCCGCTGACGCGCGCCGCCGCCGCGCTTTTCCGGCCGTCGCTGCAGCGGTGGGACGTGAAGACGAGCGCGGGGGTGACGGAGTTCGTCGCCAACTCGCATTTCGTCCGCGACCGCATCCGCAACTTCTACCAGCGCGACGCGGAGGTCGTCCATCCGTTCGTCGATGACGCGTTTCTGACCGCGCCGCCGGCAACCGAACGCGGCGATGAGCACCTCATCGTTTCGGCGCTCGTGCCGTACAAGAAGATCGAACTGGCCATCGAGGCAACCGGCAACCGGCAACTGACGATCATCGGAAACGGCCCGCTGTACGAAAAGCTGAAACGCGCCGCGCCCCCCAACGTCCAACTGCTGGGCCACGTAGAGAGGGATAGAATCATCGAGCGCCTCTCGCACGCGCGCAGCCTGATCCTGCCGGGAATCGAAGATTTCGGGATCACGCCGCTCGAGGCGATGGCGCTCGGCACGCCGGTCGTGGCGTTGCGCGCCGGCGGGGTCCTCGACTCGGTGGTGGAAGGGACGACAGGGATTTTTTTCGATCACCCCTCTGTAGATGCGCTTCGCCGGGCGCTCGACCAGGTCGAGTCGCATGAGTGGGACCGCGCCGCGATCCGCGCTCATGCCGCGACGTTCAGCCGCGCCCGCTTCGACGAGCAGTTCCGGAACGTGATCGAGCGATACGGCAGCGGGCGATGATCGAGACCAAACACAGGACGCTCGCGTCGATCTACCTCATCATCGATGCGGTCGCCTCGAACCTCGCCATGCTCTCGGCCTGGTTCCTCCGCTTCAACGTCGCCATCATCCCGGTGACGAAGGGGACGCAGGCCTTCGAGACCTACACGCACCTCCTGCCGATCGTCACCGTCGTCTTCCCGCTCGCGTTCGCCGTGCAGGGCCTCTATCGCATCCGCCCGACGCGCAGCAAAACGGAAGAGTGGCTCTCCGTCGCCATCGGCTCGGTCGTGGCCACGGTCGTTTTGTCCGGCGTGCTGCTGTGGGTCCGTCCCGGCAATCCCGACGTCCTCTATTCGCGGCTCACGCTGCTGATGTTCATGCTCTGCGCGATCGTCTTCGTGATCATCGGCCGCACGCTGGTGCGCGCGATGGTGGAGCGGAGGCATCGCGAAGGAAAAGACCTCGATCGCGTGCTGATCGCCGGCAACGGCGAGCTGGCCCGCGCCGTCGTCGAGCGGATCAAGACGCATCGCGACCGCCTGGGCTTCCGCATCGCCGGCTACCTCCGCAACGGCGACGACTCGATCCTCGACGGCCTCCCATGTCTCGGCACGATCGATGACGCCGAGCGGGTGGTCAAGGAGCACGACATCGATCACGTGTTCGTCGCGCTGCCGCATGCATCGTCGCAGGCGATGATGTCGCTGCTCGACCGGCTCGTGCGCGTGATCGTCTCGATCCACGTCGTTCCCGATCTGCTGCAGTTCATGGTCCTCCGCTCACGCGTCGAGGACATCGACGGACTGCCGACGATCAACCTGTCGGAGACGCCGCTGGAAGGCTGGAGCCGCTTCGTCAAGCGGGCATTCGATCTCGTCGTCGCGCTCGCGGCGCTGCTGGTTTTCTCGCCCGTGATGATCCTCATCGCGCTCGTGATCTGGCTGGAGGATCGCGGCCCGATCTTCTATCGCCAGGAGCGGATGGGGCTCGACGGCAAGCCGTTCGAGATCGTGAAGTTCCGCTCCATGCGCGTCGGCGCGGAGAACGAGACCGGCGCGGTGTGGGCCGATCGCGAAGACCCGCGGCGGACGCGCGTCGGCCGCCTGATCCGCGCCTGGTCGCTCGATGAATTGCCGCAGCTGCTCAACGTGCTGAAGGGCGACATGAGCGTCGTCGGACCGCGTCCCGAGCGCCCCCAGTTCGTCGAGCAGTTCCGCGCCGAGTTCCCGCATTACATGCTGCGCCACAAGGTCCGCGCCGGCATGACCGGCTGGGCCCAGGTGCACGGCTGGCGCGGCAACACCTCGATCCGCATGCGCATCGAGCACGACTTGTACTACATCGAGAACTGGTCGCTCATGCTCGACTTCAAGATCCTCTTCATGACGCTCGTGCACGGGCTGCGTCACGAGAACGCGTATTAGTTCAATGACCAAATCGCGCCTCGAAGCTTTCAGCGACGGCGTGATCGCGATCCTGATCACGATCATGATTCTCGAGCTGAAGATCCCGCACGGGGCGACGTGGGGCGTCCTCGTTCCCGTCCTTCCGTCGTTCCTCACCTACGTCCTCAGCTATGTCTTCCTCGGCATCTACTGGACGAACCACCATCACATGCTGCACGCCACCGAGCGGATCAGCGGCGCGGTGCTGTGGGCGAACCTGCATCTTCTTTTCTGGCTCTCGCTCGTGCCGTTCGCCACCGGCTGGATGGGGGAGAACCACAACGCGCCGCTGCCGACCGCGATGTACGGCGTGGTTCTCGTCTTCGCCGCGATCTCCTACACCATCCTGCAGATGACGATCATCCGGCAGCAGGGGCCGCAGTCGAAGCTGGCCACCGCGGTCGGCTCGGACCGGAAGGGGAAGATCTCGATCATGCTGTACCTGATCGCCATCCCCGCCGCGTTCGTGCATCAGCTGATCGCCGACGCGCTCTACGTGATCGTCGCGCTGATCTGGCTCGTCCCCGACCGGCGCATCGAATCGCGCTATTCGTAAGGGTGCTCGAAGCTGACGTAGAGATACAGCGACCGCTCGTGCGTCCGCGTGTCGACCGGCATGGCGACGCCGGGGACGATCTGCAAGTGATGCGCGACGTCGTGCGCCCAGCGGATGCCGGGACTGACCAGCGTCGTGCGGTCCTGGCGGAACACCTCCAGCATCGCGTGCACCTTCGGCAAAGCCGCGACGATCACGCTCCCGCCGCCGCTCCAGCTGTGCGCGTCGCGTGAGATGGTCGCGCCGGCGTTCCAGTGCGTCACCACGCGCGGCGAGAAGACGACGGACAGCGGCACATTGACCTGCAGCGCGCGGTCGCGCCCGAGGTAGGAAAGGCGTGGGGCGAGCGCCAGGCGCGAATCGCCGTCGCCGAGCAGCTGATATCGATAGTTGATCGCCACGTCGTTCACATGCCGGCCGGTGTACGGCAGCGTGTAACTGAACTGGTGCCGGATGCCGGTCACCGGCCATTCCTGCGTGAACGTCGAGGCGAACGAGCCGTCGCGCGCCCGCTGGTACGTGAAGATGTGCTGCACCACGTGCGCTTCCTGGTTGTAGGCCTCCTCGATGAGGAAGCTGTTGTCCTGGATGGGGAGCGGCTCGGCGGCGAAGAGGGCGGCGGAGGAGAGGATCGTGATCAGAATGAGACTCAATCTCAACATGGCAATACGATCGCGCCGCGCCCGCGCATCGCGATGTGCGAGCGGTCACGCATGAATGTTCGTCCCTCTCGTGCGACGCGAAGTTGCGTCGGCTAGAATCCGCGCCGACATGGGTAAGCAATCAGACGCTCTCTTCCAACGGGCTCAGGAGATCATCCCCGGCGGCGTGAACTCGCCGGTGCGCGCATTCGGCGGCGTAGGCGGCACCCCGCCGTTCATCGAGCAGGCACAGGGCTCGCGCATCTTCGACGCCGACAACCTTCAATACATCGACTGTGTCGGCTCGTGGGGGCCGATGATCCTCGGGCATGGCCACCGTTACGTCGTCGAGGCGGTAAAGAAGGCCGCCACGCGCGGCTTCTCGTTCGGCGCGCCGACGGCGGGGGAGATCGAGCTCGCGGAGATGGTGGTGCAGGCCATTCCGTCGATCGAGATGATCCGCCTGGTCAACTCAGGCACCGAGGCGACGATGAGCGCGCTGCGGCTGGCGCGCGCGGCGACGGGGCGGAACAAGATCCTCAAATTCGACGGCGGCTATCACGGCCACGTCGACTCGCTGCTGGTGAAGGCGGGATCGGGCGGCGCGACGTTCAACGTCCCCGACTCGGCGGGCGTGCCGGCCGAGGTGACGAAGCTGACGATCAGCGTGCCGTACAACAATCTCGAGGCGGTGCGCGCGGCGGTCGATGACGATCTCGCCGCGATCATCGTCGAGCCGGTCGCCGGCAACATGGGCTGCGTCCCGCCGGCCGACGGATTCCTGCAGGGGCTGCGCGACATCTGCGACAAGAACGGGACGCTGCTGATCCTCGACGAGGTGATGACCGGCTTCCGCGTTTCGTACGGCGGCGCGCAGGCGCTCTACAACATCAAGCCCGACATCACGACGCTCGGCAAGATCATCGGCGGCGGCATGCCGATCGGCGCCTACGGCGGCCGCGCCGACCTGATGAAGCTCGTCTCGCCCCTCGGTCCGATGTACCAGGCCGGGACGCTCTCCGGCAATCCGATCGCCGTCGCCGCCGGCAAGTCGACGCTGTCTGTCCTGAAGAATTCGTCGATCTACGCCGACCTCGAAGAGCGCAGCGCCGAATTCGCCGCCGGCGTGACTTCGGCAGCTTCGAAGCACGGCGTCGCCGTGACCCTCAACCGCGTCGGCTCGATGTGGACGCTGTTCTTCACCGAAGGCCCTGTGTTCGATTTCGAATCAGCGAATACGTCCAACCGCGAAAAGTTCGCGCGGTTCTTTCATTTGATGTTGGGCGAAGGGGTGTATCTCCCGCCGTCGCAGCTCGAGGCGGCGTTCTTCTCCGCGGCGCATGCGAAGAAGGACATCCTGCAGTTGATCGAGAGGGTGGATCGGGTGCTGAAGAAGATTGCGTGGGAGTACGAGAAGTAAGGTTGTCCTCGGTGCCCCGAGCGCAGTCGAGGGGCCAATGACGGCGCCGCGACGAGCGTCACTCCATGCGCAACACGTCCTCCCACGTAACCGCCAGGTCGCGCCAATTCGGATTCATGCGCTGAATCAGGAAGATCTTCTTCTCACGCCGCCAGCGCTTGATCTGCACTTCTCGCTTCAAAGCGACGGCGCGTGATTCGACGATCTCGAAGTAGACGAGCCGGTTGAACGTGTACTGCGCGGTGTATGAATTCGGGAACGTGCGGTTGCGGTGCTGGACTACGCGGCGCATGAGGTCGACCGTTTCGCCGACGTAGAGACGGTGCGTGCGGTTGCTCATGATGTAGACGTACCACTGCATCGTGTACGAGTATCCCTCGGAGGACACTCGTCGCGGCGCCGTCCTTGGCCCCTCGACTGCGCTCGGGGCTTTAGGTTTGCGCGCCGGTGCGCAGGGGCTCCAGGATTTGGGCCTCGGCCTCCGCGTGCAACTGCTTGCAATCCGCCCACGCTCGATCAGCGCGTTCGAGCAACTCTGCCTTCCGCGGATCGGAAACCGAAGCGAGATTGATGCACACATTCTGATATGCACCAGCCGCCGCCGCCCGCCCCATCTGCGCGCCAACCCCCGCATCCGACAACGACGCCTGCAGCCCGATCGATGCAATCTCGCTGCACAGCTCGATGATCGCGGGACACGCCTCCAGCACCGACAACGGCACGAGCGCCGCGCCGATCGTCGCCTCGGTGATCGCGGTGTCGCGCTCGGGGGATTTCGGCAAGCGGAACGCTTCGAGCAGCAGGTCGAACGCCGCGGTGTCGTTGTCGACGGCGGCGAGCATTTCATCCTTGAGTTGCTGCGCGCGGACGGCGATGCGGTCGAGTTGTTCGTGTTTGGCTTCGAAGCCTTTCTTGGTGTGGGAAAGAACTGCGACCATCGCGGCGAGGCCGGCGGCCATCGAGGCGGCGAGCGCCGAGACTGAGCCGCCGCCGGGGGCGGGGGATTCGCTGGAGAGCTCGTCGACGAAGTCGCGGATCGACATCGATGCGAGCCGCGGCGTCTTCGCCAGCCGGTACTCGATCACCCGTTCTCGCGGATCGAATTCCTTCACCTCGGACAGTCCCAGCGTCCGGATGGCAGTGTGGATCACGGCCGCTTCCGGAATTCCGGTGGGCCGTCCCATCTGCTGCAGGTAATGCCGCCCCGCGTCGAGCAGCACCTGGCGCGGCACGAGGCCGACGATCTCCGAGCCGGTCACGCGCAGGCCGCGCTCGCGCGCACGCGCCTCGCACGTGTCGAACGCGACGTGCAGCGGCGTGATGTCGAGGTCCGTGAGGTTGATCGACACCTGCGCGCAGCCGAACTCCGGGATGACCCAGCCGACCGCCTTGACCGACTTGAGCAGCCCCGGCTCCCACGTTGGTTCGCCGTTCGCGTCGAGGATCGGATCGCCGTTGTCATCGCGCTTCATCCGTCCGCGCTCGCGGACGTCGAACGCCACGCGCGTGGCCAGCCGCTTGTCGAGCGTGTTGAGGTTCACGTTGTAGGCGACGAGGAACTTGCGCGCGCCGATCACTGTCGCGCCGCAGCGCGGATGGAACACGGCCGGCCCGAAGTCGGGCTGCCAGTCCATGTGCGTGATCTTGCGCGCAAGGCCTTCGTATTCGCCTTCGCGGATGTCGGCGAGGTTGCGGCGATGCGGCGACGTCGCGGCGAATTCGTACAGGTACACCGGCACTTGCAGCTCTTTGCCGACGCGCTCGCCGAGGCGGCGGGCGAGGTGCGCGCAGTCGTCCATCGTGACGCCGGAGACGGGGACGAACGGCACGACGTCGACCGCGCCGATGCGCGGATGCGCGCCGCGATGCAGCGACATGTCGATCAGCTCGACGCCGCGCTGCACGAGCCGGAACGCCGCCTCGAGCACCGGCTCCGGTTCGCCGACGAAGGTGATGACCGTACGATTCGTATCATTGCCCGGATCGATGTTCAGGACGGTCACGCCGCTGACCGATGCTGCGGCCGCGGCCACGGCTTCGTAGATGTCGGCGCGGCGGCCTTCGGAAATGTTCGGAACGCATTCGACGAGTTTCATCGACGCGGGATTGTAGCGGCGAACACTTCGAGAAAGAGGCGCGCGGCGAGTTTGGCCGTCAGGCCGCTGACGTCCCACGGCGGCGAGAGCTCGCTCAGGTCGCAGCCGATGACTTGCGGCGATTGCGCGAGCTCGCGCACGAGCGCGATCACTTCGCGCGACTGAAAGCCGCCAGGCGCGGCGGCGGACGATCCGGGCAACTCGACCGCGTCGATGTCGATGGAGATGAAGATCGCGTCGCAAACCGCCTCGAGCTTCTTGCGGATCTCGCGACCGATATCCGCGGCGCGCCGGTGATCGAACGTCTCCACCGGCACCACGTTGATCTTCTGTTCGCGCACCCAGCGGTCGTAGTACGAGGCGTTGGCGAAGTCGCGCGCGCCGATGAGGAAGAGCCGCTCGCCGGTAACGATGCTGGTCTCCAGCGCGCGGCGATACGGCGTGCCGCTGAAGAGCGATTCCTCGCCGTCGTATTCGCGGACGTCGTAATGCGAATCGATCGCGGCGATGCCGAGGCGGAGGTCGGGGCGGGCTTCGGCGAGGCCGCGGAAGATCGCGCCGGTGAGGCCGTTGTCGCCGCCGATGAAGAACGGCTGGGCGCGGCGCTCGAACAGCTCGCGCGCGACGGCTTGCACACGTTCATGTGCAACGCGGACGGACGTCGGCGGGAGGTCGATGTCGCCGAGGTCGCGGCAGATGTGGCCGGCGAGCTCGATGTTGCGGCCGAAGGTGGTGAGCGACGGCAGCGCATCGCGGAACGCGCGCGGGCCCATCCGCGCGCCGGGGCGCGACGGGATCGAGCTGTCGAACGGGAGGCCGACGAGGACGAAGTCGCCGTCCTCGAATGCATCGGACGAGAAGAGCAGCGACGAGGCGCGGGGATCGCGCGGGTCGGGCGTTTTGCGGGGGAACATCAACTACCTCCATCGACGCGCAGCACGGTGCCGGTGATGTAATCCGACTCGAGCAGAAAGACGACGGAGCGCGCGACGTCCTCGGGCGTGCCGGCGCGTTTGAGCATCGTCGGCGCGACCGCGGCGCGGCGCTGCGCCTCATCGAAATCGACCGGCAGCAGGACCGGCCCGGGGGCGATCGCGTTGACCAGTACGTCCGGGGCGAGCGCGCGCGCGAGGCCACGGGTCATCGTCACGATGCCAGCCTTGGCCATCGAGTACGGCAGGTAGCCGGGGAATGGCTCGAACGCGGCGATGTCGGCCATGTTGACGATGCGTCCGTAGCCGCGCTCGCGCATCCGGGCGCCGAGCGTTTGCGCGAGAAAGTAGGGGGCGCGGAGGTTGAGGGCGAATGTGGCGTCGAAGTCGGACCAATCGTTGCCGTGGATGAAGTTCGCCGCGGAGTTCACCAGCAGATCGATCGGCGGCAATGCCGCGATGAGCGACTCGACGCCGTCGCGCGTGGAGAGATCGGCATCGAAATCCGAGCCGGATCGCGCGGTCGTCAACACATTGACCTTCGCCTCGCGCAGCGCGTTGGCGATGGCCAGTCCGACACGGCGCACGCCGCCGGTGACCAGCGCGGTGCGGCCGGCGATCGACGTCACGCCTCCTCCGTCCGCTCGTGCACCGACAGCCAGCTGCCGAACCAGCCGGCCAGCGTGCCGCCGAGGATCAGCGCGACGATCTTCTGCCAGGGGAGGAAGCAGCCGAAAAGGAAGCCCCACAGCAGCGACGACGACGGCGCGAGCGTCCGCTGCGCGGCGAAGAATCCGCCGGCCAGCACCGCCACGGCGACGATGCCGCCGAGCGTTCCCTGCAGCAGCCCTTCGATCAGGAACGGGCCGCGGATCATCCGCTCCGTCGCGCCGACGAGGCGCATGATCTCGATCTCCTCGTGGTACAGCATCATCGTCAGGCGGATCACGTTGGCGATGGTGAACGCCGCCGCCACCGCGAGTACGCCGCCAGCGGCGATGCCGATGATGTTCAGCATCTCGATGATGCGGTGCAGACGGCGCGTCCACTCCCAGTCGAACTGGACCTGATCGACGCCGGGCAGTTTGCGCAGCTCGTTCATCAGTGCGTCGAAGCCGCTCGACTGCGCGACGCCCGGCCGCAGCTCGATCTCATACGACGGCGGGAAGGGATTCTCCTCGAGGTTGCCTGCGACCTCCGCGAGGTTCGTGAAGTAGCTCTTGAAGCGTTGCAGCGCTTCCTGCTTGTTTACGAAGCGGCGCGACGCGAGCTCGGGGTGCGCGGCGAGAAATGCGTCGACGTTGCGCTGATCGGCGGGCGTGATCGCGGCGTCGAGATAGACGGTCACGCGCGAATGTCCCTGCCAGCGCTCCACGGCGCGCTGCAGGTTTTCGGAGAGCAGGAGGAAGGAGCCGAGGACGAAGAGCGAGATGGCGATCATGACGATGGCCACGAAGCTCGTCCGCTTCGCCGTCCAGGTGCGGCGCAGCGCTTCCTTCAGAAAATAGGTGATGGTGTTGGAGGGGACGTTCGGCTCGGTCCGCGGCTTCATTGTGCGAAACCGAAGACGTTGTCGGTGCGCGACGGCGCGCGCTCGGCGACGGCGATCTTCTCGTCGCTGATGTGGCCGTGCTCGAGCGTGATCACGCGGCGGCCGCTCTCGCGGATCAGGTCGCGGTCGTGCGTGGCCAGCAGCACCGTCGAGCCGCGCAGGTTCGCGTCGGCGAAGATGCGGATGATGTCCTGCGACATGTCGGGATCGAGGTTGCCGGTCGGCTCGTCGGCGATCAGCACGAGCGGGTCGTTGATCAGCGCGCGGGCGATGGCGACGCGCTGCTGCTCGCCGCCGGAGAGCTGCAGCGGATAGGAGTTCATCCGGTGATGCAGGTCGACCGCGCGCAGCGCCGCGTAGGCCTTGCGCTTGTGCTCGCGCGGCGGGACGTTGAGCACCGTGAGGATGAACGAGAGGTTCTCGAAGACGGTCATCCGCTCGATCAGCTTGAAGTCCTGAAACACCATCCCGATTTCTCTCCGGAAGAACGGCAGTGCGGAACGGCGGATGGTGTTGAGGTTGCGGCCGTTGACCACGACCTGCCCCTCGGTCGGCGTCATCTGGCGGAGGATCAGCTTCAGCAGCGTCGATTTGCCGGCGCCGCTCGGACCGGTGAGGAAGACGAATTCTCCCTTTTCGATCTGGAACGTCAGGTCATGCAAAGCGGTCGAGTAGCGGTCGAACCGTTTCGTGACGTGATAGAAATGGATCATGGGGAGCCCGGAATGATGATAACCGGAGATCGCAGGCGGCAGATAGCAGGAAGCAGGCAGCGCGGCTGATGCGCCTGCTGCTCGTTTGTGTCGGCGGGGCGATCGGGAGCGGCGCGCGTTACCTGACCGCGCTCTGGGCGGCAGCGGCATTGGGGCCGGCGTTTCCGTTCGGCACGCTGATCGTGAACGTCGTCGGCTCGTTTCTCATCGCGTTCATCATGCACATCGGCAGCGCGACGGAGATGTTGTCGGCCGACGTGCGGGTGATGCTGACGACCGGCGTGATGGGCGGCTTCACGACGTACTCGACCTTCAACTACGAGACGACCGGCTACTTCCGCGAAGGCGCCTGGACCCTCGGCGCGCTGAACATCGGCGTGACGGTGATCGGCTGCCTGGCCGCGGGACTGGCCGGCCTGATGGCCGCGCGGGCCATGGTTGGGAGATGACTTAAGTTAAAAAATCGGGGTCGTATCTGGAAATTTAACTTAAGGAACGCGTTAAGTTAAATTTCCAGATACGACCCCCAATTTTTAACTTGGGAGGTGACGATGCGGGCGCTCACCGGCGAGTGAGCTCTCCGGCGATCTGCCGGTGGTCGTGGAGGTCGTCGATACCGAGGAGCACGTCGAGAAGCTGCTGCCGATCCTCGACGAGATGATCGATGACGGACTGGTGACGATCGAGAAGGTGCGGGTGCTCAGGTACTCGGCGTCACGCAACGTTCACACGACGTAACGTCTTTTCACATCACGTAACCGGGCGCGGAAGACTTCGCGGCGGCGCGGGCGCAGATTGCCCGCATGCGACGCTCGATAGTCCTCACACTGCTGCTGCTCGCGCTCTCCGCGCGGGGCGAGCTGACGATTCCGCGGATGCAGGCATCGATCGTCGTCGACGGCGATCTCTCCGACTCCGGCTGGAGCTCCGCGGCGCGCGTCGAGCACTTCGTCGAATACATGAAGAGCGACAACGCGGAGCCGCCGGTGAAGACCGTGGCGCGCATCGCGTACGACGCGGCGTTCGTCTACGTCGCGTTCGAGGCGAAGGACCCGCATCCCGACCAGATTCGCGCGCCGTACGTCGATCGCGACAAGCTGCTGGAGGACCAGGACTGGGTCGAGGTGCTGCTCGACACGCGCGACGAGCATCGCGCGGCGATGGGCTTCCGCGTCAACGCGCGCGGCATCCAGGCCGACAGCAACTTCGACGACACGATCACGACCGAAGACTTCTCGCCCGATTACTTTTTCGAGTCGGCGGCGCGCGTCACGCCGGACGGCTGGAGCGCGGAGATCCGCATCCCGCTGTCGACGCTCCGCTATCCCGCGCGCGATCCGCAGACGTGGGGCGTGATGTTCCTGCGCAACTATCCGCGCGATTTCCGCTACGTGATGTCGAACGTGGTGATCCCGAAGTCGGGCAACTGCTTTCTCTGTCACGAAGCGGAATTCGCCGGCCTCGCCGGACTGCCGGCCGGCGGGCACATGACGCTCGCGCCGTACACCAGCGCGCAGCGCGTGGAGGCGAGCCGCGCGCTCGGCTCGCGCATGATCACCGAGCCGCTGCGCGGCGACACCGGCGGCGATTTCAAATGGAGCCCGTCGACCGCGGTGACGTTCGACGCGACGCTCAATCCCGATTTTTCGCAGATCGAATCGGACGTCCCGAACATCAGCGCGAACAGCCGCTTCGCGTTCGACTATCCGGAGAAGCGGCCGTTCTTCCTGGAGAGCGTCGACCTGCTGAACACGCCGATCCGCGCGGTCTACACGCGCTCGATCGAGTCGCCGGCGTGGGGCGTGCGCGCGACCGGACAGGCGGGCGAGACCGCCTACACCGCGCTGCTGGCCAGCGACCGCGCGGGCGGGACGACGATCGTGCCGGGCGCGCTCGCCTCGAGCTCGTTCACGCGCGACGATCGCACGCTCGCCGGCATCGGTCGCGTGCGGCAGACCATCGGCAAATCGTTCGTCGGATTCCTGGCCACGATCCGCGAAGGAAACGGCGGACACAATCGCGTCTTCGGGCCCGACTTTTTGTGGAAGGTGAACGAGAGCGATCGGGTGATCGGGGAGTTGCTGGTCAGTGACACCACCGGCTCATCGGCCGGCCACGCCCTCCGCCTTTACGCGACGCGCGACAAGAAGGCGTACGACGTCTACGCCGGCATCCGCGACTTTTCGGATTCCTTCCGCGCCGACGACGGCTTCGTCCCCCAAGTCGGCGTGCGCAGTCTCGGCAGTGAGCTCGGCTATCACCTCTACCCGAAGTCCGGAGTGGCGCTCATCCGCCCTTACATCGGGATGGAACGGTTCGTCCGGACGTCCGATCGCGGCGTGGTGCACGACAGCGTTTACACCGGCGTCTACTTCGAAGGTGGGCGGTTCGGGAGCCGCGGCTGGATCACGCTGCATCCGGGCGACCGCGATTGCGCCGGCGCGGGGCCGATGCGCTATCGCTTCATCGAGTTCGATCTGCGCGGCGTCCCGTCGCGCTGGCTTACGTCGGTCGTGCTGCACGGCACGGCGGGAGGGAAGCTCGACTACAGCAACGCCCGCGAAGGGCACGGCGCGTCGCTGCAGCTCACCGGCTCCGTCCGGCCGACCGATCATCTCGACGTCGACCTCACCACGAACCGCGAGTGGCTGCACGTACCGAACGGCCAGCGGGTGTTCGACGCGCAGATCGAACGATTGAAAGCGACGTACACCATCTCGGCGCGATCGCTGGTCCGGGCCATTGCGCAATACGACGCGGTCGACGAATCGATCCGCAGCGGCGGCTTCACGACGTCGCTACTCTACGGCTACCGCCTCAACTGGCAGACCGTCTTCTACGCCGGCTACGGCGACGAGCGGCTGCTCGACGAGAACGCCCGCCTGCGCCGCAACGGCAACTCCATCTTCGCGAAGGTGTCGTACGCTTGGCAGCACTGATGCGGAGATTCGTCCGGAACTCGATCGCGTGGGTCGCCGCGCTGGCCCTGGTGCCGCTCACCGTGCTGCTGGTGATGCAGTACAGCTTCCTGCGCCGGCTGGAGGAGACGACCGCGCAGGCGGAGCGCAACTGGCTGCGCAATCAGGTGGCGGACGTCGTGCGCGACGTCGATCACGATTTCCGGACGTCCGCCGATGCGGCGCTCGATCTGACCACCGCGTCGCTCGCTGACTCGCAATCCCTCGGCGCGCACTTCGCCGCGTCGCGCGTCCCCGGTGCGAAGAGCTACTTCACCGTCCGCTTCGGCGAGGAGATGTGGGACGTGGCGATCTTCGACGCGAGCGGCCGCGCGAAGACGGTGCCGCTGGCGGAAGGGCAGGCCATGAAGGTCGCGCTGGCGTCGTGGAGCATGGTCCACCACTTCGGCACGGCCATCCCGGTGCGGACGCTGAGCCTCGACGACGCCGACCGCAACAACCGCATCATCGTCAAGCCGATCACCGACGAGGCACTGCACGTGGCCGGCGTCTCGGGCGTGGTGCTCGACAACGAGCGGGCCCGCGCGGCGATGACGGAGATCGCCACGCGCTCGATCAAACGCCGCCGCCACGACAACGATCTCTTCGTCCGCATCGGCGACATGTCGATGTTCGACGCGCGCGCCACCGGCCGCCGCGAGTTCATCACCGAGCCGCTCAAGTTCGCCTACATGGACTGGCTCCTCGGCGTGCGCGACGTCTGCGCGACGCCGGAGGAGCTGGCGCACCTCAACTTCAAATTCAACGCGCTCTGGAGCGGCGGCGTCGGCATCGCGCTCATCGCCGCGATGTTCCTCGCGATTCAAGCCACCGCGCGGCAGATGAAGCTGTCGCAGATGAAGAGCGACTTTGTCTCGAACGTCTCGCACGAGCTGCGCACGCCGCTCTCGTCGATCCGCGTCTTCGGCGAGTACATGCGCCTCGGGCGCGTGGAGAAGCCGGAGAAGATCCGCGAGTACGGCGAGTACATCGAGACGGAGAGCCGCCGCCTGACGCAGCTCATCAACAACATCCTCGACTTCTCGCGCATCGAGTCAGCGGAGAAGAAGTACCGCTTCAACGACTGCGATGCGGGAGCGATCATCACCGACGTCCTCTCCGCGTTCGAGGTGCCGCTGCGCGAGCGCGGCTTCGACATCGCCGTCGAGATCGCGCCGTCGCTGCCGCGCGTCCGCATCGATCGCGAGTCGATCGCGCAGGCGCTGGTGAACCTCTTCGACAACGCGGTGAAGTACTCGGGCGAGCGGAAAGAGATCGGCGTGCGCGCGTTCGTCGAGAACGGCGAGCTGCGCATCGCGGTGCAGGACCACGGCATCGGCATCGCCGCATCGGAGCAGAAGAAGATCTTCGACAAGTTCTACCGCGTCGGCAGCGGTCTCGTACACGACGTGAAGGGCTCGGGTCTCGGCCTCGCCATCGTGCAGCACATCGTGAAGGCGCACGGCGGACGGGTGGAGGTCGCGAGCGCGCCGGGCGACGGCACGACGTTCACGATCGTGCTGCCGTGCCGTCCGTCCGAGGAGCCGGCGGCGGCTTCGAATCCAACTCTGGAGAATGCATGAGTCGAATCCTCATCGTGGAAGACGATCCCGCCATGTCCGTCGCGCTGCGCGACGGCTTCGAGTACGAGAAGTACCACGTCGACATGGCCGCGGACGGCGAAGATGCTCTGCGCCGCGCGACGGGCGGCGATTACGACCTCATCGTGCTCGACGTCATGCTGCCGAAGATGAGCGGCCTCGATGTCTGCAAGGAGCTGCGCAAGAACGGCAGCCACACGCCCGTGATCATGCTGACCGCGCGCGGCCAGGAGATCGACAAGATCGTCGGCCTGCGCGTCGGCGCGGACGACTACGTCACCAAGCCGTTCAGCTTCATGGAGCTGCTGGCGCGCGTCGAGGCGGTGCTGCGGCGCACGTCGCGCAACGCCGCGATGGAGGTCGCGTTCGGCGAGGTGAAGCTCGATTTCAAGTGCTACCGCGCCACGCGCAACGGCGACGCGATCGAGCTCACGCCGCGCGAGTTCACGATCCTGCGCTACCTGATCGATCACGCCAACGAGGTGGTCAGCCGCGAAGCGCTGCTTGATCACGTCTGGGGCTACGACACCGGCGCGCTGTCACGCACGGTGGACACGCACATCGCGAGGTTGCGGCAGAAGATCGAGAACGTGCCGGGCGAGCCGCGGCACCTGATCACGGTGCATCGGGTGGGGTATCGATTCGTAATGTGACGCGCGCTAGATCTTTTTCAACACACCCAACACCAGATCCGTGAACTGCTTCTGCACGCGCATCGTCGTGTCGATCACTTCCTGATGCGTCAGCTTCTGCTTCAGGATGCCGGCGGCCATGTTCGTGATGCACGAGATGCCGAGGACCGGGATGCCCATGTGCCCCATGGCGATGACCTCCGGGACCGTCGACATGCCGACGGCGTCGGCGCCGAGGATGCGGAACGCGCGGATCTCGGCGGGCGTCTCGTACGTCGGTCCGGAGAGCGCGAGATAGACGCCTTCCTTCACGTCGAGGCCGAGCTCCTTCGCCACCTCGCGCGCGATCGCACGGAGCGACTCGGGATAGGCCTCGCTCATGTCGGGGAAGCGGACGCCGAGCCCTTCGACGTTCGGGCCGCGGAGCGGATTCTGCCCCATTAAATTAATGTGGTCGGAGATCAGCATCAGGTCGCCGGCGACGTACGACGTGTTCACGCCGCCGGCCGCATTCGTGACGATCAGCTGGCGGATGCCGAGGCGGCCGATGACGCGGGAGAGGAACATCACCTCGCCCATCTCGTAGCCTTCGTAGAAGTGGACGCGGCCCTGCATCACGACGACGCGGCGGCCGTTGGCGCGGCCGAAGATCATGCGGCCCTGGTGTCCGAGAACGGTGGAGGCTTTGGCGCCGGGGATTTCGGCGTAGGGGATGGCGGTCTCGATCTCGACGGCGTCGACGACGTCGCCGAGTCCCGATCCGAGGATGACGCCGACCTCGGGCTGCAGCGTGGACCGGCCGCGGATGTAGCGGACGGCCTCATCAATCTTCTCGATCATGGCGGGTGAGTATACGCGCGACATTTCGGCCGTAACAGACGTATCAACGGCGTGCTCACCGTCCCGCTTTTCCTCCTTCTCGCCATCCATCCATCAATCGCGCCCGGGATGGTCGTGTGGGAGGAACAGTCGCGGATTCACGCGAATGGAATCGTCTTCGCGCCGGAGTCGGGCAACGCGCAGAGCGATCCCGGCGTCGCGCGTCTCGACGATTCGTTTTTTGTGGTCTGGCTGGAGAACTTTCGCGGGTATGGCCGCGTGATCTTCGACGGACGGACGCTCGGTCCGATCACCGATCTCGGCGCCGCGTATCAGCCGCCGTCGGTAGCCGCCGACGTCGAAGGTTTCGTCGTCGTGCTGCAGCAGACGCAGGGGATCGACGTCGTGCACGTGTCGCCGATCGGTAACGTGCGGCGGCACGAATTCATGAACACGTCGTACATCACGCCGCCGCCCGCTCCGCGCATCGCGTGCGACGGCGCCGATTGCGCGATGGTGTGGCTCGAGTCGATCGCGCCGAACGGCTGCACCTCGCACGCTTGTCCGATCGTCGCGGAGGTGCGGGCGAAGCGGCCGGGCGAGGATCCGATCGACGTCGCGAGCGTGAATCCCGGCACGAACCGGCTCGCCGTCACGATGAAGCCGAACGGCGACTTCGCGGTGGCGTGGAGCAGCGGATCGGCGACGAGTTTCGCGCTCATCGAAGGGCGGCGCGTGGTGCTGTCCAGCATGGAGCTCGAAGGCGTCCGGCCGGCGCTCGCATGGGACGGCGTGGCGTACGTGATGGCGCGCAACCAGGGCGGCGACGTGATCGGAACGCGCATCGCGAACGAGTGGGACGCGAGCGATTTCACGATCGCCGCATCAGCCGGCAGTGAGCGCGATCCGGACCTCGCATGGCCGGTCGTCGTCTACGAGCGGGAGGGGATGATCCTCACGCGCGATCTGAGTCCTCAGTCGCGGCGGCGTGCTGAACGATTTCGTTGACTTCGCTCCTACCGCTCTGTTACCAAGGCTCGACGGTTCACAATCGAGTAGCGGAACGGAGTTGCGATGGAGCGTTTCTCGGCCCTCATCGGGTTCGTCCTCATTCTGGCGATCGCGTTTCTGCTGTCCAACAACAAACGGGCCATCCGGTGGCAGACCGTCTTCTGGGGCCTCGTGCTGCAGATCCTCACGGCGATCTGCGTGCTGAAGGGGACCAACATCGCCGCGGCGCTGGCCTCGGTGGCCATGCCGATCAGCCGCAACATCGCGGCGCTCATCTTCGTCCTCACGGCGATCATCGTCTTTCAGATCGCGAAACGGATGTCGGAAAGCGGACGCAAGCCGGTGTGGATCGTCTTCGGCGTCTTCACCGCGTACCTCTTCCTCTCGTACAACCTGCTGGCCTATCTCTTCGAGAACCTGAAAGAGGTGGTCAACAAGTTGATCGGTTACACGGCGGAGGGCTCGAAGTTCGTCTTCGGTCCGCTCGGTGATCCGGCCAACACGAACGTCGGATTCGTCTTCGCCACGATGGTGCTGCCGACGATCATCTTCATCGCCTCCATCTTCGCCATCCTCTACTACCTCGGCGTGATGCAGCTCGTCGTCCGCTTCTTCGCCAAGATGATGACGCGCTTCATGGGCGCGTCGGGGGCGGAGTCGACGTCGGTCGCCGCGTCGATCTTCATGGGTCAGACCGAGGCGCCGCTGACCATCCGGCCGTTCCTGCCGGAGATGACGATGTCGGAGCTGATGACCATCATGACCGCCGGCATGGCGCACATCTCGGGCGGCATCATGGCCGCGTACGTGCTCGTGGCGAAGGTCGACGTCATCCACCTGCTGACCGCCGTGATCATGACCGCGCCGGGCGCGATCATGATGGCCAAGATCATCGTGCCGGAAGTCGATACGCCGAAGACCGGCGGCGACGTGGAAGTCGTCGTGCCGAAGCAGGACGTGAACATCATCGACGCGGCCGGCCGCGGCGCGATCGAAGGTCTGCATCTTTCGCTGAACGTGGCCGGCATGCTCATCGCGTTCATCGCGCTCGTCGCGCTGGTGAACGGCATGTTCAAGTTCGGCCATACGTACGTGTGGTGGATTCCGGAGTCGCTGGATCTCGTGCTCGGCTACATCTTCCGTCCCATCGCCTGGGCCATGGGCGTGACCTGGACCGATTCGCTCGCCGTCGGCAACCTCCTCGGCACGCGCATGGTGCTCAACGAGTTCGTCGCTTTCGCCAAACTCGGCGAAATCGTGAAGGCGCATCCCATCGGCACGATCGGCGCGCTGACCAAGCGCAGCTTCGACATCACGACGTACGCGTTGTGCGGCTTCGCGAACTTTTCGTCCATCGCCATCCAGATCGGCGGCATCGGCTCGCTCGCGCCGAGCCGGCGCGGGGATTTGGCGAGGCTGGGATTGCGCGCGATGATCGCCGGGACGCTGGCGAACTTTTTGACGGCGACGATTGCGGGGATGTTGTTGTAGCGCGGGGTTGCGCGGTTGCGCGGTGGCGGGGTAGAGTCGGGGAGGTTTTCTGCTGCGACTCTCGCCCGCCTGTCTTCGGCACTGAACGAATATGCCGAAGTTTTTCGATCTCGTTGTATTTCAACGCGCTCTCGAGCTCTCCGTCCAGGTGTACGAGGTCACGAGCTCATTTCCTCGACAAGAAATGTATGGCCTGACGGCGCAACTTCGCCGTGCGGCTTACGGCGTCGTCAGCAACATTGCCGAAGGGGAAGGGCGCCTCACATTTGGGGAGCGGCGCCAGTTTCTCAGCCAGGCGCGTGGCTCGCTCTTCGAAGTTGAAGCGCAGACGCTCATCGCCGTGCGGCTCCGCTTCCTGTCTCCCGAAGATCACGAACGCATCGAAGCGTCCGTCCAGAAAACGGGCCGCGCTCTGATCGGCTACATCCGATGGGTGAAGAAGCGCGAGGACACCGCAAAACCGCGAAACCGCGCCACCGCGAATCCCGCTACCGCAACGCCTCAATCAACCGAATCATGTCCCCCGGCAACTCCGCCTCAAACATCCCGCCCGGCAACCTGATCGACGCCGCGTGCAGCGCCTGCCGGCCAAATCCCGCGATCACCTTTTGCAAGCGTTTGTCGGGGATGCCGCGCCATTGGGGGCCGGAGTAGACGGGGTCGCCGATGATGGGGTGGCCGAGGTGTTTGAGATGCACGCGGATCTGGTGGGTGCGGCCGGTGCGGAGGCGGCAGCGGAGCACGGAGGCGTAGCGGAGGCGCTCCACGACTTCGTAATCGGTGATCGCGTTGCGGCCGCTCGCGACGACGGCCATCCGCTTGCGGTCGCGCGGGTCGCGGCCGATCGGGGCGTCGATCGTCCCCTTGTCGGACGACGGGGTTCCGTAGACGACGGCGAGGTACTCCTTGCGCACCGCGTCGGTGTTCCACGCGGCGGTCAGCGCGCGATGCGTGGCGTCGTTCTTCGCGATCACCATCACGCCGCTCGTGTCTTTGTCGAGGCGATGGACGATGCCGGGGCGGAGCTCGCCGCCGATGCCGCTGAGGTCCTTGACGTGAAAGACGAGCGCGTTGACCAGCGTGCCGTCGGCGTGACCGGCGGCGGGATGCACGACGAGACCGGGCGGCTTGTCGATCACGACGAGGTTCGCATCCTCGTGAAGAATAGTGAGCGGGATCTTCTGCGACACCACACTCGAGGGCGCCGGAGGAGGGATGTCGACAGCCACCTCCTCGCCCGCCGAGACGCGGCGCGAAACCTTCGTGATGACGGCTCCGTCGACAGTGACGTGACCCGCTTCGATCAGCGCCGCGAGGGCGCTCCGGCTGTGTTCGGCGAACAGTTCGGAGAGCGCGCGATCGAGTCGCAGACCCTCGTGGGCGGGACCGATCGTCGCTCTGAGCGGAGTCACGGCGCGAGTCTAACGTGCTACGATGCGCGCGAAAAAAAGCGCGACGGTCGGTCGCGTGTTTCCGTATTAGTAACCAGTTGGCTAAAAATTACCGTGGCAGGTTGCTCGCGGCATCTTAGAATGCGTAAGCAGTCGGCTTCACGGGTCGTCGAATACCAAATCCAAATGTCGTAGAAGGGGAGAATATGTTGAATGTCAAGAAGTTGGCTGTTGCCGCGGCGATGATCCTCGTCGCCGGAAGTGCATTCGCGAGCAACTTCCGCGCTGCCGACCAGGTTTACGTTCCGGTCGCCGGACATGTCGCGGGTGGCAGCGGCACGTTCATTTCGGACGTGTTTCTCTCGAACCTGAGCACCGATCCCGTCACCGTCACCGTCATCTTCGTCCCGCTCGGCGCCACGCCGGTCGCGCAGCAGAACTTCGCACCGATCAACCTCGCCGCCGGCGAGCGGAAGGAGTTCATCGACTTCTTCCCGACCGCCCTCGGACTGCAGAGCGGCATCGGCCAGCTCATCTTCAATGCCTGTAAGCAGGGCCAGGATTGCGGTACCGCGACGCAGGATCAGTTCGGCGTCAGCCCCTTCTTCCGCCCGATCAGCGTCGAGAGCCGCATCTTCTCGATCCCGCCGGGAACCACGCTTTCGCAGAACCCGCCGACCACCGGCCAGGCCTTCGCCGGCTTCCCGTGGTACAGCTTCGTCTCGTCGGATTCGGCCAGCGTCGGACTCGACAAGGTCTTCATCACCGGCCTCCGCAACACGGGCGCTGCTGGCACCGCCGGTACCTACCGCGGAAACCTCGGTCTGGTGAACGCCTCGCAGTTCTCGAACACGACCCTCGCGGTCAAGCTCTTCAACGGCGCCACCGGTCAGCAGATCGGCAGCACGTACACGCAGGGCCTCGGACCTCTGGGCAACGTGCAGGTCAACCTGGCGGCGGCCTTCCCCGCCTTCACCGGCGCGACCGCGACCAACGCCTACCTGACGGTCGAGCAGATCGCCAGCACCCCGACCAACGACTCGCCGGCGACCTGCGGCACCAGCGGCTGCCCGGCGTTCTTCGCCTACGGTTCGGTCCTCGACAACAGCCCGTCCTCGGGCGACGCGACGACGCTCGAGCCGCAGTACCTCAAGCCGCTCACCGATGCGGCCATCGCCTGCATCTACAACCCGAACTCCTCGTGCAAGGCGACCAGCGGTTTCCGCCGCGCCGTCAAGCACTAAGCGACAGCTCCGGATTCGAAAAAGCCGCGCCGCGAGGCGCGGCTTTTTTGTTTCCTTCACGCGCGATTGCGCCCTCCGTTGACGCCGGCCCGCTACGTTGGCATGGGCCGAAGATGCAGCCACAGACGCGCCGCGTGCAGCGCATTCATCTGCCGCAACCGCTCGTCGCGCGTCTCGGCGCGTCGCAGGTGATCCTCGTCGACATCTCGACCCTCGGCGCGCGCATCGAACACAACACGCCGCTCTCCGCCGGCGCCTTCTCCCGCCTCGCGTTCCGCTGGGATGAGCACGACGTCGCCGCCGAGTGCCGCATCGTCCGCTCCCGCCTGGAGCGCTTCTCGACCGGCGCCAACGGCATGACCATTTACCACTCGGGACTCGAGTTCGGCGCGATGGCCGACGCCTCGCGCGCGACGCTCAAGCGGATGATCGAGTCGTTCATCACCCGCGCGCTGGAAGAGCAGAAGCTCAACGCGCGCGGCGTGATGCCGCTGCACGACGAGCGGCACATGCCGATCTTCCGCTTCGGCGGCCAGCTGACGGCGAACACGAAAGACGTCCGGGCGGCCATCGGCTCGTCCGTTCTGCCCGCTGCGCGCATGACCGCGCAGAGCGGCTACGTCTCGTATTTGCTGGAGAACCGGAACTGGCGAAAGAAGCGGACGCACGACCCCGGACAGCCGCCCGACGGCTTCACGATCTCCGCGAACGAGGACCACTCGCAGGCCGAATTGCTGTGCCAGGCGTACGAGAAATCGGACGTCGAAGGACGCAGGATGATTCAGCTTTTTGCACAGCTCAGCATCGCCGACGGCGAGGGGGACGCGCGCGGAAGATTCAATCCGTAAGTGCTGTTGTCCGCTCTCGTAGCAGGTGTTACAATTCGACGGCTTTCGAGCAGCAAACTTATCGAAAGCGGCCGATCCGGCCGCTTTTTTTGTTGAATGGGCATGAATTCGCTTCCCGGACGTATCGAGAACGAGATCGAAAAGATCGTTTCCTCGGAAGGGTTGGAGCTCGTGCACATCGAGTACAAGAAGCAGGGTCGTGGATATCTCCTCCGCGTCGACATCGACAAGGAGGGAGGGGTCACGCTGGAGGATTGCCAGCTCGTCTCCACCCAGATCTCCGCGTACCTCGATGTAGATGACGTCGTTCCGGCGGAGTACGAGCTGCAGGTGTCTTCGCCCGGACTCGACCGGAAGTTTTACAAGGAGTCGGATTACACGAAATTCATCGGCCGCCTGGTGCGCGTGAAGACCTCGAAAGCGATTCGCGGTCTGCACGTCATCGTCGGCAGGTTGAAAGAGTTCGACGGGCAGAAGGTCGTAGTCACGGATCCGATGGTCAAAAAGAATCCGGACTACGAGATTCCGCTCGCGGACATCAAAGAGACCCGGTTGGAAGTGGAGATCTGAACGGATGTTCAACGACAAAGACATCAAGGCACTGGCGTACGAGAAGTCGATCGACGTCGACCGCGTCTACAAGGCGCTGGAAGACGCTCTGTCGACCGCCGCGCGCAAGTACTACAAGACCCGTGAGCCGCTCGAAGCGGAGCTCGACCGGGCCACCGGAAACATCGTCATCTGGGTGATCAAGGAAATCGTCGAGGACGAGAACCAGATCGAGGACCCGCAGGCGCAGTGGACGCTGGAACAGGCCCACAAGGTCGACCCCACGGCGGAAGTCGGCGGCCGTCTTCGTCTGAGCTACATCACCAAGGAAGTGGTCGACGTCGTGCGCGATCCGCACACGCAGATCCGTACCTACGAAGCACAGAAAATCGATTCCGAGGTCGAGCAGGGCGACGAGGTGAAGATCCCTCTGACCAAACCGCCCGACGAGCTCGGACGCATCGCCGCGCAGAGCGCCAAGCAGGTGCTCTACCAGAAGGTGCGCGAAGCGGAGCGCGAGAAGGTCTACAAGGAGTTCGCGGACAAGGTCGGCGAGCTGGAGCACGGTTACGTCAAGCGCTTCGAGCGCGGCGACATGATCGTCGAGCTGAACAACAAGACTGAAGGCGTCATCCCGCGCTCGCAGCAGTCGCGCGCGGAGCGCTACTCGGCCGGCGACCGCATCAAGGCCGTCATCGTCGACGTCCACACCCAGCCGAAGGGACCGCAGGTCGTGCTCTCCCGTACCGATCCGCGCCTCCTCATCAAGCTGTTCGAGATGGAAGTGCCGGAGATCTACGACGGCACCGTGGTCATCAAGGGTGCGGTGCGCGAGCCGGGCGAGCGCGCCAAGATCGCCGTCATGTCGCGCGAGCGCGACGTCGATCCGGTCGGCGCCTGCGTCGGCATGAAGGGCTCCCGAGTGCAGTCGATCATCCGCGAGCTGCGCGGCGAGAAGATCGACATCATTCCCTGGAACGACGACATCGTCGTCTTCGCCCAGAACTCGCTCGCTCCGGCGAAGATCACGCGCGTTTCGGTGACCAGCGACGAGATGGCGCACCGTCCTCACCTCGACGTCATCGTCGACAACGATCAGCTCTCGCTGGCCATCGGCAAGCGCGGACTGAACGTCCGTCTCGCGGCCGAGCTGATCGGCGCGAAGATCGACATCAAGTCGGAAGAGGAAGTGAAGGGCGAGGTTGCCGACGCGCTCACGGCCATGCTGCAGGAAGCGATGGCCGAGTCGCGCGCCGCGACGAACGTTCACGACATCGAGAACATGCCGGCCGAATGGGCCGATAAGCTCGAGGAAGCCGGCTACGACGACCTCGACTCGGTCATCAACGCCTCACCCGATGATCTCTCCGCGATCGACGGCGTCGATGAAGACACCGCTCGCCAGATGATCGAGCTCGCGCAGCGTCACGAGCAGGTCGAGGAGACCGTCCCCGAGTCGGACGAAGACGAAGACGAAGAAGAAGTCGCGGAAGACGAAGACGAGAACGAAGTGACCGACGAAGATGCCGCCGGCGAAGAAGGCGAAGCATCGGCGGAAGACGAGACGGCAGCAGAAGCATCGGTGGAGTAGTGTGTGGCGCGGTCCCGATCGGGCCCGCGACGGATACCCCAAGGAGATTGAATGGCGGCAGCGAAATTCAGAGTGAGCGACATTGCGAAGAGGATGGGCAAGTCCGAGAAGGACGTCATCTTCCAGCTGCAGTCGCTCGGAGCCGAGGTATCGGACGCGAGTCAGGTCCTCGAGCCTGATGTGATTCAGGCGCTCATCACCGGCAAGAAGCTGGTCACGCGCGCGAAGAGCGTCATCATGCGCGAAGACAAGCCGCAGCCGGAGAAGAAGAAGGAAGCCGTCCGGCCTCCGCGCCCGATCGTGCAGCCGCCTGTGCGCGCGAAGAAAGAAGCTCCGAAGGAAGAGCCGGTCGCCGCGGCCGCGCCGCCCGCCGTCATCATTCCGGAGTTCATGGAAGCCGCGGAAGCGGAAGAGCGCGCCGCGAAGGAAGCTCCGCCGCAGGTCGTCGAAAAGCCGCGCGCCGCCGCCAGCGCCCCGGCTGCCGAGGCGCCTGCCACCGAGGCGACGCCGGAGCCGATGGCCGCCGCGCCGGCTGCGCAACAGCAGCCTGCCGCCGCTGCTCCCGCGCCGCATGCGCCGGCGCACGCGCCCGCCGCCCCCGCAATGCACGAACATCGTCCGCAGCCGCCCGCGGGCGGACGCCAGATCGGCCCGACCGGTCCGCGCGCCCGCGCGCCGCAGGGTCCCCGTCCGAACTACGCCGGCCAGACGCCGGTCATGCGTCCGCCCAGCCCGAGCAGCCCCCGTCCCGCGGGACCGGGTGCGCCTCGTCCCGGCGGTCCCGGTGTCGGTCCGCGTCCCCCGATGGGCGCGCGTCCTTCCGGCCCGGGCGGTCCTCGTCCGGGTGGTCCGGGCGGACCTCGCCCCGGTGGTCCGGGTGCGGGCATGCGCGGTCCGGGTGGTGGTCCGGGACTTCGTCCGGGTGGACCGGGACGTCCGATGGGCGCTCCCCCGCCGCCGCCGCCCACCGGCGCGCCGATGATCACGCGCCGCAAGAAGGTGAGCGAGGGCGAAGACCTCTCTCCGAAGAAGAAAACCACGGGCAAGCGCGGCAAGTCCGAGCGTCCGCAGGAAGTCGACAACGAGCTGTTCACCAAAGGCCCGTTCAGCGGCACGCAGATCATCAACGACGACCTCGGGCCTGACATCGTCATGCCGGAGGGCGATGACGACAAGCCGAAGACGCCGTCGTCGCGCCGCGACACCCGCAAGCAGGCCGCGCCGGTCTCCGGCAAGGTGCTCAACTTCCAGCGTCCCACCGGCAAGGTGGCGCTGACCGAAGGCGTCACCGTCAAGGAGCTCGCCGACAAGCTCGGGATCAAGGCCAATGACCTGATGAAGCACCTTCTGATGAAGAAGGGCCTCATGGTCTCGATCAACGCGCCGCTCGGCGCCGACCTGGCCATCGAGATCGCGAAAGACCTGCAGATCGACGCCGAGATCGTCTCGTTCGAAGAGGCGGTCGAGCTCGAAGCGATGGAGAAGACCACGACCGCCGGCACCGTGCCGCGCGGCCCGGTCATCACCGTCATGGGTCACGTCGACCACGGCAAGACGTCGCTCCTCGACGCCATCCGCGAGACCAACGTCGCGGAAGGGGAAGCGGGCGGCATCACGCAGCACATCGGCGCGTATCACGTCGAGAAGCGCGGACGAAAGATCGTCTTCCTCGACACGCCGGGCCACGAGGCCTTCACCATGATGCGTGCCCGCGGCGCGAAGGTGACGGACATCGTCATCCTCGTGGTCGCCGCCGACGACGGCGTCATGCCGCAGACGAAGGAAGCCATCGATCACGCGCGCGCCGCGAAGGTGCCGATGATCGTGGCCATCAACAAGATCGACAAACCGAATGCGAACGTCGAGCGCGTCCGCCGCGAGCTCGCGGAGAACGGCGTGCAGGTCGAGCAGTGGGGCGGCGACGTCGTCTCCGTCGAAGTCTCGGCCAAGCAGCGCAAAGGCATCGACGAGCTGCTGGACATGATCCTTCTCACCGCCGATCTGCTCGATCTCAAGGCGAACCCCGAGCTGGCAGCGAGGGGCGTCGTGCTCGAGGCGAAGAAGGAAGTCGGCCGCGGAACCGTGGCCACGATCCTGGTGCAGGACGGCACGCTGAAGATCGGCGATCCGTTCTTCTCCGGCTCGACCTGGGGGCGCGTCCGCGCCATGGCCGACGAGCGCGGCGGCCGCATCAAGGAAGCGGGTCCGGCCACGCCGGTCCAGCTCACCGGACTGGAAGACGTCCCGAACGCCGGCGATACGCTGCAGGTCGTCGACGACGAGACGCAGGCCCGCGTGATCGGCCAGATGCGCCAGGAAAAAGTGCGCGAGCAGGCCCAGAGCAAGGCCTCGCGCATGTCGCTCGATCAGCTCTTCCAGAAGATGCAGAAGGGCGAGACCAAGGAGCTCAACGTCATCCTCAAGGCCGACGTGCAGGGCTCGGTCGAAGTGCTCGCCGACACGGTGCGCAAGCTGTCGACCGAATCGGTCAAGGTCAGCGTCATCCACGCGTCCGTCGGCGCGATCTCGACGAACGACGTCCTCCTCGCCACGGCGTCGGACGCGATCGTCGTCGGCTTCAACGTCCGCCCGGAGCGCAACGCGGCCGAGCTGGCGGAGAAGGAAGGCGTCGACATCCGCCTCTACACGGTCATCTACAACCTCGTCGACGAGCTGAAGGCCGCCATGGTCGGACTGCTCGATCCGAAGTTCCAGGAAGTCTTCCAGGGACGGGCCGAGGTGCGCAGCACGTTCAAGGTGCCTAAGGCGGGCCTCGTGGCCGGCTGCATGGTCACCGACGGCGTGATCCCGCGCACCGCGACGGTCCGCCTGCTGCGCGACAACCGGGTCATTTACGAGGGGAAGATCGCGTCGCTGCGGCACTTCAAGAACGACGTCTCCGAGGTGCGCCAGGGCTTCGAGTGCGGTATCGCCATCGAGAGGTTCCAGGACATCAAGAACGGCGACGTGATCGAAGCATTCAAGGTGGAGCAGATCGCGCCGGCGCTGACCTAACGTGCTCGTCGTCGTCGCGCTGTTCGAGCTTCACATCGAGTTCGCCGAGTCCCTCAAGGACAAGCGGATGGTGGTGAAGAGTCTGCGCGACAAGTTGCGGCGGCGCTTCGAGGTGTCGGCGGCGGAGGTCGGCCTGCAGGACGTGCATCAGCGCGGCCGGCTGGCCGTTTCGTTCATCACCATCGAGCACGCCATGGCCGACCGGATGATCGAGAAGCTGGTCGATTTCGTGGAGTCGAACACCGACGCGAAACTGGCCGGCTGGACCACCGAGAAACTGGAGTTCGACGAGGACGCATCGCTGAGCTGACATGAAGAAAACGCGCAGAACATCGAAGGTGGGGGAGCTGGTCCGCGACGCGCTCGTGGAAGTCTTCCGCCACGACCTCAAGACCGACCTCGGATTCACGTCGATCACCGACGTCGAGGTCAGTCCGGACCTCCACTTCGCCCGCATCTACATCAGCGGCCTGAAGGAAGACGAGACGCGCGTGATCGTCGACCGCCTGCAGGATCTCCGCGGCCGCGTCCGCAAGTTCCTCGGCGCACGCATCCGCCTCCGCTACACGCCGGAGCTCGACTTCCAGTACGACGAGACGACCATGCGTGCCAGCCGGATCGAGGAGATCCTCATGCAGGTCAAACGCGAGGACGACGAGAAGAAGCCTACCGGCGAGGAATGAACACCGTGTCGCGGAAGTAGCGCAGCTCCGCGATCGACTCCTCGATGTCCGCCAGCGCGCGGTGAAGCTCCTGTTTCTCCGGCGGCTCGTACTTGCCGCCGTACCACTCCGTCGCCAGCAGTTTGATCGAGCTGACGTCGATCACCTTGTAGTGCAGGAACTCGTGCAGCCGCGGCATGTACTTCACGAGGAAGCGCTTGTCCTGGCCGATGGAGTTGCCGCAGAGCGGTGCCGTGCGCGCGTAGCAGTAGCGCTTCACGAACTTCAGCACCTCGTGCTCCGCGTCGCGCAGCGGTACCCCTTCATCGCGGATGCGGTCGAGCAGGCCGCTCCGCTTGTGCGTGCGGCGGTTCCACGAATCCATCATGTCCAGCTTCGCCTTCGGCTGGCGGATGGCCAGCACCGGCCCGCGGGCGATGATCTCGAGGTCGTAGTTCGTGATGATGACGGCGATTTCGATGAGGACGTTGCGCTCGGGATCGAGCCCGGTCATCTCGCAATCGATCCAGACGAGGTTCTTTTTGCTCCGTGCCATTGCCGCGTCATTCTAGTGCCTCCACCGTCATCGACTCTGGCGTGTTGCTGGCGTCGTCGTCCACCAGCAGCGTCAGCGTCTCGCCGATGCGCCGTTTGACGCAGATGTTGACGACGCAGCGTTCGCCTTCGCGCAGGACGCGATCGCGGCAGTCGCCAGCGTCGAAATCGAAGCCGCTCAGCTGCCGGTTACTTAGCGCGCGGATGCCGGTGATGCCGATCTCGCCGGGACTCGGGTTCGACACCGTGATCGTCGCCGTATCCCCACGCATCCCGATGATCGAGCGCGGGCTGAGACAAAGATGCCGCTCGAGCAAACTCGGCGGATTGATCTCCGCGAAATTTCGCTCGACATGGAGCGCGGGCGTCCCGCCCGCAGTCGCCGGCCGTCCCGGCCGGCGACCGACCCCCGCGTAAACGTACGTCGTCCTGTCCCGATACTCCGTGCGCACCTGAACGATCGTCCGATCCACGTACACGATCTCCGGCTTCGGCGCCGGCCGCATCGCAGACGCGAGCGCCAGCGCGGCGAGGACGAGCCCGGCGGCCGCGGCCTTCCGCGCCCGCCGGTTCCGCTCCTCGACTACATCATCCAGAAGTGCCGTGATTCTGCGCATGGCGGGCTCCCATCACGCGGCCACTCGCTGCACCGACTTGCCGTCCTCGAACACGAACGTGATCGGCGGCACCGCGGCCTTCGACTCCTTCGGCGCCGCGGCCGCGGCCACCTCCGACGGCAGGAACTCGCGCACGCGATCGCTGCCGGCGACGACGACCAGCCACGTGAGCCAGTAATCGACGAGCAGCGCCTGGCTGTGCGGCTGCAGGCGGTCGATGATCCGCACGCCGCCGAAGTCGACGACGGCCAGGGCGATCGAGCCGGCCAGGGCGAAGAGCAGCAGCTCGCGCCGCCGTTGCGCGCGGGCGTTGCCTTCCGGCACCGGCCCGAGCGAGTACTTTGCCGCGGCCACCAGCTTCTCGATGGCGAAGGCGGCGAGCAGGATGATGACGATCAATTGTGTGGTGTCTTGCATGGCGACCTCTCCTTTGGGGAGGAGTGATCCCTGCCCTCCGATCGTTACAGTTTCGAACGCGTTCAAAAATCACTTGCCTCCGCGTCAGCAAGGACTTACATTACTTTTGAACGTGTTCAAAACTGGAGGCAACCATGCGAATCGTGATCCCCGGCGGCTCCGGACACCTCGGCACTCTCCTCGCCCGCGACTTTCACAAGCGCGGTGACGAGGTCATCGTCCTCTCCCGCAATCCGCAGCCGCAGCCGTGGGCGGTCGAGCCCTGGAGCCGCGCCGCGTTCGACGGCGCCGACGTGGTCATCAACCTCGCCGGCCGCAGCGTGATGTGCCGCTACGACGAGGCGCACAAGCGGGAGATCATCGAGTCACGCGTGCAGTCGACGCGCGAGGTGGGGGAGGCGATCGCCGCCGCGAAGCACCCGCCGCGCGTCTGGCTGCAGGCCAGCACCGCGACGATCTACGCCCATCGCTACGACGCTCCGAACGACGAATGCCGCGGCATCATCGGCGGCAACGAGCCGGACGTCCCGCCGGAGTGGCATTTCTCGATCGACGTCGCCACCGCGTGGGAGCGGACGTTCGACGAGATGCCGGCGCCCGGCACGCGCAAGGTGAAGTTGCGCTCGGCGATCGTGATGAGCCGCCATCGCGGCGGCCCCTTCGACATCCTCCGCCGCCTCACCCGCTTCGGCCTCGGCGGCCACGTCGGCGACGGACGGCAGTGGGTGTCGTGGATCCACGAAAAGGATTTCATCCGCTCCATCCGCTGGCTGATCAACCACGACGAGATCGACGGCGTCGTGAACCTCGCCGCGCCGTACCCGGTGCCGAACCGCGACTTCATGCGTGCGATCCGCGAGGCATGCGGCATCCGCATCGGCATCCCGGGACCGAAGCCGCTGCTGGAGATCGCGGCGTTTCTCCACCGGACGGAGACCGAGCTGCTGCTCAAATCGCGCTACGTCGTCCCGGCGCGCCTCTGCCGCGGCGGCTTCCCGTTCCAGTTTCCGGAGTGGCAGTTCGCCGCGCGCGATCTCTGCCACGACGGCGCGAAGGAGTGGTGATGAAAGGAGGCGAGGCGCTATTTGACCGACTCAGTCTCGCATGAGTGTCTTTCGTCATAGTAGACGTCCGCCTCGACGTCCTTCTGCCATGACGGCCAACGCTCCACGGTCTGCTCCGCGTCGTCCAGCACATCCCAGAAATCGATCTGTGAACCCTCACCGCCCATGCATTGAATTATCGCCGAAGAACTTCCGCACGCAGGAACTTCTTCAATTGGTAGAGCACTTTGGCCTCGAGGTCGAGATAGCTGATCGGCAGCATCTCGACTCGCGGCACGGCCGTCTTCGCGTCCCAGCGAATGCGCTCGCCGGAGCTCTTCAGCTTCCGCTCGCGTTGCGCGCCGGCGTTCGTGGTGAGCGAAAAGAGATCGATGAAGCGATGCGGACCGATGCCAAGGAACGGCTCGAAGCGGACGGCGTGCAACTCGGTGCAGTGCGGCTCTCCGCAATGCGGCGCGCCGGCGTCGTCGTAGCCGAAGATCGCGTCGCGATGCAGCTCGAGCGCGCGGCTCTTCGGATACGGCTCGATGTAGACGACGCGCCGCAGGCCCGCGGTGACGATCAGCCGCGCGCATTGGTGGCAGGGGAACGTCGTCGTGTAGAGCGTCGCGTCGCGCGCGCTCGCGCCGATGCGCGCGGCGGCGAGCACCGCCTCCATCTCCGCGTGGCAGGTGCGTCCGAACTCGAGGAGGCTCATCACCCGCGAGCGCTTGAACGCTTCGCGCGCGTCGTCGATCCGCGGCTTGGTCTGGCTGCTCAGCCAACCGGCGTCGCGCGCGAGCTCGAGCACCTCGCCGAGGATCTGATCGGCGTGGACGTTGACCGAGTCGCGATCCTCGTGGATGTCGCGGCGGTCGTAGTGATCGCCCGCGCGATAGAGTCCGCCGCCGCCCTTCGGCACGTCGTTCCAGCCGATGCCGAGGACTTCGCCGGCGGGCGAGACGAGCACGCCGCCGACCTGGCGCCCGAGGGCGCCCGATGCGAGCGACGACGCGTACGCGTGAAACATGAAGTGCTCGTCGGCCGACGGCGTCTCGCTCAGATCGCCGAGGATCAGGCGGACGAAGCGATCGATCTGGTCGAAGAGCGGCGCGGGCGCGGTCGGGGAGACGAAGAGATCGCACAGCTGGAAGACATCGCGCAGCCGCTGGCCGTACTCGTCGCCTGCTTCGTCTTCATCGCGGTTCGCCAGCCCCTCGGCTTCGAGGAGGTAGTTCGGAAAGTTCGGCGAGGCGGGCGTCTCGTCGTGCGTCTTCGCGATATGGACGGCGAGCGAGTCGACGCGCGCCGGACGATTGACGCTGACGCCGATCAGGAAGAAGCCGGGCCCGTAAACGCGGCGCAGCAGCTGCGCCTCCTCGGGGCGTTTGAGCGAGCGGACGATGAACGCGCGGCGCGCCGGGATGTTGCCCTTGCGTTTGCGCCGGCCGCGGATCTCCGCGATCGCCGCCGAGGCGACGGCCGCCGGATTGCCGGCGAGCCGGCGGATCGCGTTGCCTGCATCCATTAATGAGGCGATGCGCATCTCTTCGGGTTTTTCGAGCAGGCGGATCGGCGAGCCGTCGCGTTTGACTAGCTGCCGCCGGACGGCGATCTGCCGGATCAGCGCGGTGACGCCGATCTCCTCGACTTCCAGGTATTCGCTCTTCCGCAGCGCATCCCGTAGCGTCCGGCTGGTTTCCTGCAGATCCGCACCGACGGGACCAGCGAGAGCAAAAATCAGCTCTAGTCCCGGTGCCGTGTCGTCAGAGGTGAAGGGATTAGTCACGGTTGACAGAGGGTATCAGAAGGACGTACAAGTACAAACAAGGACGTAGAAGGAATCGCGAAAAAGTTGACAGTTAGCAGTTAGCTGTTGGCAGAAGACCGACTACGGCCAACTGCCAACTGCCAACTGCGAACAAGGAGGCCCCATGGCTCTGACGGCGACCGAGCGCTGCCCGTGGTGCGGCAGCGAGATCAGCCACACCAAGTTCCTGCAGGTGCAGGCGGCCATCCGCGAGGATGAGCGGAAGAAGCTCGCCGCGGCGGAGAAGGAGTTCCGCGAACGGACGACGAAAGAGCTCGAGGCGCTGAAGGCGGAGTTCGAAAAGCAGCGCAAGAAGGATGTCGCCGAGGTCCGGCGGATCCTGCAGAAAGACCGCGACGCTGCGCTGTCGAAGAAGGACGCAGAGTTCGCTCGCGAGCGGCAGGCGCTGCAGAAAAAGATCGTCGACATCAGCAAGCGGGTGAAGAGCGGCGCCGACGTCGCGGAAGGGCTCGAGCTCGATCTCTACGACGAGCTGCGCGATGCCTTTCCGGACGATCAGCTCACGCGCCGCGGCGGACGCGATGGCAACCTCCTGCTCGAGGTCCGCTACAAAGGGAAGGCCGCCGGCCGGCTGCTGATCGCGCCGAAGCCGCGCGCCGCGTGGCAGCACGCGTTCGTCACGCGGCTGCGGCAGGAGCAGTCGGAGACCGGCTCCGATCACGCCATCCTCGCCACCGCGGTCTTCCCCGCCGGCAAGCGCGAGCTGTTCGTCGACGCGGGGGTGATCGTCGTCGCGCCGGCGCGGCTCCGCGCGCTGGTCGAGGTGTTGCGCAAGACGCAGATCGCGATGCACGTCGCGCGTTTGAGCGAAGCGGAGCGCGCGGACAAACTCAACAAGCTCTTCAAGCACATCACCTCGGCGGCGTTCAAGAAGAAGCTCGCCGAGGCGTCGGATTTGACGACCGAAGCGCTGCAGATCGATGTGGATGAGAAGCGCGCGCACGATCTCGTCTGGAAAAAGCGCGGCACGGTGCTGAGCCGCATCCGCCAGGTGCTGCGCGACATCGACACCGACGTCAGCGCGATCGTCGAGTCGCGTGAAGATCCCGAGCCGACGCCGATCCGCGCGGCCGCTTTTCGAGTGACCTCGCGATGATGACCGCTGCCGATCAATGGCAGGAGCGCCGCCTCGGGCGGACGATCCTCCGCACCTATCGCGACACGCGCGACCTCTACGACGTCGTGCCGAACGAGCGCCAGCCGCGCATGGGGCCGAAGGAAGACCTCGAGCTGCAGCGCCAGATCGAGGCGAACGAAGGGATCTTCGAGCCGCTCCTCGTCGAGCCGCATCCCGACCTGCAGGGGAAGTACCGCATCATCGACGGCGATCGCCGCTGGACCAACTCGAAAGTCCTCGTCGAGGTGCAGAAGAAAGAGGAGTACCGCCGCATCCCGCTGGAGATCACCGACCGCACATTGACGGATGACGAGCGGCTGCGCGTCTGGATCTACATCCACCGCCAGCGCAAGGAGTGGGACGCGAAGGAAAAAGAGATGGTGGCGTACGGACTGGTCGACATCGTCGGCCGCGCCAGCGCCGCGAACATCCTTGGCGTCACGGTGCGCGAGCTCGACAAGCTCGTCGACGTCTATCAATTGTCCGAGAAGCTGACGAATCTCCCCGAGCCGGGCGCCTCGATCACCTGGGCGCGCGAGATCAAGAACATCAACAAGAGTCTCCTCACGCCGACGATCCTCGACACGATCGTGCAGAAGGTGAACGACAAAGAGATCACCAACTCGAAGGACATCCGCAAGCTGCGCGTCGTGCTGCGCGATCCGGTGGCGAAGCAGAAGTTCGCCGAAGGCCAGAGCCTCGAGACGGTGATGCAGGCCATCGAGCCGGTCGATCAGAAGGGAACGCTGGCCGGCGACATCCAGCAGCTGACCAACGCGCTGAAGCGGCATTCGTGGACCGCGCTGGTGGAGAACCGCGGCGACGCGCGCCTGCTCGAGCAGGTCGAGGAGGCGGAGAAGCTGCTGCGCGAGTTGAAAAAGGTGCTGGGGTGACGTTGCCCGCGATCGCGCCGCTCCGGCCGGTTCGCAGCATGCACGTCCCGGTCGGACCGCAATGGATCTACGAGCTGAAGCTGGACGGCTTCCGCGGCATGCTGCGCATCGACGGCAGCCGCGCGCAGTTCACCTCGAAGAACTCCAATGTGATGCGGCGCTTCGATCCGCTGGCGCTTTCGCTCGCGCGCGCGTTGCGGGCGCGCAGCGCGATCCTCGACGGCGAGATCATCGTGATGGGTGATCGCGGTCCCGACTTCCGGGCGCTCTTCTTCAGCCGCCGCCCGCCGTCGTTCGCGGCGTTCGATCTGCTCTGGCTCGACGGCCGCGATCTCCGCACGCAGCCGCTGTGGCGGCGCAAGAAGGCGCTGCACAAGCTCGTGTCGAGCACGCCGGCCGGTTACGTCGATCATGTCGATGATCCGACGCTCTTCGCCGCGGTGATGCAGCACGACCTCGAGGGAATCGTCGCGAAACGGCGCATCGATCCGTATGCTGCCGGCACTCAGTGGTTCAAGGTGAAGACCATCGGCTACTCGCAGATGCAGGGGCGGTGGGAGTTGTTCGAGAGGCGGCGATGACGAAAGCAGAGGAGACTCGCGAGCGGATTCTCGAGGCAGCGCTGCAGCTCTTTCGCGAGAAGGGGTTCGACGAGACGACGATGCGCGACGTCGCCGCCGCCGCGGAGATGGCCACCGGCGCCGCGTACTACTACTTTCGCTCGAAGGAAGAGCTGGTGATGGCGCTGTACGTCCGCAGCAACGAGGAGAAGCGGACGTTCCTGCCGGACGCGATCGCGAAGAGCGCCGACCTGAAGAAACGGCTGCGCGCGATCATCGACGTGAACTTTCAGCAGTTCGCCGATCACCGCCGCCTCTTCCGCGCGCTGGCGCGCATCGGGATGGATCCGGCGCATCCGCTCTCGCCGTTCGCCAAAGAGACCGCGCCGATGCGCGACGAAGGAATCGACTACTTCCGCGCCGCGCTCGAAGGAACGAAAGTGCCGAAGGACCTCGCCGCCATCCTCCCGCGCCTGCTCTGGCTGTATCAGCTTGGATTGATCCTCTTCTGGGTCTACGACGAGTCGCCCTCGCAACGGCGGACGACGCGGCTGGTCGATGGGTCCCTCGAGTTGGTCGTGCGCCTGATTCAGCTCTCGTCGCTGCCGCTGATCGGGCCGTTGCGGAAGCGGGTCGTGTCGCTCGTTCACGACGTGAGCGAGTAGAAGAGAGCGGACGCGGCGTCCGCTCTCTTCTGCCGTGAGTCGTTACTGGCGGAGCAGCATGACGTTCTTGAGACGGATGTGCGTGTTGGAGTACGCGCGTGAGCCGACGAAGGAGATGGTGATGGAGTGTCCCGCGAGATCGACCGGCAATCTCGTCGTGGGATCGACCGGAGCGATGACGATTTTTCGCTTACTGCAGTAGAGCGACGGATACGCTCCATTGTAGGTATTGGTGCCGAGCAGGAGAACGGCGGCACCCGGGGTCGTGTCTCTGATGTAGACGGTGAATCTGTTCCACGCGCCGTCGTGATTGGGATCGTCGAAATCGAGCTCATAGTTGAACGTGAGGTGCGTCGTGCCGGTGTGCGACGCCGGAATGACGAGCGACTGCGTCAGCGTGGCGGCGTAATTGAATTCCCAGTAGTTGCGGAAGGAGCTGCAGCTGTCGTAATCGATCACATAGTCCGTAAACGACTTCGTCCAGCAGCCGTCGTAATACGGCCCGCCATTGGCGATGTAATCGTAGGGCGGAATGGGGCCCACCCGCCCGGTGCCGGTTTGCGGGCAGCCGTCCGGCTCATTGGCGAAGGCGATGGTCGGAACGAGAAGCACGAAAAACAGCAGCAGGGAAGCGATGCGTCGTGTGTTCATTCATTCTCCTTGTGAATTTTGATGAACGCGACCATACCCGCCCGCCCGCCGCCAAAAATCGGGGTTTTATTGGAAATTTCTTGGACTGATTGCGCGGTCCGGAAATTCATGTATCCTTCGCGCCTTCCCTAACTACGGAGGAGTGCTTGAATTTGGTAAATACGACTGAAAAGCCGCCGGCGAACGTCTATCACTTCGGTGAGCTGATGCTCGATGCCGGCTCGAGACAACTGTTCCACAAGGGCGTTCAGCGGCATCTGACGCCGAAGGCGCTGCAGCTGCTGCAGATGCTGCTGCTCGCGAGGCCGCGCGCCGTTTCGCGCGACGAGATCTTCGAAGAGCTCTGGCCGTCAACCTTCGTCGCGGCGACGAATCTCCCCAGCGTGGTCAACGAAATCCGCCGCGCGCTCGACGACGATCCGAAGAACCCGCGCTTCATCCGCACGGTGCACTCGTTCGGCTATGCGTTCATCGGTGGTGTGACCGAGGCTCCGCCGCGCGCGGAAATCGTGGCGACGCTGTTCTGCGAAGGACGCTCGTTTCCGCTGATCGCGGGACAGTACGTGATCGGGCGCGGCGCGAATGCCGACATCCGCCTCGCGCACGAAACCGTCTCGCGCAGACACGCGCGGCTGACCGTCGGAGTCAGCGAGATACGGATCGAAGACCTCGGCAGCTCGAACGGCACGTTCATCGACGGCCAGCGCATCGCCGACTCGCGGACCGTGACCCGCGACAGCACGGTCCGCATCGCGCGGGTCGAGGCGTCGGTCACGCCGGTCCATGCGCCGTCGAAGACCGCGCGCGTGAAGCTGCCGAGGTCGAGCTGGGGACCGCATGATCGAGTAGACTCCGCGCCGAATGCGTGATCGCGATCCTCGCTCCGAAGCTCCGCGCGCCGATGGCGTGCTTCTCGTCGACAAGATAACGGGCATCACCTCGCACGATGTCGTGGAGGCGTTCCGCCGCCGTTCGCGCATCAAGAAAGTGGGGCATACCGGGACGCTCGATCCGCTGGCCACCGGGCTGCTCGTGCTCTGCGTCGGGAAGGCGACGCGGCTGCAGGCGTACCTGATGGGGATGGAGAAAACGTACGAGGGGACGATCCAGTTCGGCTGGGCCACCGACTCGTACGACGCCGCCGGCACACCGGCCGGCGAAACGAATCCGGTCGACGTCTCGCACATCGACTTCGAGCCGCTGCTCGAGCGCTTCCGCGGTGAGCTGGAGCAGATGCCGCCGCAGTTCTCCGCGAAGAAGGTGCAGGGTGTCCGCGCGTACGAGCTCGCGCGCAAGGGCGAAGTGGCGAACCTGACGCCGAAAAAAGTGACGGTCTACGAGTTCGCGATCACGAAGATCGAGGGCTCGACTGCACAATTTCGTGTGCGCTCCTCCGCCGGCACCTACATCCGCTCGCTGGCCCACGACCTTGGCGCCGCCGCCGGCGTCCCGGCACATCTCAAGGACCTGCGCCGCACCGTGATCGGCAACTTCAAGGTCGAGGACGCGATCGCGTTCGACGCCATCGACACGACGCCGGTCGAGCAGATCCTGAAGAAGCCGTATTTTCAGACGCTGAGCGAAGTCGACCTCCCGCTCGAGAAGCTCCGCATCGACTGGGGCCAGCAGGGGAAGATGATGCGCGGGCAGGGAGTGATCATGACCCCCGCCGTCCCGGTGAAAAAAGGCGACCTCCTCGCCCTCGGGAATCCCGACGACCAGCTGGTCGTGATCGCCGAGGTGGTGAACGTGCTGCGGGAGGGTGGGCCGGTCGAGGTGAAACCGAAAGTCGTGTTGGCGGGATAGGGGGCGGGGGACAGGGGGCAGGGGGCGGGATTGTTTTTCCCTTCACCCGCTGTTATGGTGTCGCGATTTCATAGTTTACGTGTATCAACACGGTACGCTTAACCGGTTAAAGGAGACTGGATTTTGCCGACCACGAAGGAACAGAAGACCGACCTCATCACCCAGTACGCCGTCCATGAAGGCGACACTGGCTCCCCGGAAGTGCAGATTGCGCTTCTCTCGAATCGAATCACCTATCTGACCGAGCACTTCAAGACGCACGCGAAGGACCATCACAGCCGCCGCGGTCTTCTGAAGCTCGTCGGCCGGCGCCGCCGCCTTCTCGACTACCTCAAGAAGACGGACAACGAGCGCTATCGCACCATCATCGACAAGCTCGGCATCCGCAAATAGCAGCTTCTCCGGACGGGCCTTCGGGCCCGTCTTTTGTTTTACCTCCCTCCGGCCGGATCCCATCGTTCGGCCCCCCGCGGACAAATCAACGAGCCCGAGGCGATGAGTGGCCTCGCGGCAATTTCGAAGGGAAACATGGCTTACAAGAAGGAAATGCAGATCGGCGGGAAAGCCCTGTCGCTGGAGACAGGTGCGGTTGCCCGGCAGGCCAACGGCGCATGTGTCGTCCGCTTCGGCGACACGGTGGTCCTGGCCACAGCTTGCTACAGAGACGGTACGACGCTCGGCGACTTCATGCCGCTCACCGTCGACTACAAGGAGTACACCTACGCCGGCGGACGCATCCCGGGCGGCTTCTTCAAACGTGAAGGACGCCCCACGGAGAAGGAGATCCTGACCTCGCGTCTGATCGATCGTCCGCTCCGGCCGTCGTTCCAGAAAGGCTACCGCCAGGAAACGCAGATCATCGCGCTCGTCCTCTCCGCCGACGGCGAGAACGATCCGGACGTGCTGGCCATCAACGGCGCCTCCACGGCGCTGTTCATCTCCGAGATCCCGTTCCTCAACCCGATCGGCGCGGTGCGTGTCGGCTACATCGACGGGCAGATCGTCATCAATCCGACCAACGCGCAGCGCGACCTCTCCGACCTCGACCTCGTCGTGGCCGGCACCGATGACGCGATCGTGATGGTCGAAGCGGGCGCGCGCGAAGTCAGCGAGAACGTCGTCCTCGACGCGTTCGAAGCGGCGCACGCCGAGATCCGGCGGATCTGCGACCTGCAGCGCGCGCTGCGGGCCGAGGCGGGCAAAGAGAAACTCGCCATCACCTACACCCCGAAGTTCATCGAAGAGCAGTTCCACGAGCTGATGAACCAGTTCGGCGGCGCGCTGCGCGAGGCGATGCTCACCAAGGGCAAGCACCAGCGCCGCGACGCCATGCGCGCGGTCAAGGCGCAGGTCGTGGCCACCGTTCCGCCGGAAGACACCGACCGTCTGGCCGCCGTCGAAGCCGCGTTCGGCGAGATGGAAGTGCAGGTCTTCCGCAACCTGATGCTGAAGGAAGGGATGCGCGTCGACGGCCGCAGGTTCGATGAGATCCGTCCCATCACCACGGAGATCAGCGTCCTCCCGCGTACCCACGGTTCGGCGATCTTCACCCGCGGCGAGACGCAGGCGCTCGTCACCGTGACCCTCGGCACGCCGCAGGAAGCGCAGAAGATCGAAGACTTCGAAGGCGAGACCTTCCAGCGCTTCATGCTCCACTACAACTTCCCGCCGTTCTCGGTCGGTGAAGTGAAGTTCCTCCGCGGCCCCGCGCGCCGCGAGATCGGCCACGGCAACCTTGCCCGCCGCGCGCTGCAGCCGATGCTGCCGCCGGAGAGCGAGTTCGCCTACACGATCCGCGTGGTCAGCGACATCCTCGAGTCGAACGGCTCGTCGTCGATGGCCTCGGTGTGCGGCGGTTCGCTCGCGCTGATGGAAGCGGGCGTGCCGATGAAGGCCGCCGTCGCCGGCGTGGCCATGGGCCTCGTCACCGGCGAGAACAAGACCGCGGTCCTCTCCGACATCGCCGGCATGGAAGACCACGAAGGCGACATGGACTTCAAGGTCGCCGGCACGCGCAAGGGCATCACCGCGCTGCAGATGGACATCAAGGTCGCCGGCCTGTCGCGCGAAGTGATGGCCCAGGCGCTGGCCCAGGCCAACGCCGGACGCATGCACATCCTCGACAAGATGGACGCGATGATCGCGCAGCCGAAGAGCGAGCTCTCCGAGTTCGCGCCGCGGCTCTACACGATCATGGTGCCGAAGGACCGCATCCGCGACGTCATCGGCTCGGGCGGCAAGACCATCCGCTGGATCGTCGAGGAGACCGGCACGAAGATCGACGTCGATGATGACGGCAAGGTGACGATCGCCTCGATGGACGTCGCGTCCGCGAACCGCGCGATCGAGATCATCAAGGGCCTCACCGCCTCGGCCGAGATCGGCGCGAACTACAAAGGCACGGTCAAGCGCATCGAGCCGTACGGAGCGTTCGTCGAGATCCTTCCGGGTCAGGACGGACTGCTGCACATCTCCGAGATGGCGCACACGCGCGTCGGCCAGGTCACCGATCTTTTCCAGATCGGCGACGAGGTCGAGGTGCAGGTCGTCGGCATCGAGCCCGACACCGGCAAGATTCGCCTCTCGCGCAAGCCGCTGCTTCCGCCTCCGACCGAGGAAGAGCTCGCGGCCGCGCGTGAATCGCGCGAGCGCCATGGCGGCGGCGAGCGTGGCGGCGGTGGTGATCGCGGTCCGCGCCGCGACGACCGCGGCGGCCCGCGCTACGGTGGTGGCGGCGGCGGTGGCGATCGCCATCGCGGCGGCCCGCGTCGCGATGGTGGCGGCGGCGGTGACCGCGGACCTCGCCCCCCGCGCCGCGAAGGCGGCGGCGGTGGCGGCGAAGGCAGCGGCGGCCAGCAGGGCTCCAGCAGCTAGGCAATCAGCGATGAGGGCCGCCGGCAACGGCGGCCCTCGTCATTTTCAGTCGAGGTTCGGCTGACCGTAGACCATCGAGTAGATCGTGCTCTTTTTTTCGCCCTTGTAGACCATCACGAGGCCGTCCTGATAGACGGCCAGGCCGGGGTTGTAATTCGACTCCGGCGACAGGTGAGCGAACTTGGAGAACGAGTTGTTTCCCTTCCAGCCGTTCGTGTACGTCGATGCGTAGAGCGTGTTGCTGCCCTGGCCTTTGTAGATGACCCAGAGCCGCCCGTTGAACGACATGGCCGAGGGGCCGTAATTCGTTTCCGGGATCGAGCCGTTGCTCGCGATGACGATCTGCTCGTTGCCCGCCCAGTTCTCGCCGTCGTAGTTCGCGTACCAGATGTCGGAACCGTTCCACGCGATGTACAGCACCCACAGCAAGCCGTCGTAAACGGCGAGCGTCGGCGTGGCCTGCGTGAGCGGCTGTTGCGTCTGCCCCGCGATCTTCGGAATCGGCGTCGGCACCGACCATGTCTCCTTCTCCGGATCGCACGACATGATGTAGATCGCGTAGTCCGGGCCGACGCCGCGGAAGGCCATGTAGAGCGTGTCGTCGTAGACGGCGAACGACGGCGTGCTTTGCGAACTGATCGGGACGGTCCCGGCGCCCATCATCGGCGTGTTGCCGCTCCACGTCTTGCCGTCGAACGTCATGTAGTAGACCGTCGTGCTCTGGGCGCCGGTGCCGGTGAAGGCGACATGGATCCGGCCGCGCCACGCGATCATGGCCGTGGAGAAGTTCGTCTGCGGCGTGGTGCCGTTGCACGTGATCAGCGAGCCGCCGTTCCACGTCTGCCCGAGCGGATCGGTGCTTGTGGAGAGGTACAGATTGGTGTTCGGGCAGATCATGTACATCGTCTCGTCGAGCACGGCGATCTGCGGCTGATAGTTCGCCTGGGTGTTCGCGGGCGAGCCGGTGAACGTGATCGGGTTGTCGCCCTGCCACGTGAACGCTCTTCCGGCGCTGAGATCGATGGCCATGTTGACGACGTCGGTCGTCTCGTACCAGTCGAGATAGATCAGCGAGAGCGGATTCTCCTTCGCCCCTTGCTGCCACGCCGGGAGCAGGAAATCGTTGGCCACGACGTACTCGAGATCGGCGTCGAGGAGCTGCGACAACTGCAGGAGGGTTCGCCAGCCGCGCGTCCAGCTGTAGAGGGTGCTGATCGACGTCCCGAGAGCGAAGAGCGACGCGGCCGTCAGCGGCGCGTGCTTCGCGATCTTGCGCGCCAGCTCGGCCAGCTCGGCGCCGATGTTCGCCGCGATGACCAGTCCGTAATCGAGGCCGTTCGGCGTGAGCGTCATGTACAGCGCGAACGGATAGTCGTTACTCACCGCCGTCGTGAGCTGCGCCTGCTGGGTCGAGATCGCCTTGCCGGTCCTGGTGGTGTCGGTGTACCAGCCGTAGAGAACCGTGTTGTTCTCGTTGCTGTCGGGCGGGCTGTAGGACACCGGCCAGAAAGAGGCGCTGTTCTCCGAGGCGATGTTGACGAGGATGACGCGCGACTTGTTCGTGCCGCCCTGGCCGATGATGTCGGTGTACACCGTCTGGAACGGATCGTTGTCGATCGCGCCGTTCGTGTACGTCGGGACGTAAAGGTAGTCCTGCAGATAGTCCGTCAGCAGCGTCTGAAAGTCGGATTGCGGGAAGCCCTCTACCGGCTGGTAATGCCCGCAGGTGACGTAGACGATCTCACCCGTCGTCGCTTTCATGAACGACTGGATCTGCGAGAGCACCTCGGTCATCGGCGTGCCGGCGAAGCCGTGATACGTGTAGAACTGGCTCGTCGGCGCGTCGTAGTAGATGCGCAGGTCGAGGCCGCGAATCCCGTCGTCGAGCTGCTGCGCGATCGTCTTGCTGGTGGCGGTAGCCAGCCCCCTCGCCGACAGGTAGAGGCTCTTGCGAAGCCACGCCGCCGGGTCGGGGATGTACGGCCCGATGTCGGGGATCGCGGAAATTTCGATGGCGACCTCCTGCAGGAAACCGTAAAGGAGCTGTTCCCACTCCGCCTGGTCGGGCGTCATCTGTTCGCTCAGATCGCACGTCCCGGAATCGTGAGTGACAGGGAGACAGATGTAGCGCAGCTTTTTGGTGTGCAGGGCGGGGTTGTCAGCCATCCAGGTCTGATTCGACAAGTGAACCTCCATCAATTTTTATGGATTGCGGGACCGCGGACGAGTGTACGACGAGCTGAACCGTTTCTGTTATAACGGACATATGGATCGCAGGCACTTCGTTCGTACCGTCGTCCTCGGTTTCGGCGCCGCGCGGCTCTTCGGGCAGGGACACCAGCCACCCATCAACTGCGCGCCGCCGTCGCACGGCGCCCCGAAACACATCACGTTCGACGCGCGCGTGCCGGTCCTGCCGCGCAAGAGCGTGTGGGATCTGAACAGCGGCGAGCTGGCCCGTCTGAACGCGGCCTACCAGGAGCTGCGCAACCTCTACACGAAGAACCCGAACGATCCGCGCGGCTGGATGCAGCAGGCGAACGTCCACTGCTTCAACTGCAGCGGCGGATACGATCCGAGCAACGTCGAGATCCACGGCAGCTGGTGGTTCATGCCGTGGCATCGCTGCTACCTCCACGTCCACGAGCGGATCCTCGGCAAACTGATCGGCGATCCGACGTTCCGCCTCGCGTACTGGGACTGGGATACCTATCCGAGTCACGCCATGCTGCCGCCGCCGTTCGTTCCGCCCGGTCCGCTGTTCGATCAATTCCGCGGCGCCGGTGCGGCCGACGTGATCCCCTCCGACATCACCGGCCAGCTGGCGATGCAGACGGTCCTCGGCACGCAATCGACCGCCGGCTTCATGGGCAAGCTCTCCGATCCGTCGAACAATCAGTACTACCCCGGCGCGCTGGAGAACAGCCCGCACGGACCGGTGCACATCTGGACCGGTGACGCGAATCCCGGCCAGTCGCCCGAGCCGACCGGCTGCTACTACCCGACGAGCGATCCGTCCGGACCGATCGTCGATCAGTCGCCGAACTGCCTCGACATGGGCGTGCTGTCGAATGCCGCGCAGGACCCGATCTTCTTCGCGCACCACTCGAACATCGATCGCCTCTGGGACGTCTGGCTCGGCATGCCCGGTAGCCAGGGGAATCCGAAAGACGCGGGCTGGAAGGACCAGCGGTTCAACTTCTTCGACGAGAACGGCGACTGGGTCTACATGACGGTGGCCGACGTGCTGACGTCGAACGAGCAGAGCAACCTGCGCTACACGTATCAGGCGCCGACGGCCGTCAGCGCCGCGAAATCGCACGCGCCGAAATCATCGAAGACCGCGCTGAAGGCGGTGAAGCCGCTGATGATCGCGAGCGCGGCGGAGGCGATCGCGGTGGGGACGAAGCCGCACACGCAATCGGTCGCCGTACCGCTCGAGCATCAGCAGAACCTGAAGCTGCTGGCCGCGAACGGCAAGAACCCGGCGACGCATTACGTCCTCCACATCGACGGACTCACGGTGCCGCCGAACGAAGGGGTGATCCTGCACGTCTTTGCCGACGAGCCGAACGCGTCGCGCGAGACGAAGCTCGGCGCGAGCTTCGTCGGGACGTTCTCGGTCGTCCCGACCGGACATCGCGATCACGAGCATCCGATCGTCCGCAACGCATCGTTCGAGCTCCGGCCCGAGACGGCCGCGCTGATCGCCGCGCAGAAGTCGCTGACGGTGACGCTCGTGCCGAAGCTCGCCAACGGAGCGGAGCCGAAGAAGAGCAACCTGACGTACAAGCGGATTTACCTCAGCGTGGAGTAGGCGATCGGTTGCCAGTTGCCGGCAACCGGTAACCGATCACCGGATCACCGGCAACCGCTTCCCACCTTCCACCGTTCTCACTCGAGCGGCCTGCGAAGTCCCGAACGTCGATCTGCTATGGGTGCCGGGCGGCGATCCGGCGGCCGCGGAGCTGCTCGATGGCTACGAGACGACGACGCATTGGGCGTTCGTGCCGTGCCTCGAAGCGTTCAAGCTCGTCGAACTGCTGACCAGCTGCGAGATCGCGCAGCAGGTGCAGCAGTTCGCGCAGTACTACCCAGCGCCGCCGGTGGCGAGCGTGATCCAGCCCGCGGACGGATGTCCGCTGGACGAAGTGCCCTAGCGGACTCACCCCTCATCCGCCTTCGGCACCTTCTCCCCGCGCGGCGGGGAGAAGGGCGACATTACCCCTCGCCCCGCGAAGGCGGGGAGAGGGTGGCCGAAGGCCGGGTGAGGGGCTTCTCCCAACTTCCCTCGTTCTCGCTCGAGCGTCGCGCTGCATCGAGCACGCGCTGCTGCGCGAGCCCATCGTGGAACGTCGCCGCCGGCGCGAGCGCGCTGCGGTCGCCGTCGTCGAGCGCGCGTTTGAGGGCGCGCGCGAGCTCGATCGTCCCGCTGCCGAATGCGCCGCCCATCGAGTTGCCCGGCAGCTTCGTCATCTCCTCGCCGCCGATCCGCGCGTACGCCTCCCCGCGTTTCGCCAGCAGCACCTCGGCGCCGCTGAAGCGCATCGCCGCGCTCTCGCCGTGGATCGTCATCACCGCCTGTTCGTCCGGACCCGACGCCGCCGCGTTGAGCGTCAGTACGCCGTGCGCGCCGTTCGCGAGGCGCACATTCACCGCCGCGAAATCGTCCGCGGTGACGCGCTTGCCGGAGCGCTCGTCGATCTGCGTCACGAGCATCGCCTGCACCTCGTCGATCTCGCCGACGAGATAGCGGATCGCATCGGCGAAGTGCGAGCCGACGGCGCCGAGGATGCCGCCGCCACGGTCGGCGTCGCTCCACCAGTTCCATTCGCGCGATCGGTCGCCGCGCGCGGGGCTGGAGTAGCGCACCTCGATGTAGCGGACGCCGCCGAGCTCGTGCATGCGCTCGCGCGCGGCGCGCCAGGCGGGGAGGAAGCGCAGTTCGTGATCGATGAGCGTGATCCGGTCGGCATGTTTTTCCGAAAGGGCAACGAGCTCTTCCGCCTCCCGCACATTCAGCGCGGTCGGTTTCTCGCACAGCACATGCTTGCCGCGCTCGAGAAACGCGCGCGACATCTCCAGGTGCTCCGAGGGCGGCGTCGTGATCGTGACGAGCGCAACGTCACTGTCCAGAAGGGATGGCCAGTCGTGGCCCTTCACATTGATTACGTCGAAGCCCGCTTCGCTGAACAGCGGTGTCTGCACACGTGCAGCCCAGCCGCTGCCGATGGTTCCAATCTTTGTCATGGCAGTGATATTGCCATTGAATGAGGCATGCCGTACCGCCTGCCTGAACGACGCCAGCACGTCCGCATCCTCACGCTGAAGAACTTCGGCGTCGCGCTGGTGATCATCGCGGTCGTTCTGGTCGCCGCGAACCTGTTGTCCGAGGTGCGCAAGACGACGAGCGGCAGCTACGGCGCGCTCTTCGGCCATGAGCTGAAGAAAGCCGAGCCGGTCGTCCCGCGGAAGGTCGAAGTCGTGACCGAGGCGCCGGCGGTGCCGGATCGCGATGCGGCCGACCCGTTGCTCCTCGCTCCCGCCGCGCGCGAACAGCAGTACCTCACGCCGAACTCGGGAGCCCCGGTCGCCGTTGCCGCGGTTGCGCCGCAGTCGCCCGTGCAGCCGGCACCGAAGGTCGAAACCGGCCGCGTCGGAATCGTCGGCGACGAGAACGGCGTGGCGGTGGTCGGCCAGCGGAAGCTGGCGGGCGGCTTCGGAAGGTAGCCCTCCGCTACAATCCGGCCCCATGACCGACATCTCCTTCGGGACCGACGGCTGGCGCGCCGTCATCGCGGACGGCTTCACTTTCGACAACGTGCGCCGCGTCGCGGCCGCGATCGCCGTCGCCGCACGCGGGCTGGAGCCGCCGCCGGACGTCGACCGCAACACGCTGATCGTCGGCTTTGATCGCCGCTTCCTGTCGCGCGAATTCGCCGACGTCGTGGCCGAGGTGCTGCGCGGCGCGGGATACGGCGTCGTGCTGGCCGATCAGCCGGTGCCGTCGCAGTCGATCTCCTTCACCGCTTTTCATCGCAAAGTACTTGGCGGCGTCATGGTGACGGCCAGCCACAACCCGGCGAAGTACAACGGCCTGAAGTTCAAGGCGTGGTACGGCGGCTCCGCGCTCCCCGAGACCTACGCGCGCATCGTCGAGGCCCTCGGCCAGCAGCAGTCGCGCGAGGGCGGCTCCGTGTCGCGCGAGAACATCCTCGACGACTATCTCGCCGCGCTCCGCGCCCAGCTCGACGTCGAGAAAGTGCGCAAGGTGAAGATCCTCCACGATCCGATTCACGGCGTCGCCTCGGGCCTTCCCGCGCGGATCATCGGCCAGGAGGTCGACACGATCCGCGGCGACGTGAACCCGTCGTTCGGCGGCGCGAATCCCGAGCCGATCCCGGAGAACCTCATCGCCTCGCGCGACGTGATGCGCAACGGCCGCTACGACCTCGCCATCTGCAACGACGGCGATGCCGACCGCCTCGGCATCCTCGACGAGCGCGGCGAGTTCGTCTCGCCGCACAAGATCATCTCGCTGCTCGTGCTCTACCTTGTGCGCGAGAAGAAGATGGACGGCGAGATCGTGAAGACGTTCTCGACCACGCGGCTCATCGAGAAGGTGGCGCGGTCCCTCGGCGCGACGCTGCACGAGACGCCGATCGGCTTCAAATACGTGGCCGATCTGATGCTCGCGCGCAACGTGCTGGTGGGCGGCGAGGAGAGCGGCGGCATCGGCTTCGGGCACTTTCTTCCGGAGCGCGACGGCATTCTGTCGGGACTCGTCGTCGCCGAATGCGCGGCGCACTTCGGACAGCCGCTGTCGGAGATCGTGGCGCGGATGGAGGAGGAGTTCGGCGCGCTGCACTACGACCGCCGCGACCTCAATCGTCCGATGCCGCAATGCGCCCGCCTGATCGACCGCGTCCGCGCCGGCGAGCTCGATTCCGCGTTCGGCCCCGGCTTCGCCACGCGCGAGGAGAAGGACGGCGTGAAGATGAACTTCGCGGACGAGTCATGGATCCTCTTCCGCAAGTCCGGCACCGAGCCGATCATCCGCATCTACTGCGAGTCGCCCGACGCGATGCGCGTGCAGCAGATGCTCGACACCGCGGTGCGCGAGCTCGATCGCGTTTAGCCGCGCAACCGCATCGCCGCGATCGTGCCGAGGGCGATGAGGATCAGCAGCAGCCCCCACTCGGACGTCGTCGGAATGCTTGCCGCGACGGCGAGAGCCGCGCTCGCGGCGCCGCCGCTCGGTGCGGAATTCGCGCTCGTCACCGATCCGGCCGGCAGCGTGTTCGTGAACGAGCCGCCGTTCGGCGCGCGCACCGTGACGCTCACCGTGCAGCTGCCCGACGCCGGGATCGTGCCGCCGCTCAACGCCAGCGTCGAGCCGCCGAGTGGCGCCGTGACCGTGCCGCCGCACGTCGTGCTCGGCGCCGCCGCGTTCTCGAGACCCGTTGGATACTGATCGGTGAACTGCACGCCGGTGATCGCGGTCGAAGACGCATTCGTCAGCGTGATCGTCAGCTGCGTCGTGCCGCCGGGGAGGATGCTCGCGGGCGCAAATGACTTCGTGATCGTGGGAGCGGGAAGCTCCGTCACCTGCAGCGACGCGCTGGCGGCAGACGTGTTCTGCGACAGCGTGCTTGTGACCGATCCTGCGGGAAGCGTGTTCGTGTAATTGCCGGCGACGCCCGAAGTGACGTCGACCGAGACGACGCATGACCCGCCGCCGGCGATCGTCCCGCCGCTGAGCGAGAACGAGCCGCCGCCCGCGACCGCGGTGACGGTGCCGCCGCATGAGCTGCTCGCCGCCGGACTCGCCGCGATGACGACGTTCGCAGGCAGCGTGTCGGTGAAGCCGACGTTCGTCTCCGCGTTGCCGTTCTGGATCGTGACCGTCAGCGTCGACGTCGTGTTGCGCAGGATCGATGCCGGGGAAAAGTTCTTCGTCACGTTCAGCGGCAGGTCGACGGTGGCCGCGGCCGACATCTCCGAGGTGTTGTTCGCGTTGTCGGTCGCTGTCGCGGTCACGAGCTCGCCGACGGGCAGCGCCACCGGAAGAGTGGCGGTGAACGAGCCAACGCAACTGCCGTTCGTCGTGACCGCCGCCATGCCGATCGATTGCTTTCCCTGCGCCGGCGCCGCCGGGTTGCGGAAGAACTCCAGCGTGAACGACGACACCGCGGTGCTGTTCAGCGTGCCGGTGATCACCGTCGCCGACGCGCTGGAGACGGCCGATGTCAGCAGTGGGAAGTTCTGCAGTTGGTTCGCGCCGCTGTCGCCATCACACGCATCGTTCGGCGTGGTGCCGATCGGCGCGAGGTCGATGCAGAGCGTGCCGTTGCCGGCCATCGAATTGGTGTAGATGTGATTGCCGGTGCCGCTGTTGACCAGCACGCCCTGCGCGCCATTGCCGAGGCCCGGCTTGCCGATCACGTTGTCGTGGATGTCGGTATTCGACGTGTTGGTCAGCACCAGTCCCGCGCCGCTGTTGCCGGCGATTGTGTTGTCGTGGATCTGCGTGAGGATCTCCGACTGCAGCTCGATCCCGACGGCGTTCGGCACGGCCGCGGTACCGGCGGCGTTCAGTCCGATGATGTTGTCGAGGAAGATGTTCGGCAGCTTGCTCGTCCCCGGCACGCTGTTGGTCACGAGCACGCCCTGCTGCGTGTTGCCGCTGATGACGTTCGCATCGATGAATGAGTTCGCCGTCGTCGTGCCGGTGATCAGGATGCCGATCTGGTTCGGCATCGCAGTCGTGCCGGTCGCGTCGATGCCGATGTAGTTGTGATTGATGTTGTAGCCGCTGTCCTGGATCGTGATCGCGGTGGCGAAGTTGACGATCGAGAGATAGCCGAGCACCGAGCCGTGCGCCGGCGCCGTGATCACGAACCCGTCGGCGCCGGAAACGCCGCTGACGGTGATCAGCGGCGTGGACGTGAAGCCCGGCTGCGATTGACCCACGATCCCGAGCGCTTCGACCAGCGGCGGCAGCGAGGACGTGACGTTGATCGTCTGCGCGCCGCCCCCTCCGATGTTGAAGAGCAGCGTGTCGAGCGGACCGGAGCCGGCCGTGCATTCGTTCACCGCGGTGTTCGTGTTCGCCGCGGTGATCGCCTCGCGCAACGTGCAGAAGCCGTCGGTGGCGATCGCGTCGCCGGTGCCGGTGACCGTGATGGTCGCGGCGAGCAACGGAAGGGACAGCGACGAGAGCAGCAACGCGAGGATCGTTCTACGCATCATGGCGCCGGAGCTTACTACCCCCACAACCGCATTGCAGTGATGCCGGCGAGCGCAACCGCGAGCGCGATCACCGCCCACTGTGACAGCGTCGGACCTGCCCACATTTGTTAGGATTCCGCCGTGCCGACACCTGAACAGACCCACGACACCCGTACGCAGTTCACGCGCGAATCGATCATCGACGACTACCGCGTGGCGTACCGCAGCCGGCAGGCCAGCCTCATCGGGCGGAAGGAAGTCCTCACCGGGAAGGCCAAGTTCGGCATCTTCGGCGACGGGAAGGAAGTCGCGCAGCTGGCCATGGCCCGCGCGTTCCGCAAGGGCGACTTCCGTTCGGGCTACTACCGCGACCAGACGTTCATGCTCGCCGCCGGCGCGGCGACGCTCGACGAGTTCTTCGCCCAGCTCTACGCCGACGCCGACGTCACGCACGATCCGTGGTCCGGCGGCCGCTCGATGAACGCGCATTTCGCCACCCGTTCGCTCAATCCCGACGGCACGTGGAAAGACCTCAGCGCGATGCAGAACTCGTCGGCCGATGTCTCGCCGACCGGCTCGCAGATGCCGCGCCTGGTCGGCCTCGCGTGGGCCTCGCGTCTCTATCGCGACGTCCCGGAGCTGAAGGACGCGGCCGGCTTCTCGCGCAACGGCGATGAGATCGCCTGGGGCACCATCGGCAACGCAAGCTGCGCCGAGGGGATGTTCTGGGAGTCGGTCAACGCGGCGGGCGTGCTCAGCGTGCCGATGGTCGTCTCGATCTGGGACGACGGCTACGGCATCTCCGTCCCCAACGATTTCCAGATCACGAAAGGCAATCTCTCCGAGCTGCTGAAGGGTTTCCAGCGCGAGCCGCGGCAGAAGGCCGGCTACGACATCTACACCGTGAAAGCGTGGGACTACGCGGCGCTTTGCGAGACGTATCTCGCCGCCGCGTCGATCGTCCGGATGGAGCACGTGCCGGCGATCATCCACTGCATCGAAGTCACGCAGCCGCAGGGCCATTCGACGTCCGGCTCGCACGAGCGCTACAAATCGAAGGAGCGGCTGGAGTGGGAGATCGAGTTCGACTGCATCCGCAAGATGCGCGACTGGATGATCGGCCAGGGCATCGCTTCGGCCGAGGAGCTCGAGCAGTACGAGCGTGAAGACCTGCAGGCGGTGCGCGATGCGCAGCGCCGCGCGTGGGACGCGTATCGCGCGCCGATCGACGCCGACGTGAAGAGCGCGCTCGAATTCATCGATCCCTCATCGCCGATTCACGGCGAGTTGCAGCGGACCCAGTCGCCGTATCGCCGCGACGCGATGCGCGCGCTGACGCAGGCGCTGATCCAGGGGAAGGCCCGCGGCGACGCGCGCGCGTGGCTGCGCGACAAGCAGCAGGAAGGCGACCGCCGCTACGACGAGCATCTCTACAGCGAAGGCGCCGAGGCGGCGCTGCGCGTGCCGGAAGTGGCGGCGGAGTTTGCCGATGACGCGCCGGTGCTCAACGGCTTCGAGATCATCAACCACTGCTTCGATCACGCGCTGGCCCGCGATCCGCGCATCGTCATCTTCGGCGAGGACGTCGGAAAGCTCGGTGACGTGAACCAGGGCTGCGCCGGACTGCAGGACAAGTACGGCCTGCTGCGCGTGAGCGACACCGGCATCCGCGAGACGACGATCATCGGCCAGGCCATCGGCGCCGCGCTGCGCGGATTGCGGCCCATCGCCGAGATCCAGTACCTCGACTACGTGCTGTACGCACTGCAGATCATGTCCGACGATCTGGCCACGGTCCGCTGGCGCTCGGCGGGCGGGCAGAAGTGCCCTGTGATCATCCGCACGCGCGGCCATCGCCTCGAGGGCATCTGGCACTCCGGCTCGCCGATGGCCGGCATCCTCAGCCTGACGCGCGGCATGTACTTCTGCGTCCCGCGCAACATGACGCAGGCGGCCGGCTTCTACAACACGCTGCTGCGGAGTGACGATCCGGCGATCGTCGTCGAGGTGCTCAACGGCTATCGCACGAAGGAAAAGCTGCCGGCGAACATCGACCGCTTCACGCTGCCGCTCGGCGTGCCCGAGGTCGTGCGCGAGGGGAGTGACGTGACGCTCGTGTCGTACGGCGCGACGCTGCGCATCGCGATGGAAGCGGCGGAGCTGCTGGCGACGGTCGGCATCGAGGCAGAGATCATCGACGTGCAGACGCTGATGCCGTTCGACGTCCGCGGCGTGATCCTCGAATCGCTGAAGAAGACCAGCCGCGTCGCGTTCATCGATGAAGACGTCCCCGGCGGCGCGACCGCGTACATGCTGCAGCAGGTGCTCGAGCGCGATCACGGCTACGACTGGCTCGACTCCGAGCCGCTGACGATCGCGGCGAAGGAGCACCGTCCGGCGTACGGCTCCGACGGCGATTACTGGTCGAAGCCGAATCGCGAGTCGATCTTCGCGGCCGTCTACGCGATGCTGCGCGAGACGAATCCGCGGAAATATCCGGAGATTCTGTAACTGGACACCTTCCGCGGCCGGCCTTTCGTGACGATTGGTGATGGGCCGGCGCGGATCGTCGTCATCAGCGGCGGCGATGCGTTCGTCCGCCGGCCGGATGCGAAGAGCGCTCAGCGCATCGGCCGCCTGATCCCCTCCGGTTTTACGGCGTACATCCTCGGCTACGATCCGGCGACGCGGCCGTCGGCCGAGGAGCTCACCGCGGCGACCGCGGATTTCATGCGCGAACGGACAGGGCCGGCGCTGTTGGCCGGGATCTCGTTCGGAGGCTTCGTGGCGATGCGGGTCGCGTCGCTCGCGCCGGAGCTCGTGCGGGGGCTGGTCCTCATTTCGACCGCGCACCGTTTCTCGGCCGAGGGACGGGTGAGAGTCGCGGAGCAGCTGGCGGCGATCGAGCGCGGCGATCTCGACGCGATGGTGCGGCCGTTCATCGGGCTGTTCCGCAGGCGCCGCCTCAACCTCGCGGTGCGCCTGGCGATGTGGTTACGCCGCGGCTCGATCGGTTTGCGCATGAACGATCCGGAGTTCGTCGCGCACATGCTGAAGATGGCGCTGACGTGCAGCGACGCGCCGATGCCCGCGGTCCGCACGCCGGCGCTGATCCTCCTCGGCGAGCGCGATCAGTTTTTCGACGTCGCGGCGGCGCGCGAGACCGCGGCGGGCATCGCGGGTGCACGACTCGTCACGTTCGCGCGCGAGACGCACATGCTGGCGATCGAGCGCGCGAGCGCAGTGCGACAGGCGATCGGACGGCTGAATCGCTGAACCGTTGTGATTCCGAAAATCCTGTAAGCTGTATTTTCCCGCTCCCGCAATCGGACTCACATCCAGAGAGGTATTTCGAAATGAGCACAACGCGCCGCGATTTCCTTCGCTATGCCGGCCTTGCAGCCGCCGTGATGTCGCAGTCAGGTCTCTTCGCCGCCGCGACGAAGAGCGGTCCGTCGCCGCTGCTGTCGGTCGGTTACGCGCCGGCGTTGCCCGCGACCTCCGGCCGGCTGGCGACCGCACCCCGTTCCGGCTCGATCAGCGGCGACGTCCGCCTGACCATCCGCGGCGGCGCGCGCGCGGCGCAGTACCGCACCCTCCCCGGCGGCGTGGCCATCGACGTCGTCTATCCGAACGGCCGGAACTGCTACTTCTGGTCCGCCACGCGCGCGAATGGAGACCTCTACGGATCCCTCGCCCTGCACGACGGCGTCTCCCTCTCGATCAAGGACCTCGCCGCCAAAACCGAAGCCCCCCTCATCCTCGGCCGCACCGGCGTCTACGTCTTCGCCCTCCGCGAAGGCGCGAACGACGTCGCCCCCGACTGGAACCGCCTCGACCTCGTGCGCGAGGGGAACCGGTTCACGGTGCCGGGAGTGAATGTGAGTTACGCGGTACTGATGGTCGAGTGACCATGCTACATTTCAGTAAGGATGGATGATCCCCTCGTCCGGAATCTCATCTCCTTCTCCGTGATGCTCGTCGCGGGCGCGCTCGTGTTTCTCATGCGGCGGCTCGTCGATCCCGAGAAGCTGCGCGAGAACAACGAGTTCACCGGGTTCGCCTGGGCCTTCGTCGGGCTGGTTTACGGCGTCTACCTCGCGTTCATGGTGGTCGTCGTCTGGCAGAACTTCGATAACGCCGACAGCACCGCCACGAGCGAGGCGACGCACCTCTCCGAGCTCTGGCGCGACGCGCAGATGCTCCCCGGCGGCGAGCAGCTGCAGCGCGACCTGATGCTCTACGCGAGGTCCGTCGTCGCCGACGACTGGCCGGCCATGGGGCGCGGAGAGCGCGGCAGCCCGCAGACCAACGTCGTCTACGAAAACCTCTGGAAGACCTTCTACGCCATGCGCCCGACCGCCGGCGACATCGCGCACGCGGCCTTCTACAACGAGGCGCTGATGCAGATGAATCAGCTCGGGATGGAGCGCCGCGCCCGGCTGCTCTCCGGCAGCGCCGACCTGCCGTTCCCGATGTGGCTCCTCCTGATCACCGGCGGCATCGGCATGGTCGGCTTCGCGCTCTTCCTCGGCACGCCGCATCGCTGGCTGCAGGTCACGCTGACCGTGTTCCTCGCCGGCTTCCTCACATACTCGATCCTGATGATCGGCGCGCTGGAGGAGCCGTACTCCGGCGACATTCACGTCAAGCCGGACGCCTTCATCAACGTGATCCAGTCGTTCGAGCAGCGCAGGGCGCCGCGGTGAATCACAACTGCGGCTCGAACAACGGCAACAAGAGCCGCAGAGCCCACGCCCGAAAACGCGACGCATAGGAGAGCGGTGTCGCGCGATGCGGCGTCCCGACGATCCACGCGTTTTGCACGTGCTCCTCGATCGACGCGCTCAGCTCCCGCGCCGCCGTCTCGTCCTCGGCGATGCACATCGCCTCGGCGTTGAGGTTCTGCGAGCGCGGATCGACGTTGTACGAGCCGATCATCACCGTCCGCCCGTCAATTACCATCGACTTCGCGTGCAGCATGTCCGGCCCCTTGTACTCGCGCAGGTCGATGCCGGCGCGCCGCAGCCGCCGCCGGTACTTGAGATAGCCGACGTAGACGAGCAGGCCGTCGCTGGAGCGCAGCGAGCTCGTGACGATCTGCACCTGCACCCCCTCGCGGACCTTCTTCCGCAACAGCTCGATCATCTCCGGCGTGGGGACGAGATACGGCGATTCGATGATGACCGACGAATGCGCCGCGCCGATGACCTCGGCCAGCCGGACGACGAGCCGCGGCCCGCCGTCCGCGGTCAGCGGATCGTGGACGAAGTGCACCATCGCGACGTCGTGCCGCCCCTCCGACCAGTCGCGTTGCGTGTCGAGCTTCACGACTCCGGTCTGCTCCAGCACGCACGCCGCGTTGTCGAGCAGTAGGGCGGCCTGCTGCTTCTCCGCGTCGGAGACCCTGACGTGCAGCGCCTTGACGTCGGCGCACGTCCACAGCTCGTCGAAGTGCCGGTCCGCCTCGGCGGCCGACGGTCCTTCGACATACACATCGCGATCGACGTAATTGCGCTTCGCCATTCCGAAGTACGCCTCCGCGAGATTGCGGCCGCCGGTGATGTAACGCTCACCGTCGACGACGACGACCTTCTCGTGCATCCGCCGGAACAGCCAGCTCGGATGCCGCAGCGTCAACGGGTGATAGACGCGCACCTGTACGCCTTCATCGCTGAGGTGCGCCAGGACGGCCTTCGGGATGTGCTGAAAGTTCGCGTCGACGATCATCCGCACGCTGCCGACGCCGCGCCGTTTCGCATCGCGCAGCAGCGCCAGCGCGGTCATGGTGATGCGGTCATTGCGCGCAAGGAAGTAGAGCGCGTCGATCTCTTTCGTCGCCTGCTGGATCAGGTCGACGCGCGCCTGAGCGGCGTCGCGCGGATCGTCGAGCACACGGACAACGTCCGCGCGCAGCGGGACAACAAGAAACAGAAGCAGGATGAGCCCGCTCGTTCGGGATTGGATCCGGGACGTCATTTGTTACCATGACCTCGTCGATCCATGCTGAACAAATTTCTTCTCACAGTCACTGTCGCGCTTGCGTTTGCCGTGCCGAATGCGTCGGCGGCCCAGCCCGTCACGTCACTGATGACGCCGCTTTTGCGGCAGGCTCCGGGCCTCCGCGCGAACGTCCTCAGCCTTGCACTGACGGCGCTGACCAACGCGGAATCGCGCGGCCTGGTGAAACGCGAAGATCGCCTGACAGTCATCGATTACTCGCTCCCGTCCTCACAGCCGCGACTGTTCGTCTTCGACCTCGCGTCGAAACGGCTTCTCTTCCGCGAGCTGGTCGCGCACGGCCGCAACAGCGGCGATGACCGCACGACGTTCTTCTCCAACGATCCCGGCAGCCTGGCCACGAGCCTCGGCCTCTACGTCACGGAAGATACCTACATCGGCAGCAACGGCTACTCGCTCCGCCTGCGCGGCCTCGAAGCCGGCTTCAATGACATGGCGTGGGACCGCGCGATCGTGATGCACGGCGCCGCTTACGTCAGCAAGGCCGCCATCCACGCCCTCGGCCGCCTCGGCCGCAGCTGGGGATGCCCCGCAGTGCGGAAGGAAATCGCGCAGAAGATCATCGACACGATCCGCGGCGGCAGCGCGGTGTTCGCCTACTATCCGGAAAAGGATTGGCTCTCGTCGTCACCGTTCCTGCACTAAACGTACAGGTTGTACCGTCCGTCGCGCACGAAGCCGAGCAGCGTCACGTTCATCTCCCGCGCGAGCTCCACGGCCAGCGATGACGGCGCGCCGACGGCGACGACCGCCGGAATCCGCGCCACGATCGCTTTCTGAATCAGCTCGAAGCCGGCGCGTCCGCTGAGCACGAGCACGTCGACCTTCTCCTTCAACGTCGCGCCGATCACCTTGTCGACGGCGTTGTGCCGGCCGACGTCTTCGCGCACCGCGATCACGTCGCCATCTGCGGTGAACGCGCCGGCAGCGTGGATCCCGCCCGTCGCGTCGAACGTTTTCTGATGCGCGCGCAGTCGGTCGGGGAGGTCCGCAATGACCTTCGGATCGATCGCGATCTTCGTGACCGGCGACGCATGCACGCGCAGTGCGTCGATCGTCGTCTTGCCGCAGACGCCGCATGACGACGTCGAGTAGAAGTGCCGCTGCAACCGCTGCCAGTCGACCTTCACGCCGTCGTTCAGCGCGATGCGGATGACGTTCGGCGAGCCCCAGTGGCGCACCTCGCGAATGTCCTCCGCGCGCTTCACCACCGATTCGGTGATCGCGAAGCCGGTGGCCAGTTCGACATCCTCGCCCGGCGTCCGCAGCGTGACTGACAGCGGGCGCTCGCCGATGCGGATCTCCAGCGGCTCCTCGATCACCACCGAGTCATCGAGTGCCTCGCCGCCGCGCCGGATCGGAACGCGAACGCTTTGTGTCATGGCGCGATGATGGCCTACGATCACCGGAGACCACAATGCCCAACGACAACACCTACGAAGTCTTCGCCCCGCCGCACGGCGCGCCGATCAAGGCGTGGACGCGCGGCGTCCCGGTCGAAGAGGCGGCGAAGAAGCAGCTGATGAACATCGCCACGCTGCCATTCATCTACCGCTGGATCGCCGTCATGCCGGACGTCCATCTCGGCAAGGGAGCCACGGTCGGCAGCGTCATCCCGACGCAGAAGGCGATCATCCCGGCGGCGGTCGGCGTCGACATCGGCTGCGGCATGATGGCGGTCCGCACCTCGCTCAACGCCAGCCAGCTGCCGGACGATCTGCACGCGTTGCGCAGCGCGATCGAGCAGGCCGTTCCGCACGGCCGCACCGACAACGGCGGCAGGAACGACCGCGGCGCGTGGAGCCGTCCGCCGGCGCGGCAGCTCGCGGCGTGGGCGCACCTCGAGCCGACGTACGCGGAGATCACGGCGAAGCATCCGAAGCTCGGACGCGGCAACGATCTCAACCACCTCGGCACGCTCGGTACGGGCAACCATTTCATCGAGCTCTGTCTCGATGAAGCGGAGAACGTCTGGATCGTGCTGCACAGCGGCTCGCGCGGCGTCGGCAACCGCATCGGCCAGTTCTTCATCGAGCTGGCCAAGTCGGACATGCGCAAGTGGATGATCAACCTCCCGGACCAGGACCTCGCCTACCTGCCGGAGGGGACGGAGCACTTCAACGATTACGTGAAGGCGGTGAGCTGGGCGCAAAAGTACGCGATGACGAACCGCGAGCTGATGATGGCCGCGATCATCGACGCGCTGCGCGCGGCGGAACTGCTGCCGCCGTTCGAGGCGAACGCGGAAGTGGTGAACTGCCATCACAACTACGTGGCCATCGAGGAGCATTACGGCCAGCGCGTTTTCGTCACGCGCAAGGGGGCGGTGCGCGCGGGGAAGGACGACTTCGGGATCATTCCCGGCAGCATGGGAGCGAAGTCGTTCATCGTGCGCGGGAAGGGAAACGCGGAGAGCTTCGAGAGCTGCAGCCACGGCGCGGGCCGCGCCATGTCGCGCTCCGAGGCGAAGCGGCGGTTCACGGTCGCGGACCATGTGAAGGCGACCGAGGGGATCGAGTGCAGGAAGGACGAGGACGTGATCGACGAGACGCCGGCGGCGTACAAGTCGATCGACGCGGTGATGCGGGCGCAGAGCGATCTCGTCGACGTCGTGCATACGCTGCGGCAGATCGTTTGTGTGAAGGGCTGACATGGCGCTCGCGTGAGCGTTGGTTCCTGAATTTGCATACACTCTCCCCATGCTCGCCGAGCTGCTCCTGAAGTGGCCGCTGCTCCGCCAGATCCGCGACCGCGCGGACGGCACGGGGCCGGAGTCGATGACGGCGCGCACCATCGAGCTGGCGCCGAAGAACGAGGGGGCCAAAGTCGCGCGCTCCATCTGTCCGTACTGCGGCGTCGGATGTGGTCAACTTGTTTACCATCGGGACGGCAAGGTCGTCTCCATCGAAGGCGATCCGGAGTCGCCGGTCTCGCGCGGGCACCTCTGTCCGAAAGGGGCGGCCAGCTACGAGCTGGTTACGCATCCCGGCCGCGCGAAGACCGTGCGGTATCGCGCGCCGCACTCGCGCAAGTGGATCGACATGCCGCTGGAGCAGGCGATGGACATGGTCGCGCAGCGGATGTGGGAGACGCGCGAGCGGACCTTCGACGACAAGGCGAACCACACCACCGGCATGGCCCACCTCGGCGGCGCCACGCTCGACAACGAAGAGAACTACCTCATCAAGAAACTCTTCACCGCGGGGCTGGGCATGGTCTGCGTCAGCAACCAGGCCCGGATATGACACAGCTCCACGGTGCCCGGTCTGGGCACCTCGTTCGGGCGCGGCGGCGCCACCACCTCACTGCAGGACCTGGCCAACGCCGACGCGATCCTCATCATGGGCTCGTCGATGGCGGAGAACCATCCGGTCGGCTTCCAGTGGGTCATCGAGGCGCGTGAGAAAAACGGCGCGAAGGTCATCCACGTCGACCCGCGCTTCAACCGCACCTCGGCCATGGCCGACTACTGGCTCCCGCTCCGCGCCGGCAGCGACATCGTCTTCCTCGGCGCGCTGATCAACTACGTGCTGATCAACGAGCGAGACTTCCGCGACTACGTCGTCCACTACACCAACGCCGCGACGATCCTGCGCGACGACTTCCGCGACACCGAAGACCTCGGCGGCCTGTTCAGCGGCTGGGATGGAAAAAAGTACGACGTCGAGTCGTGGCTCTACGCCGGCGCCGAAAAGAAGAACGTGCCGAAGGCCGGCGGCGGACATGCCAAGGACCGCGGCGGCGAAGCGCAGGAGTTGCATGAGCCGATCCGCGACGAGACGCTGCAGCATCCGCGCTGCGTGTATCAGGTGCTGAAGCGCCACTTCGCGCGCTACACGCCGGAGCTCGTGGAGCGCTCGTGCGGGATTCCGCGCGAAGACTTCCTGCGCGTCGCCGACATCTTCACCAGCGCCTCGGGACGCGAGAAGACGGCCGCGATCTGCTACGCCGTCGGCTGGACGCAACATTCCAGCGGCGTCCAGACCATCCGCACCGCGGCGATTTTGCAGCTGCTTCTAGGCAACATCGGACGTCCCGGCGGCGGCATCATGGCGCTGCGCGGCCACGCCTCGATCCAGGGCTCGACCGACATCCCGACGCTCTACGACATCCTCCCCGGCTACCTGCCGATGCCGACGTCCGAAGAGCGCGACCTCACGACGTACATCAGGAAACACAAGTCGCCGAAGGGGTGGTGGTTCAACCTCGACAAGTACATCGTCTCGCTGCTGAAGGCGTACTACGGCGACGCCGCGACGGCGGACAACGACTTCGGTTTCGGATGGCTCCCGCGCCTCACCGGCGACCATTCGCACTTCGGTTACTGGATGGACATGAAGGACGGCAAACTGGAAGGGCTGTTCGTCATGGGGCAGAACCCCGCGGTCGGCGCGCCGAACGCGAAGCTGGAGCGCGAGGCGCTGGCGAAACTGAAGTGGCTCGTCGTTCGCGACATGGTGGAGACCGAGACCGCGACCTTCTGGAAGGATGCGTTCGATCCGGCGGACGTCGCGACCGAAGTCTTCTTCTTCCCCGCGGCGTCGCACGTCGAGAAGGCGGGGACGTTCACCAATACGCAGCGGCTGCTGCAGTGGCGCGAGCAGGCGGTCGAGCCGGAAGGCGACTGCCGCAGCGAGACCACGTTCATGGTGCAACTCGGGCGGCGGATGAAAGCGCGAGCCACCGCGCTGCCTCGCGACGCGGGACTCCGCGCGTTGACGTGGGACTACGGCGACGACGACAACGACGCGGTGCTGCGCGAGATCCACGGATGGTCAACTAGTGGACCAATCAAGAATTTCAGCGAGTTGAAGAACGACGGTTCCACCGCCTCCGGCTGCTGGATCTACTCCGGCGTGTACGACGGCGAGAACAAGGCGCTCAAGCGCGATCCGCACGGACGCTACGGACACGGCTGGGGTTACGCGTGGCCGCTCGACCGCCGCATCCTCTACAACCGCGCCTCCGCCGCCCCCGACGGCACGCCGTGGAGCGAGCGGAAGAAGCTCGTCTGGTGGGACGAAGCGAAAGGGGAGTGGGGCGGCGATGATGTCGCCGACTTCACGAAAGGGAAGCGTCCCGACTACGAGGGGAGCGAGGACAAAGGCGGCGACGAAGCGCTGCGGGGCGACGCGCCGTTCATCATGCATCCCGACGGCGTTGGCTGGATCTGGGTGCCGTCGGGCCTGAAGGACGGACCGCTGCCGGCGCACTACGAGCCGATGGAATCGAACCTCGCCAACGACCTCTATCCCGATCAGGCGAAGAACCCGGCGGTCAACTGGATGCGCCGGCCCGACAACGAGTACGCGAATTCGCCCGACGAGCGCTTCCCGTACATCCTCACGACGTACCGATTGACGGAACACCACACTGCCGGAGGGATGAGTCGCACACTTTCCCACCTTGCGGAATTGCAGCCCGCGCTCTTCGCCGAGATCTCGCCCGAGCTGGCGCGGGAGCTCGGCGTCGAGAACGGCGAATGGATCACCATCTCCACCGCGCGCGCCGCCATCCAGGCGCGCGCGCTCGTCACCGCGCGCATGCCGTCGCTCGACGTGCAGGGGCGGCGCGTGCACCAGGTCGGGATGCCGTATCACTTCGGCAGCAACGGCCTCGTGACCGGCGACGTGGTCAACGATCTCCTCGCGATGTCGGAAGAGCCGAACGTCAAGATCTTCGAATCGAAGGCGCTGACGTGCAATGTGCGCAAGAGCGACATCTGGCCGGGATCAGGAGCGTAACGCGATGGCCATCACCGGGTTCCTCACCGACTCCACGCTCTGCATCGGCTGCAAGGCGTGCGAGGTCGCGTGCAAGGAGTGGAACGACGTCCCGGCCGACGGCTTCGTCTTCAGCGGGCTCTCCTACGACAACACCGTCGCCCTCGGCCACTCCACCTGGCGCCACGTGAAGTTCGTCGAGCGCGAGCCGCTCATCGGCCACGGCGGCAACAGCGGCGCGCAGGTGACGTGGGAGTTCTCGTCCGACGTCTGCAAGCACTGCGAGAACGCCGGCTGCCTCGAGGCGTGTCCTACCGGCTCGATCGTCCGCACCGAATTCGGCAGCGTGTTCGTGCAGCCGGATGTGTGCAACGGCTGCGGCTACTGCGTCGTCGCCTGTCCGTTCGGCGTCGTCGACCGGCGTCCCGACGACGGCCGCGCGTTCAAGTGCACCTTCTGCTACGACCGCCAGAAATTCGGCGAGCAGCCGGCGTGCGCGAAGGCTTGTCCCACCGGCTCGATCCTCTTCGGCGATCTCGAGGCGATGCAATCCGCGGCCGACGCGCGCATCGCGAAACTGCACGGACAGGGGGTGACCGACGCGAAGCTGTACGACGCGCGCGACACCAGCGTCGGCGGCACACATGCGATCTTCATCATCCGCGGCGACGAGCGCGCCTACAACCTGCCGGTCAATCCCGAGGTGCCGACCGTACACCTTCGCGCCGCGTGGACCTCGGCCGCGATCGCCGCGGGCGCCATCGCCCTCGGCTCACTCGTCGCGTTCGCGTTGGGTGGAGGCAAGCGGTGAAGGTACCGACCGCCGCATCCGAGGCCCAGCTCGAACAGCTGAAGCGCGAGGCGGAGCTGAATGGGAGGGTGGCGCGGCCCGGCGTCCGTCCGCCGAATGCGCCCTTTCCGCGGACCAGCTACTACGATCTGCCGCTGCTCAAGCCTCCGGTCTGGACGTGGGAAATCCCGACCTACTTTTTCATCGGCGGCGCGGGAGGCGCGGCGGCGGTGATCGGATTCGCGGCGCGCCTCAGCGGCGCCGATCCGAAGCTCGTGCGCGATGCGCGCCGCGCGGCGGCGGTCGCGGCGAACCTTTCGACGCCGCTCCTCATCGCCGACCTCGGACGCCCCGAGCGTTTTCTCAACATGCTGCGCATCTTCAAGCCGCAGTCGCCGATGTCGGTCGGCGCCTGGATCGTCGCGGCGTTCGGCGGCGCGTCGACGGCGGCGGTGATTTTTCCGCGACGCCTCGCCGATGTCGCCGCCGGCACCTCCGCCGTCCTCGGCCTCGGCATGGCCACCTACACCGGCGTGCTCCTCGGCGCCACGGTGATTCCGATCTGGTCGAAAAACGTGCGGCTGCTGCCGGTGCACTTCGGCGCGTCGGCGGTCGCGTCGGCCGCGTCGGCGCTCGAGTTGATGGGCAACGAGCAGAAAGCTCTGCACCGCCTCGCGCTCGGCGCCGCCGCATTCGAGACCGGCCTCGGCGTCGTGCTGGAACGCCGCGGCGTGAAGGGCAACCTCCTCCGTCTCGGCGGCGCGTTGTCGGGACCGGTCCCGCTTGCGCTGAGACTCATGGGCCGCCGCACGCGCCGCGTCGCCGCACTCTCATCGCTGATCGGTTCGCTCATCACCCGCTTCGCCTGGGTCGAAGCGGGGAAGACGAACGTCACTCACACCGCGGCGACGGAGCGCGTGGCCGACATCCGGTCAGGCAGCGAAAACAAAAAGCCGATCCCGCCGGTCAGCAGCGACAAATAGAGCGCGAGCCAGCGCTGCATCGCGCTCTTGAACGCCATCGCTTCGTAGCCTTCCGCGACCACTTTCACATCGAAGATCGCGCCGCCGATCGTCTTCCCCCACAGCAGCCACGTCCCGACGAAGTAGTGGAACGAGACGACGATCACGAACCCCGCGAGCGCGGCGATGGACGGCCAGTGATTCGGCTGCAGCAGCGGGAGCAGCGCCAGGACGAGCGCCGCGAAAAGCGAAAGGTCCGTGAGCAATGCGAGCAACCGCCTGTACCACGGCGCCCCACGTTCGACCACGACTGCCACCGGCGGATCCTCGATCTCCGGCACCGCCTCGAGCTCGACCTCGTCGAATCGCATGAGTCACACCCTCCCGGCCAGTTGACAGGGGACAGGGGGCGGGGGGCAGGACTGCCCCCTGTCAACTGTCCCCTGCCCCCTTACGTCCCTTGCCTCAACGGCAGATATTTTACGTAAATCTTGTACAGCAGGTCTTTCGGCTGCGTCTGATAGCGGATGGCGAGTTCGCGGCTGCGTTTGGCCAGTTCGTCGGTGGGGTCCATCTTCAGGACCTCGTCGAACTGGGCCACGGCGTCGGGGAGGTTCTCGTTCTGCAGGGCCTGCGCGCCGATGTTGAAGTGCGCGTCCTCGACCAGGCGCTGGATGTTTTTGTTCTGCGGGTCGGCCTGCTGGAGCTGCTGGAGGTTGGCCAGCGCGTCGGTGTACTTGCGCTCGTTGAACAGCGACTTCGCCGCGTCGAGCTTGGCCACCTGCTGCGCGGCCGTGTCGTACATCGTCTTCATCTCCGGCGTCAGCGCCTTCACGCGCATGGCCGATTCGAACGCCTTCTTCGCGCCGTCGTAATCGTGGTTGTCGAACAGCGTCTTCGCGTTGGCCAGCCCTTCCTGGTAGACCAGCGCGGCGGGGCGGCCGTCGATCATCTCCGACGCCTGCGCCTTCTTCTTCTGGATGTCGTTGATCATCAGCAGCGCGCGGTCGTGCTGCGGATCGTCCGGCTTGATGTCCTGCAGGATGGAGATCGCCTGGTCGTACTTGCCGGTCGCGGCGAGCGACTGCGCATGCTTGATCGTGATCTCGGTGGAGGTCGTGTCGACCGGCGCCTTCGAGAACTTCTGGTAAGCGAACCAGCCGCCGGCGACGACCACGATCACGCCGATGATCGTGGCGATGAGCCCGAGGGGGAGCGGCTTGCGCGGCGCCTTGGCCTTCGGTTTCGCGCTCACGCCGCTCTTCTTCGCGTCGCCCTTCTTTGCCGGGACGACCGCGACTTCTTCGTCGTCCGGATCGGGCGGCACCAGCGGCAGCTCGCCGGAGGTGAGCGGCTCTTCGGCGAAGATGTCGAACTTCTCCGCGTCGGGGGCGGTGTACGACGACTCGTACGCTGCCGCCCCTCCTTCCGTCACGCTTTCCGCAAGGCGGTCCATGTAGTCCTGGGCCGTGATGTTGTTCGGCTCGAGGCGCAGCACTTCGGCGAACTTCGCGCGCGCCGCGTCGCGGTCGCCGCGATCGAATGCCGCGATGCCGGCGGCGAGCGTCGACTCGTTCTGCTGCTCGATCTCTTTCCGCTTCTGCTTGGCCCGCTCGATCCGTTCCGACGCCTGGTCGTTCGTGACGTCGATGAGGAAGATGCGCGACCAGAGATCGATGGCCTTCTGGTAGTCGGCCGAGTCGAAGGCGTGGTCGCCGTCGCTGAGGTACTGCGCGATCTTCTTCTGGTCTTCCGCGCTCGTCTCGATCGACGCGGTGGCGAAATCGAAGTCGCCCGTGACCGGCGCCTTCGCTGCCGACGGCGCATCGAAGTCGAAGCCGCCCGCGGCGGGCGTGGGGGCGGGGTTCGGGTTGTCGAACGAGAAGCCGGCGAACGGCGCGTCGTTCACCGGTGCGGCCGGCGCGGACGCGGGAGCGGGTGGCTCCGGCGTGTCGAATGAGAATCCGGCCAGACCGCCGCCGCCCGGCTGCGGCTTTTCTTCCTCGAACGTGAAGCCGAAGTCGGTCGCCTGCGCGGTGCCGCGTCCCGGGACCGCCGGGGCCGGCGTGTCGACGACGAACGACGTCCCGAAGTCGAAGCTCGGGGCGGCAGCGGGCGCCTGCGGTGCCGGTGCGGCCGCGGCGACGCGCGCGTTGATCATCTGCGTCATCTTCGCGATCGCCGGATGCTCGCCATCGAGGGCGCGCGCTTTTTCCAGCGAGGCCCGCGCGGCGACGGTGTCGCCGACGGCGAGGCTCTTCTCGCACTTGGCCACGAACTGCTCGACGAAGGGCGCGGCCTCCATCTTGTCGCGCGCCTCGTCGGCGAGGATGCGCGCGGCGTCGTTCATCAGGTCGTTGGTCAGGATCTCGGTCGTGATCTGCACCACGCGCGTGAAGTCGCGATGGGCCATCGCCGTGCGCGCTTCGCGCAGGGCATCGTCGTCGGAGCTGGGGAGGAGCGTATCGACGTCGATCGGCGCGCCCGGATTGCGCATCTTCTCGGCCAGTTTCCGCGCCGGCTCGAACATCGGATCCATCTGCAGCATCAGGTTGCAGCCGGAGATCACCTCGTCCGTGCGGCCCTGCTTGTAGAGCGACAGCGTCTGCTGAAAGGTACTGATCACGCGGTCTTTCACCGCGTTCGACAACGATGGATTGCCGAGGTAAGTAGGCATGTACGAGCGATCTCCGATCGAGCGGCGATTATAGCAACCGGGTCCGCGTATACTGCGCCCGCAGAAAGGATCACTCGCATGGACTACATCGCCACGCAAGGGGCGCCGAAGGCGATCGGCCCATATTCGCAGGCCGTTCTCGCCAACGGCGTGCTGTACACCTCGGGCCAGATTTCGCTCGATCCGCAGACCGGCGAGATCGTCCCGGGCGACTTCGCCGCGCAGGCCAATCGCGTCTTCGACAACCTCGCCGCCGTACTGAAAGAAGCCGGCAGCGGCTTCGACCGCGTGATGAAGGCGACCGTCTACGTGACCGACCTCGCCAACTTCCAGACGCTGAACACGATCTACGCCGAGCGCTTCGGCAACCATCGTCCGGCAAGAACGACCGTCCAGGTGCCCGCGTTACCGAAGGGCTCGCTGCTGGAAATCGATCTCGTGGCTCTGACATAAAGCGGCCTCCCGCTTGCACTAGCACGAGGCAATGCGACGCCTGGTGCCTCTTCTCCTCTCGCTCATGGTCGCCGCTTCGGCATTTGCCGGGGCTTCGCTGACGTACACCCTCTCCACCGGCACGCAGCCGGTGTCATGGCCGGCGAAAGCGTTTCCGATCCACTACCAGATCGACAAGCGCGTGGCGAACGTCGTGGCGCAGCCGGCGACGGTCATTGATCGCGCGTTCGGGGAGTGGTCCGACGTCGCCGATACCAGCCTCAGCTTCACCGACGACGGCGTGGTCGACAACGCAATTGCCGGACACGACGGCCGCAACACGGTCTCCGTCCTCGACGACCTCTTCAAGAACCAGAACTACATCGCCCTCACCACGAACTGGTGTGACGACTACGGTCACATGACCGAGGCCGACATCCAGATCGATCCGGTGGAGGCGAAGAAGTACAACGCGCAGCAGCTCATCGCGCACGAGGCCGGTCACTTCCTCGGGCTCGATCACTCCGCGGTGCTGACCTCCGTCATGTATCCGTACGTCGGCTCCGGTCCGGTCACGCCGCTCGACAGCGATGAGCGCGTGCAGATCGCGACGATGTATCCGAAGCTCGATCCGACCCTCTCCGCGGCGACGCTGATGGGGAAGGTGACGGGCGACGATGGCGGGATCTTCGCCGCGCAGGTCGTGGCCATCGACGGGCATGGCAACGCGGTAGCCAGCGCGCTCACGAACGAGAGCGGCGACTTCGTCATGCGCGGTGTCCCCGCCGGCGCGTACCGCATCTACGCCGAGCCGCTCGACGGCCCGGTCGAATCGAGCAATCTCTCCGGCTTTTATCGGGCCGCAAAGCTGAAGGCCTTCCCGACGCGGTTCCTTCCCGGCCCGCCGCTGCAGGTGGAGAACGGGAAGGTGTACGGCAACCTGATCGTGAACAGCAACGGCGTCGCACGCCTCAATCCGATCTGGATCGGCCTCTGCGGCGCGAACGGCGTCGACACCACGCTCAGCGCCAACGCGGTGAACGTCCGCGCCGGCCAGAGCGTGACGCTCGCGGTCGCCGGCGACGGCTTCATCAGCGGCCTCACGAAGTTCGAAGTGCTCAGCCCCAACTTCCGCCGGACCTCCGACTTCCGCTACGCCGGCAACTACGTCTCCGCGACCTTCGCCATCGATCCGATGACGCCTTCGGGATCGGCGGTGATCCTGGTCAGCAACAGCGCCAGCGAAGAAGCGACGCTGACGGGCGCGCTGCGCGTGGAGGGGACGCAACGGACCAGGGTGGTGAGGAGGTAGTAGTTGGTAGTTGGTTGTTGGTAGTTGGCAGTAGCTACGAACTACCGCGGCGTCGCCGCATCAATCGGGCACCGCGAGCTGATCGACGCACCTCAACTCTCGAGCACGCGGATCGGCAATACCACCGCCTGTAATCCATCGAACTGCAAACGCCGCTGGATCGCGTTCGGCGTCTCGTTGTGCAGCACGCGGTGGTACCACTTCTCTTCCTTGAAGATCAGTTTTCCCATGAAGAAAATCGCGCGCGGATATTCGGCCGCCAGTTCCTTGCAGATATCCGTGATGCTCTCCACCGCCTCGGTGCCGATGGCCATCCGGTAATCGGCGTTCATCCCCTGATTGCGCGACCACTGCACGTAGCGCTGCAGGTTCGTCTCCGTCTCGTTTTCGAGGCTCTCCACTTCCGTCGATCCCTTGAACGAGCCGGAGTCGACGACCGCCGCGGAGACGAAGATGAAGTTCTTGAACATCCGCGGGAAGAGGCGGTGGATCGACAGCACCTCGTGGATGCCGAAGCCGCTGAACGACTTCACCATGATCACCGCGGTCGGCTGCGCGCGATCGAGCTCGCGCACGATGCCGTCCGCGGCGCTGTCGGCCGGCAGCGTAGTGAGGATGTCGTCCAGTGCGCGCATGCCGGCGCGGATGCCGGTGTAGTGATTGTGGATGGCGAACGAGACGACGATCAGCGCGCCGGTGATGACGATGGTGATCCAGCCGCCGGAGAGGAACTTCTCGAACACCGTGACCACGAGGATCGAGACGCAGAGCACGAAGCCGATGCCGTGCACGAACAGCCGCCGCAGCCACCGCGGCTCCTTGTGCCGGTCCTGGATCCAGTGCTTCGACATGCCGAGGAGCGAGAGCGAGAAGGTGATGAAGACGTTGATCGAGTACATGACGACGAGCGTCGCCACCTCGCCGTGCGTGTACATCAGCGCGGCGAACGCGGCGAGCCCCATCATCACGATGCCGTCCTGCGTGACGAGGCGGTCGGAGAGCTGCGAGAAGCGGTGCGGCATCCACGAATCGATGGCCATGTTCGAGAGGATGCGCGGCCCGTCGAGGAAACCCGCCTGCGCCGCGACGATCAGCAGCGCCCCTTCGGTGATCAGCGTGAAGACGATCAGCCAGCCGCCCCACTTCCAGCCGCCGAACACGTTCTGCAGCAGCACCGCGTTCATCGTCTTGCCGAACACCGGATGCGAGTCGGTGAGCAGGTACCCGAAGATGATGCCGCCCGCCGTGAAGGCGAGCGAGGTGGCCATCAGCAGCATCGTCTTCTTCGCCGTCACGACGCGCGGCTCGCGCAGCATCGAGACGCCGTTCGACACCGCCTCGATGCCGGTGTACGTGCCGCCGCCGAGCGAATAGGCGCGGAGGATCAATAGCATCAGCGGCAGCCAGCCCATCGTGTTGACTGACGCGTGGAAGTCGCGCGCCGCGTCGTGGAAGAGCGCCGGCAGGACGTGGAAGTGGACGCCGATTGCATAGAGGATCAGGAAGACGTGCATGACCACGAACGCGATGAAGATCGGCGTCAGCAGCGTGACCGATTCCTTCACCCCGCGCAGGTTCAGCACCACGAGGAAGACGAGCAGGATGATCTCGATCAGCAGCTTGTAGTGATGCACCGAGAGCGGCAGAAATGAGAAGAACTGGTCGCATGCCGCCGAGATCGAGATCGTGATGGTGAGGACGTAGTCGACGAGCAGCGCGCAGCCGGAGACGACCCCGATGCGGTTGCCCAGCAGCTTCGTGGCGACGAGGTAACCGCCTCCGCCGCCCGGAAAATATTCGATGAGGTTCGCATACGCCATCGAGATGACGGCGATGGTGAGTGCCGTCATCGTCGCGAGGATGATCGCCAGATGCGCGTGCGGCCCGAGCGCCTTGTAAGCCTCCTCGGGGCCATACGCCGACGACGACAGGCCGTCCGCGCCGAGTCCGACCCAGGCGAGAAACGCGACGAGGGAGGTGTGGTGGAAGATCTCCGGATCGCTGACGCTGCGGGCCTTGCCGATGACGAAGCGGCGGATCCTGCTCATGGCGAAGGTGTCATTCCGAGCCGCCGTAGCCGCAACGCGGCGGAGGACGGTCGAGGAATCCCCTGCCGAAGCACGAGTAACGCTCCGTCGGCAGGGGATCCCTCGACCGTCTTCGCGGCTCGGGATGACACGTGTTTCATCACAACTCGATTTGCGCGCCGAGCTCGATCACCTGGTTCGCCGGGAGACAGAAAAACGTCGACGCGCTCGACGAGTTCCGCATCATCCACGAGAACAGCTTCTCGCGCCAGAGAGCCATGCCGGGACGGCGCGTCGGGATCAGCGTCTCGCGCCCGAGGAAGTAGCTGGTCGTCATCGGATTGAACTTCACCGGCCCCGCCGCCAGCTCCAGCGTCTCGGGGATGTTGGTGTCGTCCATGTAGCCGAAGCGCACGGTCAGGCGATACACGCCGTTGCCGAGGTCTTCCCACTGGAAGCGCTCGTCGTTGGAGAGGCGCGCCGTCTCCTCGATCAGCACTGTCAGCAGCACGACCGTCTGGTGCACGACCTTGTTGTGCTTGAGGTTGTGCAGCAGCTGCGTCGGCACGCCGGCCGAGTAGCGCGACATGAACACCGCCGTGCCGGCGACGCGCGGGATCTGTCCGCGGCTCAGGTCGCGCAGGAAATCCTCGATCGAGATGCCGGTCTCCGCGAGCCGTTGTGAAAGGAGCTCGCGCCCCGCGCGCCATGTCGTCATCACCGTGAACACCGCGATGCCGACGGCGAGCGGGAACCAGCCGCCCTCCATGACCTTGATGATGTTCGCGCCGAAGAACGAGAGGTCGATGACGAGCAACGGCACCGTCAGCGCGAGGATTGCGCCCATCGACCAGCGCCACTTCTCGCGCTCGACGACGGCGAGCAGCAGCGTCGTGATGCCCATCGTCGTCGTCACCGCGACGCCGTACGCGGCCGCCAGCGCGCTCGATTCGCGAAACGCGAGCACGAGCCCGATCGCCGACACCATCAGCAGCCAGTTGATCGACGGGATGTAGATCTGCCCGATCTCGCGCACCGAGGTGTGGCGGATCTGGATGCGCGGCGTGTAGCCGAGCTGCACCGCCTGCCGCGTCAGCGAGAACGCGCCGCTGATCACCGCCTGCGAGGCGATGACGGTGGCCAGCGCGGAGAGCGCGACGAGCGGGATGCGCGCCCAGTGCGGCGCCATCTCGAAGAACGGATGCTCCGTCGATTGCGGCGAGTGCAGCAGCAACGCGCCCTGTCCGAAATAGTTCAGCAGGAGCGAGGGGAAGACGAGGACGAACCAGGCGATGCGGATCGGCTTCGCGCCGAAATGTCCCATGTCGGCGTACAGCGCCTCGCCGCCGGTGACCGCGAGGAAGACCGCGCCGAGGACGAGGAAGCCGGCCACGCGGTTGCGGATGAAGAAGAAGACGGCCTTCGTCGGATCGATCGCCAGCAGGACGTGCGGCTCCTGCACGATGTGCGCGATGCCCATGATGGCGATCACCGCGAACCAGACCAGCATCACCGGCCCGAACATCGCGCCGACCTTCGCCGTCCCGGCGCGCTGCACGACGAAGAGCACGATCAGCACGGCGATCGTGATCGGGACGATGTACGGCGCGAAGAGCGGCGTCGCAATCTCCAGACCTTCGATCGCGGAGAGGACGGAGATGGCGGGCGTGATCATGCCGTCGCCGTAGAGCAGCGCGGCGCCGAAGATCCCGAGGGCGATCAGGATGGAACGGCGGAGGGAGGGAGGTCCGCTCCGCGCCCGGACGAGCGACATCAGCGCGAGGATGCCGCCTTCGCCGCGGTTGTCGGCGCGCATGACGAAGACGAGGTACTTGAACGAGATGACGATCGTGAGCGACCAGAAGATCAGGGAGAGGATCCCCATCACGTTGGCCGGCGTCACGGGCACGCCGTGACGCGGGTTGAAGCATTCGCGCAGCGCGTAGAGCGGGCTCGTGCCGATGTCACCGTAGACCACGCCCAGCGCGGCGAGTGACAGCGTGAAAAGGTATCGGCGGCTAGGAGGCGAATGTTCGGTCAAAGGTGTCGGCGTCGTCCGGGAGGATGGCGACGGCGTGGATGGTACGACGAATTCCGGCCAGACCGTTCACCTTGACCGGCTCGCGCAACCGCACCAGGAACTTCGGCTCGTCCAGCATCGCCATCTTCAGGACGCCTTGCCGCTTCCATTCCGACTCGCTGCGCAGCTCGTCGATCCCCTCGATCAGGTCGAGCGGGATGTCGGCGTTCCAGCGGAGGCCGTAACGGAGATGGAGCACGCCGCCGGCCGCGTACGTCGGCCGCAGCCGCAGCGCGTGGTAGTCGCCGATGAGCCAGAGCGCGCCGTAGATGTCGAGCGCGGTGACGATCCAAGCCGCCTTCACGCTCCAGAGCTGCACGAGAAGGTGCATGCCGATCGACTCGAAGCCGATCATCATCAGGATGCAGGCGACGATCGTGCCCCAGCCGTTGCGCTTGTGCACGGTGACGCCTTCGGCCGGCTGGCGGCGCCAGCAGAAGAGCGCATACCAGAGGATGCTGAGCTCGGACGAGACGAAGTCGGCCGCGCGCGAGTTGCCGAACATCGCCCGCGTGGCGCTCTCGACGTCGCGCACTTTCACCAGCCGCTTCGCCAGGAGGAACAGCGTGACGATCTCGAGCGGCGCGGAGAGGTAGCGGAGATCGTGCAGGAATTGCTGCTGCCCGCGCGGGACGACCACCGCCGCCAGCGCGACGCAGACGACGAAGACGGGGATCAGCGTCACCGCCCGCGCCGCCCCGCTCCGCACCACGACGAAGTACCACACGAGCGGGATGGTGAGCGTGAGGTCGAAGGTCACGCCCCACGCGGCAACGTCGATGTTCGGCGTCTGGCTCCGCGCGATGACGGCGCAGACCGTGATGATCGTCAGCGCGATCAGCGCGAAGAGACGGGTGGGGTAGGGGCGGGTCACTCGAGTGATTGTACGGGTTTCACGGTTTGCGGGTTGCGCGCGAACCGAGGCGGCCGGCCATGCGTAATGAGATAGTGGCCCGAATGAAGGCAGCCGTCTTTTATCGAATCGCCGCGGTTTTGCTGTTGCTATTCGCGCTCGGCCACATCCTCGGCTTTCGCGAATCTGATCCCAAATGGGGAGTCGATGCGCTGGTTGCCTCCATGCGGTCGATTCATTTCGACGTGCAGGGGTTCAACCGCACGTATTGGGATTTCTTCGTGGCCGCCGGACTCTCCACCGGCGTGTCCTATCTCTTCGCCGCAATCCTGGCCTGGCAGCTGGGCAGCCTCCCGCCGGCAACGCTGGCGCTCATGCGCGCCACTCGATGGGCGTTCGCCCTTTCGTTCGCCGCGATCACGGTCGTGAGCGGGCGATATCTCTTCATCGTGCCGATCGTGTTCTCGATCGTGATTACGTTATGTTTGACAGTGGCCGCATGGCTGTCAGCGAGGCCGGTTTCCGTGCCTTGAGCGCAGCGAGTTTGGGCGGCTTCCCGGAGCTGGGAGACGAATTCCGGGATCCACATCTATGCACTCTCGCCTCCGAAGTGAGGCGCGGGCTTAACATGCGGCGATGATCCGCTCTCTCCTCTACTTCACCATCGCCGGCCTTTGTGAGATCGGCGGCGGCTATCTGATGTGGCTCACGCTGCGCGAGCGGCGCAGTGTGCTCTATGCCATCGCCGGCGCCGCCGTGCTCATTCTCTATGGCGTAATCCCGACGCTGCAGCCGGCGCACTTCAGCCGCGTCTATGCGGCATACGGCGGGATCTTCATCGTGCTGGCGATGTTGTGGGGTGCGGGCGTCGAGCGCGTACGGCCCGACCGCTTCGACATGATCGGCGGCGCGCTCTGCCTCGGCGGCGCCGCGATCATGATGTACTGGCCGCGTGCGTGAGCGCTGCTACCGCGTGACCGTGAATCCGAGCGACACCGTCGTCGACTGATGGAACGTCTGCTCGTCGAATCCGTGCGACCAGAGCTCGTGGTAGATCGCCGGCGTGATGGTGACGCGGCCCAGCGGCAGCGCGTACATCGCGCGCACGCCGCCCGCGTCGAAGCCGGTGCCTTCATCGGTCAGACCGTGCCAGTGGGCGAGCGTCTGGTGCTGGCCGTCGAGCATCAGCGTCACGTTGCGGAACGTCGGTCCGGCCGACCACGCCACGACGAACGGCGGCTTGTATCCCTTCGCGCTTTCATACAGCGGCACCGTCGCCTCGGCGCGCGCAAAGAGACGCGCGTTCGACCATTGCGCGAGCAGGCGCGGCTCGAACGTGCCGCTGCCGAACTGGATGTGCTCGTGCTTCAGCCCGAGGTTGCCGAGACGGACCGGATCGTCGACGGTGTGGCCGAGCGGGATCGTGGTGCCGATGCCGAGCACCCATTGCCGCATGGAACGCTCCAGCATCAACGACGGATCGCTGATCCCGCGCAGCGTCTCGGTGCGATGGTGGATGTCGCCGTACGGCGGCGTGAACGGAGCGCCGTCGAGCGTCGTGTAGCGGACGCGTTGCGCCTTCACGTCGTAAGGGAGCCGCAGCGACAACTGCACATCGTCGCGTAATCCATAATCCGCAACCGCCTCGGCGTGCGTGATGCCGATCGACACGTGATGCAGATGCGGCGGCGGATCGGCTTCGTGCGTCGTCCTGAACGTGCCGCGCGAGAGCGTCAGCGACAATCGCCACTGGCCCGCGCCGATGATCGCCTGCGTCCCTGCTCCGCCGGAGAGGTTTGGATTCGCTCAGGCCGGTCAGGCAAATGCAGCGGGCGCGATCAGCAGCAGCGCGAGGATGAGGAGCAGCCGTTTCATCGCGATACTTTCTCCACCGCGTCCAGCAGCTCGTCCCACATGCCGTCCCTGATCTCGGCGGCGAGCTTGCCGTGCGCGTCGTAGATGCGCAGGTACGGAAGGGAGGCGAGGCGGAAGTCGCGCGTGGCCTGCTTCGCGGCGGCGTTGTCCCACTTGCCCATGTTCACGCGCCGCACCGCGACGTTCTTTCCCTGCACGAGGTGCTGCAGGCGCAGCTCGAGCACCTTACAGGGGCCGCACCAGTCGGCGTAGAAGTCGACGATCGTGATCTTCCCCGGCGCGGTGATGGTTTTGAAGTCGACCGGCCTGCTGCCGTCGAATGCCTTGATGTCGAGCGTCTTCAGCACGTCGGCCGGCAGCGGCTGCAGGTCGCGACTCTTTTCGCCGGCGAACTGCACTTCGTAGCCGGCGTTGAGCATGGCGCTGCGCAACCGCTCGCGGTCGAAGCCTTGCGGCACGTCGACCGTCGCGCTCTTCTGCTTCCAGTCGACGTGCACGTTGCTCACGCCGGCGACCGCCGCGAGCGTCTTCGCCACCGGCGCCGCGCAGCCGGAGCAGTCGATGCTCGGGACTTTGAATGTCAACGTCGTTGCCAGGAGGATTCCGAGGATCATTTCATGTTCTCGTCGAACCAGTTGATGAGGCGCCGGACGATGTCGCGCCGGTGCTCGGGCTTCGCGATGCGATGTCCCTCGCCCTCGTAAACGACGAGGCGGGTGGGGACGCCGAGTGTTCGTAACGCGTGGAAGAACTCGAAAGATTGCGGCGCCGGGACCTCACCGTCGCGCTCGCCGGCGAGGATCAGCGTCGGCGTCTGCACCTGCTTGATGAACGTGATCGGCGAGCTCTTCGCGTAGACCTGCGGATCGTCGTACACCGACGCGCCGAAGAACGGGATCATCCAGCGGTCGATGTCGTTTTCGCCGTAATAGCTCTGCCAGTTCGAGATGCCGGCGCCCGCCACCGCCGCGCGGAAACGTGCCGTCTGCGTCACCGCCCACATCGTCATGTAGCCGCCGTAGCTCCAGCCCCAGATGCCGACGCGCGCGTCGTCGATCGGATTGTTCTTCACCACCTCGTCGACGCCGCTGAGGATGTCGCGCAGGTCGCCGTAGCCGAAGTCCTTCACGTTCGCCCGCGTGAACGCCTCGCCCGCGCCGTAGCTGCCGCGCGGATTGGGATAGAAGATGAAGTAGCCGTGGCGTGCCAGCATCAGCGCCTCTTCGCGCGGCCAGCGGTTCAGCGATGCGCTCGACGGCCCGCCGTGGATCCAGACGATCAACGGATGCTTCTTCGACGCGTCGAATTCGCGCGGCTGCAGCAGCCAGCCGTACGGATGATATTGATCGCTCGACCACTCGATCTTCTTCACCTCGCCGGCGTGCGCGGTGACGTTCGCGTTCGCGTGCGACACCTGCTTCCACGCCCCCGTCTTCCCCGCCCACACTTCGGGCGGCTGCCCGAACGAGCTCCGGATCACGGCGGTCTTCTTGCCGTCCTTCGAGAACGACGCACCGATGACGTCTCCCTCCGTGAAGAATTCCGGAGCGCGGTAGACGATCTCCGGATCGCCGCCCGAGGCCGGGACGATGGCCAGCGCCGAATCGCCCGCCATGTTCGCGCCGAACGTCAGCTCGTCGGCGCCGCTCCAGCGGATCGAGGTCACGGAGAACGGCGCGCTCGGCGTGATGTTGCGGGGCTGGCCGGAGGCCGGATCGTCGATGACGAAGAGATCGCCGCCGGTCACGCCCTGGTCGCTCATCAGCCCTTCGATGAACGCGATCCGTTTGCCGTCCGGCGACCAGCGCGGGGAAGCGATCTGCAGCTCCGGCTTGTAGATCGCGGTCATTTTCGCGGCCGCGACGTCGACCGTTGCCAGCTGCGCGATCCACCAGTTGTTGTCGCCGGAGCCGGGGGCGGTGACGATGGCGAGCTGCTTCGAGTCGGGCGACCAGTCGAATTCGTAGACGTACATGTCGTCCGGGGTGATGAGGCGCAGCTTCCCCGAGGCCGCGTCGACGATCGCGACGCGTTGCTCTTCGATGTGCTCCGCGATCTCGCCGACGGCGCGGCTCATCGCCACCAGCGGTCCGGCGGCGCGCGCCGCGTTGTCGATGAAGAGAAACGCGATCGACTTGCCGTCGGGCGACCATTGCGGCGCGGCGAGCGCCCCCTTCACGCTGGTCAGCTTCTTCGCGGGAGTGCCGGGCGTGACGACGTAGAGCTGCTGTTCGGCGAGGTAGGCCAGGCGCTTCGAATCGGGCGACCAGGCGAAGTCGGTGCCTTTGGGGGAGAGGCGCGTGCCGTCGGCGAAGAGGCCCTCGTCCTCGATCGACCAGGCGACCGACTTGCCGTCGGGCGAGATCGCAGCCTGGTGGAACGTCCGGACGGCGAACAGCTCGTCGAGGATCGCGTCGTCGTTCTTCTGGGCGAGCAGCGGCAGGGCGGCGAGAAAAAGCGTGAGTGTGATCGCGCGGCGCATAGGGGCGCAGGTTTACACGAGACGGCGGGGAATGCCAACGGCCAACGACTAACTACGAACTACCCACCCCGGTCTTGGCCCCTCGGTTGCTTGTTATTTTGACAGACCGATGCAACCCGCTCCTCAACAGCGAGCTCTGGTGGTGGATGACGATGCCGCGATCCGGATCCTTGTCACGCGGATCTTCACCCGCCACGGCTTCATCGTCGATGCCGTGCCGGACGGGGCCGAGGCGATCGAGCAGTTGCTGCGGCACGATTACGCCGTCATCACGCTCGACCTGATGATGCCGCGCATCGATGGCTACGCCGTCGTCCGCTACCTCCTCGAGCATCAGCCCGGCACGCTGGCGCGGGTGATCGTGATGAGCGCGTTCGGGGCGGGAGCCATCCAGAAGGTCTGCCCGCCGGTGCAGCGCTTCATCGAGAAACCATTCGATGTGCAGAGGTTGCTGGCCGAAGCGGCCGAGTGCGGGCGCGCCGTGTCGGCATAGGCCGATGGCGTCATACGTGCATTGCGCTCCACCCGACGTGACCACACTCCCGAAAGTCCTGATCGCCGAAGACGATGAGGCGATCCGCTCGCTCCTCGTCGCGGCGTTGCGCGGGCAGCCGGTGGCCGTCGATGCGGCGGCCGACGGACTCGAGGCGCTGGAGCTGTCGATGGTCCACGAATACGCGGTCATCGTGCTCGACCTGATGATGCCGCGCCTCAGCGGCTTCGACTTTCTCGACGCGTATCGGAAAGCGTTGCCGCGGTCGCGGTCGGTGCTTTTCGTGGTCACGGCGTTCGACGATCAGGTCACCGGGACGCTGGCCGCGGACCAGGTACACGCGATCATCCGCAAGCCGTTCGACATCGAGCAGGTCGTGATGCTGATCCGCGAGTCGGCGCTGGCCTGGATGGCCGCGACGGGGCAGGTCGATCTGCCGCCCGACGTACCGCGCGAGTTGTCCCCGCGCGGTACTCAGAACGTCTGCTGAGGGTCAGCGCCGGCGCACGTGGCGGCGATGGCGATGATGGTGGGTCGTGGTGTGCCGGGCGTACTGCACGCCGTTGCCGACGGCGGCCCCGACGAGTGCGCCTTTCTTCCCGCCGACGAGGGCACCGGCAACCGCGCCGATGATCGTCCCTTTCGTGCGGCTCTGCGGCTTGGACCAGTCGTTTGCGTACGCTCCTGCCGCCGGCAACATCATGGCGGAAGCGAGCACTGCAGCCTGCAATTTCATCGAGATACTGGAAGCCATTACGTAACCTCCTGCATGTCTGAATTGCCAGCGGTGTGCCAGTTCCAAGTTACTGATTTGTCACGATTTATGGCCGGGGTAGGTAGCAGATAGCGCTCTCCCCGGCGCCACGAAACGCGCGCGCCCGTGTCCCTCTATTAATGATGCGATCGCGCCGACTCCTCCCTCTCTTCCTCCTGCTGCTCTCCGTCTTCATCCTCGGCGACCGGCGCCGGCCGACGCGCTCGGATCCCGCCTGTCCGCCGGTGTCGCTGTCGATCAGCGCCAGCCCGCGCTCTCTCTGCTCGACGGGCCTCGTGACGCTGTCATGGCAGGCCAGCGATCCGCGCGCGAGGGTCGTGCTCGATGCGATCGCGGGGATCCAACCGGCGAGCGGCAGCGTGACGCTGTCGACCGGTCCGCGCACCT